>Ga0172372_10002196_pt1 | contig 29944 bp, 35 predicted proteins | sample LakKiv5m_2_FD_114544 | JGI IMG/M metagenome (GOLD analysis project Ga0172372, IMG submission 114544) | Freshwater microbial communities from Kabuno Bay, South-Kivu, Congo - kab_092012_9.5m | ecosystem: Environmental > Aquatic > Freshwater > Lake | place: Democratic Republic of the Congo...
CTGCCCTATAATGGGGGTATGCCATACAAAAACAGAAAAAAGAATAAGTGTTGGAAATGCGGGAAAGCTATTGAGTATAACGCAAAAAGTTGTCATAAACATACTCCTCGGATTGCTATTTGGAGAAAACGCATTGGACAAAAAATGCGAACAAGATGGAATAGGTTGGGATATTATCATTCAAAATCAGGACTTGAAAAATTAAAAGAAGCCGGACGAAGAAGTTGGCTTTCGCAACAAAGTGGAAATAAAAGTCCAAACTGGAAGGGTGGAAAAATATGTATATCGGGATACGTGTATGTTTGGGTCAAAGATCATCCTTTTGCAAATAGGGATAAGAGAGTAGCAGAGCATCGGCTTGTTATGGAAAAAGCAATAGGAAGATATTTAAGAAAAGGTGAACAAGTACATCATAAAAACGGTATACGTTCTGATAATAGGATAGAAAATCTTGAACTTCACACTTATTCTTCTCATAGTCAACTTCACTCAAAAGAAAAATTAAGAAATAAAAGTGGACAATATGCAGGTTCAAAAATACGACGATAGAACAATTTTAATATCATTCAAATTCGATCCCCGTTTAGTTTCATTTGTGAAAACACTGGAAGGTCGAAAGTATCTGCCTCAATTAAAAAAGTGGGCAATTCCCTTTGCTGGATCGTCCGTCAGCGTGGAGCAGTTAGAGCGTAAGGGTTTTCAGATTGATCCGGCGCTCCGGCAAGAGTTGATGGCTGATCGGCAGGTAGCGCAGGAAGCGGAAGCGCTTGCGGTTATGGATGACGCGGAGTTCACTTCTCCGTTGCCGTTATTCCCCTATCAGAAGGTCGGCGCCGCGTTTCTATACAAAATCGGGTCCGGGCTTATGTGCGACGAGGTCGGGCTGGGAAAAACAATAATGAGTTTAGCTGTATGCGAGCGCGCGCAAGCCAAGAAAGTTTTAATCTTCTGTCCGGCAGCGCTCAAATGGCAGTGGGCGGCGGAAATCGAGAAGTTTCTCTATCCTGCCGGCGCGCCGGAAGGAGAAATTGTGGTTGTGGAAGGAAATAAAAAGACAAGGGACTTGATCCTGCAAGATCAGATTGTGGTGCGCCGCACAAACTGGCAAGGCAAGTCAAACGGATGGCGGCAAGGACACGGCGCGCGCTTCTTCATCGCTAACTATGAACTGCTGTTGCGGAACTTTGATGCCATGAACTGCAGGGAATGGGATATTATTATCGCGGATGAGGCAACGAAAATCTCGAACGCAACGGCAAAACAGGCGAAGGCGATCAAACGCTTGCGAGCAAAGCGCCGGATAGCCATGACTGGCACGCCGGTATCGAATAGGGCGAACGAGGTGTGGAATCTGATAGATTTTTGCCAGCCGGGCGCTCTTGGCAACTACTACGCGTTCTTGCAACGGTACTGCATGAAAAATCAGTGGGGAGGAATTTTCGGTTATCGCAACATTGACGAGCTGCGGCAGAAGATCAAACGGTATATGATCCGGCGCATGAAAGTGGATGTTTTGCCGGAACTGCCGGAGAAGATCGTTTCAGATGTGCCGTTTGAAATGACTGATGAGGAGAAGCAACTCTATAAAAAACTCAAGCAGGAGATTCTTTATGAGATTGAGCATAAGCATCTTTCAAAGGTGGAAAACCCGATGACGATCCAGTATACGCTGGTTAAAATGCTCCGGCTCCGGCAGCTTGCCGATAGCATGGAACTTCTGGGGCAAAATACAAAATCGTCAAAGATGGAAGTATTGAAAGAAAAACTTGAAGAAGTGGCGGCGAACAACGGCGGCAGGAAAGTGATCGTGTTCACGCAGTTTGCGGAAATGGCTGATATTCTTGAGCGGGAATTGAAAGAATATAATCCGTTAAAGATTTCCGGCAAGATCCGCGATGAGTATTCGGAAGTGGTCAAGAAGTTTAATGACGTGGAAGCTCACAAGGTACTGGTGATGACAAGCGCCGGGCAATTCGGGCTCAATATCCAGCGCGCCAGCGTTATCGTGCATTTTGATCAAGAATGGAGTTTGGCAAAAATGATACAGCGCGAAGGTCGAGCGCACCGTATCGGGCAAAAAGACAGCGTGCTGGTGTATAACCTGCTCGCTAAAGGGACAATAGATTTTTATGTAAGGAAAGTCCTTCATGCAAAATCTGAACTGTCGAATCAGATACTCGGCGATACGCCGATTAGCATGGGAGATATTCAAGAAATGTTAAAATATGAACTCTAAAGACGATTCAATCAAAGCGGTCATCTTCTTCATTGTGTTTGCCATCATCATGCTGTTGTGGGCGACACTCAAAGAAGAGAATAAATCGTATCTCAACGATCCTTATTTACCGGACGAAGGTCGAAGCGAGTGTATCACTTCGCCGTCCGGCGACTGCTTATGAGAAAGTTCTACAAAGACATTAAGGTAATTAAGAGCTGTTTGATATGCGGCGCGGTTTTCCGTCCGCCGCGCGGCGATGACAATCATCACGGCTTTTGCATCAAGCACCGGTCGCTCTACTGGCGAAGCTGGTATGAAAAGTACGGCAAGAAACTTGACCGGAAGAAATACAAAGAAGCGCAGGATCGCGCGTGGAAAAACTGGGTGGAAAAACACAAAGAGCGCCGTCGTGCGCAGGCGCTTGCAAGCTATCACCGGAGGAAGAAGTTTAAATCTACTTAACCTCTAAAAATTACTATCATACTATCCATCTGTCCTGCTTTATATTTTTCATCTTTAATCCCATTTGGTAAGAAATTTATTCTACCCTTCCAAAATCTAATTTCTGCGTTTGGATAAACTATTTCGTGGAATATCTTTGTAGAAGTAGAAACGGGTAATAACATCACGCTCGTTTTTCCTTTTTTACTTTCCTCAAATGCTTTTTTAATAAATGCTTCTTTTAATTTTCTGCTATAAGGTGGATTTACAAAATTACTTCGTCCCCATTCTACGATAGTTCCGTCAAAAGAATGGTTAAGTGGGCAGGGATCAAAGTCAAAATGAAACTCTTTATCAAGTTGGTCGTAGACCTCTTTCGGTGTCGCCCAGTTATCGTGTTGAACGAGTCGGTTTTTCATAATCCAAGTTGGTTAAGTTCCTCTTTGTTCGCCTCCTCTTCTTGTCGAATCATCTCCGCTTCCTCAAGCAAGTTCTCGTCCGGCACGGCATTGTCGCCGGTGAGCGCGCCGCCTTTCAGCTCGATGCTTTCAAACTTACTGACAATTCTTCGGAACTCGTCCTTGATAATCCAGTTGTCGCCTTTTGGACCTGAACCCTTTGTTCTTTCAACAACGCCGAGCGCGGTGAGATCCTCAAGCCGGCGCCTTATTGACGTGGTTGGCAAGCCGATGGTGGTGGCAACGCCGGCGGTCTGCACTTCCTCGTAGCGCGTCAGTTCAAGCAGGCAAAGGTGCATGACGCGGTCAATGGAATCAAAAGCGATCTTTGAAATAACCTTCTCCCTGCCCGGAGCCAGCTCCATCTTGCCGGTTTCCTGATAGTTCAATATCATCAGCCCTTGTATCATTGCCTGAAGCTGTCCGGCAAAGCGCGTCGGCATTTCAGCCGGGTGGACATTCACGATCTCTTCCTCGCGCGAGTTCCAGTTTCGTTCGACATCGGAGCGCGCCATCGTTGCAAGGTTGGCAATATCAACGGTGTCATTGATGGTTTCTTCCGACAGGACGATCTTCTCTTTAGGAAAATTATTTAATCCTGCCTCGATGTAGGCGGCAACCTTTTCGGCAAGCTCTTGGCGGAACTGCGGCATCTTGCCCTCGCGCTGATTCTGCATCGCGCGTCTCGCCGCTTCTTTGCGGTCCGGCTGCTGGATATTATAGAAAATAAAGCGTTCACCGAGAGCGGAATACTGCTGCCGCTTTGAATGGATGGCGTAGGTTACGCCGGAGATGATGGTGATTTTGCCTTTCCAGTCGACGCCGTAGCCGGTGCCGAATTGTTTTGTATATTTGCCGTCGTAGATCTCGCGGAGCTGCGCCATGATGACACCGCGTTCTTCTTTGTGTTCGGCGAGAAGCGAGGTGAAGTCCTTGAAAGTGATGATGCCGTTTGTGATCTGATTGAGAAGTGAAGTGTCCTTGCCGACATTGCGCATACCGGAAGCGAAGGTTTTTGATGTTACAGTCGAGAGCGCGTGTACCATTTCGATAAGATCGGGGTTTCCACCCGGGCGTTTGCCTTTAATCTGCGACAGGGCGTTGATGAACTCTGACTTGGCTCCCCCCGGCGGCGCCACAAATTGCGTCCATATCGGATCAGCCGGCGTGAAGTGCGCAAAAACTATTGCCATCATCGTTTCCAGCACAAAAGGATCCTTGATGAGCAGGTAGGATTGCAGAAAATCTTTGAGTTCTTGGATAGTGGGTTTCATAAAGAATTATCAACGACTTTTATCGCCTTTATTATTTCTTCCGCAACCTGCGGGACAATCGCATTTCCAAGAGCTTTGAGTCGGAGATTTCTGTCCAACCTTCTGGGAACCCCATCATCCATTCGACAAAGGCGGGTTGCAACTTCAATCCAGTTTGCTGACCAGTCGGGTTGTTGTGTCCTTCGATTATGTCTGGCACTCGGTCTCTCTTGATTGACTTTCCTCTGGTGTCCCGCGCGTTTGGTGTCGGGAGCATCGCTATCGCCTCGATTGGACTCGGTTGCCTTCCCTTGCGAAACCTCTCGCTCCTCGGTGTCTCCGCCACCCGTGGCGTGCCCAACAATCCAGACCCTATCCCTTCGGTGCGGCGCATTGACGGATACAGCTGGAATAATGAACGGTTGGACTTCGTAACCTTCACTTTCCAAGTCAGAGCACACTTGTTCGAATACCAAGCCGTTGTTCCAAGTAAGCAGTCCCTCAACATTTTCAGCGATAACCCAATCGGGTCGGAGAATAGAGATGGCTTTAAGCATTGGCGGCCAGAGGTAGCGGTCATCTGCCGTTCCTTTTCGCAGTCCAGCTGTGCTGAAGGGCTGGCAGGGGAAGCCCCCAGTGAGGATATGGATGTCGCCAAACCATTCCCGCTTTTTTTGCTTGCTCCCTTGCGGTTGTAGTTTCCGTGCACGCTTGGCGTTGGCAACAAATTCCATGATGTCGCCATGGTATTCCGCTTCCGACCAGTGTTTTTTGAGGACTTCGACGCAGAAGTCGTCGTTTTCAACGAAGACGTGTTTGATGTTTTCTCTGCCGTAAACATTGTCGATTGCGTAGGCGAATCCTCCGATGCCAGAGAAGAGGTCAATGTGGTGTTTTTGTTTTTCATAATTTTTCATGTCTTGTTGATCAGCTTCTTAACGGCTGTTATGAAATCGCAGTCATCTCGACGCATGACGTAATCGATAGCATCGGTGCCGGCGCTGCAGCCGAAGCAATAGAACTTGTTTTGATCAAGATAGATGACAAAGCTGCCGGTTTTTTCGTTATGGAACGGACATTTGCCGTATGCCTTGTTGCCGATTTTGCGCAGCCGATCGCCATAAAGTACATCGATCGGTGATTCCTTCGCGCGCAAGACATCTTCGTTCGTGATCCTGCCATCTTCATTGCCGGGAACTTCCGCCTCCTTTCTGAAATAGCGGAGCTTGCGGATCTCGCGGTCAAGATTGTTGAGTGCGACGAGCAGCATCTCGCGCACCGCGTCAAGATGCCGGAACGGTTTGTTGCCCTGCCGGGCTTGCTGTTCCTGTACCATGATTCGTTCGATATTGTATTGAACTTTCTTTTTATACTCCTCCACGTCTTTGATAAACTTGAACTCCGGTACCGGCTCCGACAGAAAAGGGAAGCTCTCGGCGCGTTCAAGGAGAATAGGAAAGCTGCCGCCTATCTTGAGATAGTCGGTTACGTCTTTTACTTCTTCGGCGCGCGGAATAAGAACCATCTTCGCTTCGATCTTGGTTAAAAGTTTTACCGCGCCCTTGATGCCGGCGTCGTCGTTGTCGTAGCAAACATAGAGATCCTTGCCGCGCAAAAGTTCCAGCCACTCGTCGCGGAATGTGCCGGCGCCGCCGGTTGTGGTGACAGCAAGATACCCTGCGCTTTCGAGGCGCAAGGCGTCCATCTCTCCTTCACAGATGATGACGCTGCCTCGTCCGGCAATTTTATGAGCATTGAAAAGTTGAGCAGTAGTACCGGGTTCATATTTATATTTCGGCTGGTCGGTTGGACCGAATGGATCTCTTCTATATTTATTAAAAAGAACGGCACCGTCTTTGTTTTTGATGGGAATGACAATATGCGTGCCGTTCCAATCGATGCCGTTTGCTGCGATGACTGCGTCGGAGATTCCTCTTGCGTGCAGCCATTCTAAAATGTTAAGTGGAAGTGTCATATTGTTTTGAGTATCAATGCTGTCGTTTAAGTTATCCACAGCTCGATACTTGCTTCTTAACTATATCATGCTACAATATAAATGAAAACGGTTAGGTTGTGGATAACTATTTTGGTATAATATAAACTATGGCGCGTCCAACAAAACAAGAATCAATAGCGATCGCAAAACGGAATACAGAGATTTTCGCTATGAATGAAAAGGGTTACCCTCTTGATTACATCGCTTCCTACTACAATCTTACCAAAGGTAGGGTTGTTCAGATTCTCAAGAAAGAGGATCTACAAAGGTCGAAGCAGGATGATAAAGAGAGTTCAGAGAACGGACGGTTTCGCTCAAAAACGGAGTGACCGCCGGTTCTCAATAAATAAAACATGAAAATATACAAAGTAAATGTTTGGCAAGAACACGAAGAAAAATTTATAAATGTTAATTTTACTCTTGATGTTGATAATGGAAAGCGCTTTGGATTAAGAGATAAAAATAATCTTATAAATTTGATAGGGTTACTGGAATCAGCAAGAAACACTATTGTAATTTGGGAAAAATACGGAAATACTGTTTTAACTGATGGAGAAGTAGATGTTTCTAAAATTCCAAAAGATTACAATCAGGATGAGGAATTAAAATCCAGACATAATTATATAATTGAATATGAAGTAGAAAATGTAAATTTTTACGATGACTTCAAGCTTGGAAATATCTTATAGTTAAAGGTCTATTAGTAACTAAAAAGTAATAACAACATGACAAATATCTTCGATGACAAAAACGAGATCAGCTCCACTCGAATAAGCTGGGGCAAGGTAGGCGATCACATCTTCGGAACGTTGATCGACAAGAGAAGCGTGCCGGATCAGTACAATCCGGGCGAAGAGGTGCCGGTGTTCGAGATCAAGGCGGAGGGAGGATCCTTCCACGAGATCGTCAAGAAGGTCGTTGCGGAAACGCCGACCGTTATCAACGCCGGAGAAGTGTGGGCGGTGTTCGGGCGCGGCGCGCTTGAGCAGCGCATGAAGAGAATCAAGCTCGGGCAGAAGCTCGGCTTGAAGTTCGTGGAGGAAATTCCGACGAAGAAAGGTAACGACATGAAGGTCGTCAAGGTCTATACTACTAATGAAATGGACCAAGAGTGGTTAGAAAGCCAAGAACCCAGTGAAGTATAAGTAACATGAGGAGAGGTCATCCAATAAAAGGTAAAAAGTATCCAAAGATGAGCGAAAGCCGGCAAGGTGTTCGTTCATCTCCTCGTACGGAGTTTAAGGATGGAGGAACTCCGTGGAATAAAGGTTTAGAAGGATACTGGACTGGCGAGAAAAACCCTCGCTGGAAGGGTGGCATAACTTCTCTTGTTGTAAAAATTAGAAATTGTTTCTTTTCTCGTCAGTGGCGTTCTGATGTATTCACAAGAGATGACTTCACTTGTCAACTTTGTGGAAAAAGAGGTGGTAATTTAGAGGCAGATCATTTTCCGAAAATGTTTTCTGAAATTGTATCTGAAAATAAATTACTTACTTTTCAGGACGCTATCAGATGTTCAGAATTATGGAACATCAATAACGGTCGAACGCTTTGCGAGAAATGTCACAATTTAACAAAGAAGGGTAGAAATAAAAAGTAAATCTATGGCACGCAACATCAAAGTCATTAAGAATGAAGATAATCCCGAATCACCAGAGGTCTTGGCATCCTCGCTCATCAAAATCGCAGACGCTTTCGAGAAGCTCTTGACGGGCGGCGCACTCAATGAGTTCGCTATTATTGCGCTTCTGAAAGATATGCCGGGGATGCAGACAGTCGGCAAGACCGAGATTCGGTTGGTGCTTCAGAACTTGAAGAAGCTGAAAAGCTACTACGTTCGGAAGCCACAAAAATAATATGCAAATCCTCAAACCATACGTCGTAGAATTAGCCGAAACGCTCTCGCAGCACTGGTACAAAGTGTGGAAAGCGAAGCCGGACGGATCCAAAGGAAAGTTCCTCGGGACTTTTCCGTCGTCGACGACGATCTTAAATGCCTATCCGCAGTCGGCATATCTTACACAATGGATTGCCGAGAAAGGATGGAATGAAAGTCAGCGCATCAAGTCCGATGCTGGCGAGCGCGGCACGAAGATACATACTGCGACGGAGTTGCTTGAGGATGGCGAGGAGCTACTGAAGGGGGATTATGGTCTTGAAGAGTGGTGGAAGATAAACTCTTTTGTTAATTGGTACGAGCAATATAAGCCGGAACTGATCGCAAAAGAGTTCCCGGTGTTCTCACAGAAGGGTAAGTATGCCGGCAGGTTGGACCGCATCTATATTATAGGAGGCGAAGTCACCTTGCTGGACATCAAGAGTTCATCGGGGATCCATGAACACTTCCCTCTTCAGTTCGCTTCCTATGCGAAGGCGGTGGAAGAAACAACCGATTTGAAGATTGTGCAAACCGCCTGCCTTCAGCTCGGTGCGCAGAACAAAAATAACTACCGGTTTGTGGTCTACCCGGACTGGAAAGATCACTACAAGGTGTTCGAGAGCGTGCGCAAGGTGTGGCAGTATGAATACTTTGATTCAAAAAAGAATCCGAAGGAACCTCCGGTCCTTGAGCTGCCGTCGACGCTCAAAATTAAAGGTGTTAACATTAAGAAATAACCATGCAGTCAAAACTGTTTGTCGCAGGGTTTCCGTATGCTCTGACAGATCAAGAGCTGAACGATGCCTTTGCGCAAGCCGGGACCGTAGTGTCAGCGAAAGTTATTACGGATCGTGAAACCGGAAAGTCGCGCGGCTTCGGATTCGTCGAGATGTCGACGGATGACGAGGCGGAAGCGGCGATCCAGTTGTGGAACGGACAAAATCTTAATGGACGAAGAGTGAACGTGAGTATCGCTCGCCCTCCTGAAAAGACGTTCCTTCCACGATAGAGATCACAGAAGAGCTGATCGAGGCGGTTTCCACCGGAGCGATCGCGGAAGCGATTTCGACGGCGGATATTAGCCAGTTCACTTGGAGGTTACCGTCGGGGGCGTGAGCGATGCTGTGGGGCGTAAGCCCTGTACCGCCAGCTATAGCAGAAGCGAATAGCGCGTCGACCGTTAGGACGAAAGCGAGTTCGTGATAACTGTGTCAAGCGGTGAACAGCTCCCTCCCCCTCCGGTGACCTTCAAGATGAGCTTACTAAAACCATGAACCGATCAAAATACTGGAACACAATACTAATTTATTAAAAGAAAAGATATGAATACAATATAAAAACAAATAGAAATAGAGGTTAAAGATTTAGAGAATAGGTTATACTCGGTTGCCGAAGATATGGCGGAAGAGGAGTATAACGGCGTTGCTGATGATGAATTGCCGAAGACGCTTGAACCGATAATCGCCACAAAACAAAAACAATTATTGACTGGAATTGCGGAGTATATCTTAAATCGGGAAATGGGAGATTCATTAGAAAAAGTTTCGAAGCCAGTCAATGTTGAATTTTACACAAAGGATGGTGAAAAGGTCGCATTTAAAGCCCACGAAAAAGTTTCGAAGCCAGTCAAGGTTGAATTTTACACAAAGGATTATGACTAATAGAGAAAAATTAAAATTAGAATTAGCTGAAGCAATGGGAATAATATCTGCGAGTCAGATTAAAGTTAATGGGGAAAGCGGACAAGTTATTTTAGACGCAGAAAGTTTAATAAAATTATTAAAAAAAGTTCAAGAGGCATTATAAGAAATTTTAAATATGGAAAATAGAGAAAAAGAAATTTGCGGTAGTTGTAAAGAAGAAAAAGTTATAACTTTTGAATGTTGTTTTTGCTCAGAAGGTCGTATGTGTGAAGAGTGCGGAAGAGAACATCGCCAATGGTGTCAAGCAAAAGATGATTGGATATTTATTAAACAATAAAATCCTAAAATGAACAAAGATAAAGATAAAATTGAGTGGGAAGTTGAATTTGAGAAGATTTGTCCAGCTAAGTGTGAAGTTTTTATTGGTGAGGAAAAAATTGTATGTAATTTTAGTGAATATATTCCAAAGCTTAAATCCTTTATCCGCCAAACCCGTACCCAAGCAATTTCAGCCGAGAGGGAAAGGATAAGGGAATGGCTTACAAGTTATAGCCACGAGTTTAAGAATTTGGGCGGCGAGAGTGTAGAAATGGTTGAAGTAGAAAAATTATTAACCCTATTATAAAATGAACCTACCAAACCCAAAATTTGACATAAGCTGCGAGAATCAGGATCTCAAGATCTTCTTCTTTACCGTGCAGGGCGGTCCTGTTTTGATTCGGCTGAACGAGGACTTTCAGGCAATCATGGCATACAACGAGCAAGGTGCAATCGATCAGATCAGGAAAATATATCCTCAAGGCAATCAGATCTCGGTGCAGAAGCGTGGCGAAGTTCCTATCGCGCGAATTATTGATGCTATCAATCTCAACGTTGCTGGCACTCCTCAAGAGTTGAAGATCCACGTCACGCCGCCGCCACCGAGAGAGAAAACCGTCAATGATTTCATTTACGGCATGATGCTCATTGCCGACAAGTTCGTGGAAAACAAGCGCGATCAGGCGTCGTTGAAGCGCATTATAGGAAAAATAAAAAACCATGAGGATTAACCAAATCCTGCAACCAAAGAAAATCTTGCTTGAGGACTGCCGTAGAGCTGCTGAAATTGTTTCCAAAGTTCTTTTGGAGTTGAAAGAGCTGACAAAACCTGAAGTGAGTTTGAATATGTTGGATGAAATAGCAGCTCGTCGAATAAAAGAATATGGAGCAGAGAGCATAAATCTCAACTATAAACCTGACTGGGCACAGACGCCGTTTCCGGCGACGGTGTGCATGAGCGTTGATTACGAGATCTGTCACGGAACGCCGCGCGGACGATTCCTCAAGGAAGGTGAGATTATTAAATACGATCTCGGAGTGCGTTATAAGTCAGGATGCGGCGACGCCGCACTTACCGTTCCTGTCGGCGAGATCTCCAACAGGAAAGAGCGTACGATAAGATACTGCCTTCGGGCGCTCTATGCCGGAATCCGGCAGGTAAAAGCCGGAGTACCGATCGCGCGCGTAAGCGAGGCGGTGGAGCATGAGGCGACCAAGCACGGTTATCAGGTTATTCGGGAGTTCGGAGGGCATCACATAGGCAGGGAGATGCACGAGGATCCTGCGGTGCCAAACAGATACTATAAGGAAGATGAGGACCGGTTGCTCGAGGAAGGTAGAATTATCTGCATCGAGCCGATGATCACACCGGGCAAGGGCGGCATGAAGATGGCAAAGGAGGATGGCTGGACGGCATTTTGCCCTGATGGTCAGCCGGTTGCCATGTTCGAGCATATGATTTTAGTGGCTGCAGAAGGGTATGAGGTGTTGACTACTCATCTTGAAGAGCCAAATGTGGTATAATAAATGTGGAGGGATGAGTATTATTTTCAATAACGTTTCGCCTACATTTCCACGACCTACACCTTAAAGTCGCGGACAGAGGCAACGCTCTAAGCCTCACACCTAAAGCTCATCTCTCCACCAAAAAACCGCCTTTCGGCGGTCTTTTGTTTTTTATTAAAATGAGTCAATGTCTTGTAAAATTTTATTCACCACGTGTTCCCAATTTTGATTACATGGTACTACATAACTGCAATTCATATCTGAAACCGTAAGCCATCTTCCCTTGTTTTGCCATCGAGTGATCAACGAATCGGCATCAATGATTGATTCTGAAAAATTATTATAGTGACGGTATACTGAATCTCCGCCTATGCCAAAAAGATTATATCTGAGTTGTCGTTTGCCATATTGACTTTCGATAGCCATTATAGCAACGAGTAATTTCCAGTGTTTTTGCTCAACCAACAAATCTACCTCATCGTCAGATAGAGGAGATTGCTTGCTATTAAGGTATGCCTTTACCTTCTCTGTAATGTCCTGTTGGTTTTGAACCGGCTGCGATTCCAGCTCCGTTTGATCAGCCGGCGCGCTTGCATCTTTACTCCCGAAGAAAATGATACTTGATGCAAATACTAAAGCCACCAGAAGAAGTAAGATTTTTCGCATAATGTTGCGGTTTTGCTCCGCAAACTTCCGTATCAGCAAAGTTCCATCGTGCTATTTCATTATAGCACGAACGGAGCTATTTCTCACCAGCGCTGTCAACAGGCGCCGCTGGCGCCGGAAGCGCCTTATCCTCTACGGTAAACCACTTCCATGATCCTTCGCGGCGCATTTTATCCACAACAGCAAGGAAACCGGCACCGACAAAGAGCTTGAGCGAGAAGAGCGCGTCCGCTCCGGTTAAGGAAAGAACGCTGTCGACTAAACCTTCGGGAGTGATCACTAATTTGCCGGAAGCCATGAGGTATCCGACAACCGCAGATAGACCAGCAACAGCGAAACGGCGCGCAAGACGACCCCACGCTGATGTGTATAGATTGTCAAAAAAGTTTTTCATAATGTTTTTATGTAGTTAATTATTTTTGATTTTAGTTCCTCCTTATCGACCAAATTCGGAGGAATCGGTAGCGGCTCGGCTTGATTCAGCTCCGCCACCAACTGATCGATGTTAATCAAGCCCGGACACGTTTTTGCGGAAAAAATCTCGCGGTGTCCGACAATGTGGTCCCGATCGACCGGGATATTGTACTTACCGGCAAGGTATCTTACCAGCTTCTTCAGTGAATCCCACTGAAGTTGCCGGATGTTCTCGTTGCCGCGCAGCGACACTTCGATGCCGATCGAGTACCAGTTCGGATTGATGTTCGGACGCGCTACCACCAGCTTTGCCGACGGATTCAAAACCCTGCCGGCGTGCCATGCGCCGTTAGCATCGTCTACGAGCTGGTGAGCGGTGCCGTCGGGAGCGATGTAATAACTTGAAGAAACCGGAGGATCGCTGGCGCCGCGCAGCCAATTAAGATCACCCGGATAGTAGCCGTCGGTGCAATGGACAACGATCAGCTCGGGCTTGTAGCCGAATCTGCCGTTGTAAAAGTTTTTTGAAGGCGATCGTACAAGGTTCATAATGTTATCTCCTATCAAGTTTTCCTTCTATCCTCCCAAGAAGCTCAACTTGTTTAAGATTGCCGTTGTTGATCGCTTCGACGATGCGATCGTTTCCTGTATTGATAGCGTCCTTCAGGGAGTGCAGATGGTTCTCGTTCATAGTACGAAGCTCTTTAAGCATCGATTCCATCACTTCGTTGTTGCCATTTTGTTCTCCCTGTTTCTTTGCTTTCAAATATGCAAAAAGCTCCCTGATTGTGAAAAGCAGGATGATCCCCATCGCGCCTAATTGTAATAATGATTCTTCGGGCATGGTTATTTTTTCTTCGGAATGAATAATTTATTAAATTCTGACAGCACTCCGTTACGGCGAAGGAGATCTCCAAGCTCGTCGATCTTTCGACGTTCGTTGAAACCTGCCTGCCGCTCAATATCGACCTGCGTTGCCTTGATACCCGACACCGCATTGAGTACAGCGAAGAAACCCTCAACGTTGCCATTAAAGACATTGTTGAAGTAAGTGAAACCGCGCGAGGTAAACAGCGATCGCACAATAAGCAACCGATCAGGATCCGCTACAAACGTTTCTCGCGGTATACCGGTAGCAAAATCTTTTTTAACAACCTTGTGCAGCCGCAGAAAATCACGCAGAAACTCCGGCGCTTTCTCGTATTCCGGCGCCGTATACACTTCCTTGATATCTCTTTGCCGGAATGAATCCTTGCCGATGCCGAGTTCAACCGGCACTTTAAGATACGGATTGACCTTCGAGAGCGTGGCAAGGAAGGTGCGTTCAATCGTTGACTTGCCTTCCGCCTGAAAACGCACCAGCTCGGTAAACGCTTCAATGGGAGTGCCGAATGTAGAAACGAACTCCGGTACTCCTTTCGCCGTCCTGCCGACAGCGACAGAGAGATAGTCCTTGAGATACGTCGGTAAATTGTCTTTCTCTTCCGGCGTAAGGTGCGTTTCCCATAAGTTCTGAACATTCTCAATGGACCGTATGACTTGATTGATTCTTTGTGGGTTTTCTCCCAGCACTTTAAGCTGCAGCTCTATATTCTTCCGATTGAAGGAATAGAACGGAATGATGCGGCGCATGATCTTTGATTCAAACTTGGTTAAAGCGCGGTAATCAAATCCGCCTTTCGCTGCGATCTCAAGCGCTTCATCCATCGTTAAACCTTTTTCAAGCGCGCCAACGACAAGTTTCGATTTTTGTTGGAGTTCAATAAATGCACCGATATTTTTTGCCGCTCTAAAATAGGGAGTATCTTGACCGATAAGTCCTTCTATTGGATTTTTTTTTGCGGAAAAAGACGTAAATGATTTTCCCCATTGTTTTAATGTTTCCCTTGAAAATAGCGGAGCGTCTACAAGAAGATCCGCATCACTTGTGAGTGAATTAAATTCGACATTATAGCGTGAAGATCCGCCAAAACGTTTCCATATGGGATTTGCAATATCATTCAATTTCCATAGTTTGCCGTGCAATTCAACTGTTTCGTTCCCGAAGTCGGCAGCTTTTTTTCCAAGAGTTATAGTTTTATCAAACACATCTTCTAATTCAGTAAAAGCTCCTCTCGACATTCTTTCAGTAATACGCAATCCCGTTGTTTGTACTTTTGGCTGAAAGACGACTTTTCCCAAAATTTCAAAGCTTTGGATCTCGCCAGATGCAAAGTTTCTGACATGGAACGGCGCAAAAATACCGGTCACAAACCGTTTGAAAAGAGAAGTAATAACATCGAAGCCGGTGTTTTTTGCGATGGCATCGAGCGCTTTGTAGTTATTGTTGATCTGCGAGTTCAAGAACTTCCAGTCGGCATCAAGCACCCAGCCGATCTCCTTGCCGAACAGTCCCTTGTCTTTCAAGACGCGGTATCCTGCCTTTGCCGCTTCGCGCTCGGTTGCAAACTCGGCAAGCGGCTTGCCGTATTGTTCCACTGTCATCTGCAGAAACTCATCGGTAAGTTTATTCGTGGCGATTTCATCTTCAACGCGCAGGAAAAGATCCCGGGTTTTGAGCAACTCGTCGTCCTTGAGAAGATTGCGGAACTCTTTAAGATAATCCTTTGATCCTATCTTGATCGACTTCGTGCCGGAAAAGAAGTTCATAATCCTTTGCCGTTCCGTCACATCCTTCGCAATCGACGGCGCGTACATAGTAAACGGATCCTCGATGCCGGCGGCTTCAGTAAGCGCCTTGTTTCTCGTCAGCCGGTCAGTGAGAGCTTTTGCCACTGTCGGATCATCTACAACAGGATTAAGCGCCCTCGCAACTTCATCAGGTAATTCCTTAAAACTTCCGGTTGCAAACGCTTTTGCGATACGCTCTTTTGCGATCTGCTTGCCTTGCAGCACACCTTCAAGAAGATGCTGTCGGGCAAACATTTCATTGGTAAGTTTTGTTATATCGTCGTTCAGCTCGACGATCTTATCCTTGATCTTCAAAGAAGGATTCAGCTTACGCATGACCTGTTTCAAAATGTCGTCAACCGTGTAGCGCGCGCTTTTGTCCGCCACTTCTTCTGTTACCTGCCGGGTGACAGGTTCAATCACGCCGGATTCTATGCCGGCGATCCTTCGCTCAAGACCGATAATAAGATCGGTATATTTTTCCTTCTGCGAACCGAGCGCGTTCATCAGCGCGGAATCTATCTGCTCTGTAGTCGCCATGAACGGCTTGCCCTTCGGTGCTTTCTTAACCGTTGTCGGAACCAGATCCGCCAGCTCTTTGCGTAGTTCTGATACCGTCTGTTTCAAGCCGACAAGATCGTCTGCAATAAAAGGAGCAGCCATCTTGTCACGAAGCACCTGCAGTTTTCCAATCTTCTCCGGGATCTTCGTGACCGCGCTTTCGATGCGGCTGATTACTTGTGTTCGTATAAGCGAACGCGTTTCGATATCCGACGCTTCTCGCCCGAGTTTTTTTGTCAGCTCCGTCTTTGCTTCCGCAAGCGTCTTAACAGGGAAGCGAACGTTTGGAAACTTCTTGTTGAAAGCTCCAATCATCTCATCCGTCACATCATCAAAATAATTGAACTCGGCGATCTTGCCTTTGAAGAGATGTCCCAAAAACTCATTCCACTGGTTATCGGTCATCACATCGGTCCCGAAACGCTTTGCGTTCGAGATGGCAAGCGATTGTTGAACATTGAGCTTCTTGCCCTCAAACTCAAGGAATTGCTCTGCTAATCCCTTTTCAGCTCCCTGCGCGGTCGTTTTAGATGCTCCATAGCCAAAGACGAACAATTCGCCGGCTGCCGCCTTTAGCGCTCTTCCTGCCTCATCAAGATGCCCCACAGCAGCCGGAGCAAGCCGTGCCGCTCCTGCGTGCGCTCCCCTTGCGACAAAACCAACTCCTTTTGCGGCGCCACGTATAAGAGTACCTCCGACATAGGTTGACGGATCAAGAAGAATATCGCCTACTAAACCGATGCCGAACCGGGCGATCTTGTTTTCCACTCCCATTGCTTCCACCACGTCGCCGAAGTAGCGGCGCTTTGTGCTGTCGCCGTATTCGTTTCCGGTAAGGGCTGACGCAATTCCTTGTACGACTGTTTTCGGATATGCGGTCAGAAAGTTCTCCGTGCCTTCGTAGTCGCGCATAACCGCTTCTGCAGGATTGAGCGCGCCCAGCCCAACAGAAAGACGTTGAAGAAAAGAGAGCTTGTCGTCTTGTGTTTCTTCTTCCGCCTCTGGCAATACGCCACGCTCCCGGGCAAGTTTAAGTAAACCGTCAATCGATGACAGGTCGTCATTGCTTTTCTTGGAGGAGTTGACGGCGCTGTAAAAACCTTTCGGCTGATCTGATTCCTGTTTATTAAGCGTGCCGTAGAAACCACCGCCCGGACCCGATCTTTGATTTTTTGTGGCTTGTAGAAACGACATAAATTTTATTTAGGAGGATAGAGAAGATTTTTGAACGGCTGCACAAACGCATCCTCGAACGGCTTGAAGTTCGGTGTGAAGTTTGTCGATTGATTCGACGCCGGCGTAGGCTGCGGCGCAGGAGCCGGCGTAGCAGGTCGAGCCGGAGCCGACGAGAAGTTAAAGAATCCTTTACCGGATGCTTTCTTCGTCGCCTTCTCCGTCTGTTCAAGCTGATCGATATAATCGATCACCTCGCGCTGCTCGGCAACGGTAAGATTGTCGTCCTGCGTTGCGAGGGCGCGCTCGGTTTCATAATCGGAAACTTTCTTCTCAAGCCGGAAAGCGATGCGGTCTTTGTATTCCTTCTTCGCTTCATCTTCAAGTTTCGCTTTGATTGCATCGGCGCGGACTTTGACCTGCGTGCGGATCTTCGACGGCACGTTGCCGATGGAGATCTCGCCTTTCGCAAAGCTCTCCGCCCATGATTCAATATCGTTATCTTCCGCCTGATCGCTCGCCATCTTTTCAAGTTTCAGCTTGCGCTCTTTATCGACAAGCGGCGCAATGAGATCAAGCGCGGTATTTAAGTCGGTAATGTTTGAGGGTATGGCTGATCCAAACTCTTTACGAAGATCCTGTATGCGATCGATCTCTTTCCGCTTCGCCTCGCTCGCGTCCTTATAGGCGGTAACTATATCCGAGAACGTCTGCTCAACCGTCGGCTTTATTCCCCCGCGTATCATGTCAACGACGCCGCCGATCGTTCCCGGAACTCCGGTAGCGAACGGCGCGACCTGCTTGAAATTACTTTCCACGCGCGCCCGAGCCGCCTCGTTAAGCGCCTCGCGCAAAGCAATACGCAGATTAGCAAGATCTCCGAGGTTAGCGGATCCCTGATCCGCTACCGGAGAAGCCGGAGCCAGTCCACCGGTAGGCACTTGCGATGATGGAGCCGGACCTCCTGCCGGCGCAGCCACGCGCTCGGGGATGTTCAACTGCCCTCCGGCGATGATAAGATCCGCCGATTTTACCGCGGCGTTTCCTCTGTTCGAGTTCACCAGCTCGGCAACCGTCGTGCCGTATTGCTGCGCGATCCTCGATAATGTATCTCCTCGTTTGATGGTTATGGTAGGCATAGGTTTATAGGAATCCTCGTTGGAGGTTAAGGTAGCCGGCAACATCAGATGCGATTGCTCGCCTCTTTTCTTCCTCGACCTTGCCGGTGGTTCCGCCGACTGGCGTGAATCCCGGTATAGAAGGAAGGTTAGCCGACCCCAGTATTTCTTCAGCGGCCCGACCGATGCCCTGAAGCGCGAATCCTCTTTGTCCTTCAAGCGCGGCGAGTTCTTTTTGCGCCGCGACATCTCCACGCGCCGCTTTCAGCTCAAGCTCTTTGACGTTGAAATTAAATCTGCGGCGCGATGATTCGATCACATCCGTGAACTGTTCACCTCTGCGTTCTTCCGCCAGCGCGCGCGAACGAGCGCCGGTAGCGAAGGTCAATCCCTTTTCAGCGGCTTGATCGGCAATAGTCAGAAGGTCCTCATCGTATTGACGAATGTTACGCGCAATATCAGCTTGTTGTTCGAGTGACAAAAAATCTTTATTTGCACTAACTTCTTTCATCAGGTCATCTCGCGTTCGACGGACAACTTCCGCCTTTGTTTCATAATCAAAGTTTTTCTCGGCGATGTTGCCGATGATCTCCGCTTTCGCAAGAGCGAGTTGTGTCTTGTAATACGGCTCGGCAACAGCTTCCGCTTGCGCGACGGCGTTTGCAAAAAACTTTGCTTCAGCTTCTCCGCCGACTTCAATGAGATTGTAGGCGATGTCGACAAACTCCTTGAGATCCTGCGGAAGATTTCTATATGCCGTTGTTGATTTGAAAGCAACCGTTGATACCGGTTTAGTAAGATTGACCGAAACTCCGCCAGAAGTAATCGTGCCGACATTAGCCGTGCCGGAAGTGCCGGGCTGTGAGCCGGAATAAGCCGGAGGCGTCGGCGTCGGCGGAGGCGGAGGAGTATAAGTAGGCGTCGGTGTCGGCGTAGGCGTCGGTGTCGGCGTAGGCGTAGGCGTCGGCGTAGGCGTAGGCGTAGGTGTCGGCGTAGGCGTCGGCGTAGGCGGAGGTGGAGTAATCGATGATTGTAGATAGCTTTTTGAAATAGGACCGAAGTAGCCCGGGTTGCCCTGTGTGTTGATTCCTTTAGATGACTGCCAATTTGCCACTGCCGCAGTCGTCTGTGGACCGTAAATGCCCGGACCGGTGTTCATCTGCGCCTGCGTTAGAAAGCCGTTTTCTACTAGCCACTGCTGCAGGATCCGGACATCAGTTCCGGATGATCCGGGTCCGAGATTCGGAAGGTTAATGATTTCTTGTAGTGAGGGCATACTTTTATTATATTATTTTACCATATTTTACATTCCAGTCCAATTTGTGCCACCGGTGCAATAAAATGGCTGCCCCGATGGACCGTAAAAACAAACATCACCCACTGTGCCCGATAAGTTCCCGTTGGGCGTAGTGCCATCTGAAATCCAAAGCGTTCGGGTCGTACCACCTCCGTTAAATTGCATAATTCTATAAAAGTTCGTTGAGGTGGCTATTGTGTTTTTAAACTGCGCCGAGGCAACTGATGCTATGGTTTGCTCCACATACAACGCTGTGGCGGCCGCATTCGTGCCTTTATTATAAATTTCTACCGTATGACTGTTTGCGTTTATGTTGTTGAGTTCGAAGTATCCCACGATGCCATCGCCAAGATGGGTGATGTCGATTCCTCGACCAATAGAAGACGAAGCGAGGTTGATATCAATCGCGTTTGCGTCGCCTTTTTGCGTGATGCCGATACACACAGTCCCGGTTGAAACATCGGCCGCCTGAAGCTCAACCATGGGATTTGAATCTGATCCGTTTTGAACCAAACTGATAAATTGAAACATCCTGCTCGCGGTATTCGGCGACGTTGAGGTAAAAAGCGTGCCGGAATCCGTCGGCTGAATGGTTGCAATCGAAGTTCCGTCGGTATTGTAAAATTGTATGCCACTTCCTAAATTACCAATTTCAATACGTTGCCCGGATGACGCGGTTTGAATGAGGCCAGAACTATTCAGTACGATATTAGATCCCGAGATGGTAGTGGCGGCAACCGTCCATCCGCCAATTACACCCGATGTCGCGGTAAGCGCCCCCGCTATGTTAAGCGCCGAACCAGTCCAGTTAAGATAATTTGAAGAATCACCGATGTAAAATTTGATTGTTCCGTCAGTATCAATACCGAGCCGGTATCCTATTTGTGTATTATCAAAAGCGGTTTTCCCGGAAAATACCGCTCCGGTTTGCTGTTCTAACGAAGAAATCAGCTCACCGGCAAGAAGCGACTTTGCGGAGGTGCCTTGAGAAAAAGAATTGACAAGCTCGGGAGTAACGTCGGGAGTTCCCTGCTGCGCGGACAAAAACTTGGTCAGGGTTTTATCAAATCCCAGATCAAGAATCGAATAACCTAATTGTTCGGTAAATATAGCCATATTAATTATCTAAAACGTCCACTGTAGGAAAGTCCATCCCGCGGAGTTTAACCTGTTCTCCGGTGATGGAATCGACCAAGCGAAACTCAAAGACATACGCAGTGAGTGGCGCAATCTGCACTTTCGTTACAATATCCTGTACGCTACCGATTGATTGCCAGTTCTTATAATCAAGACGTGCTTGAAGTTCACAGCCCTGCGCGCCGTCGGAGTGAACGAAGATTTTTTCGCTTACCGTCTTTTTATATTCCCTGTTTTTAAAATCAAACTCCGGCGACTGCAAAATATAGGTAATCGCGTTCCCGTTATAATCACTGTTCCCGCTATTCAACTGAAGCACCTGACCGTTTGTGTCGCCGCCCACGATCAGGGTATCGTTGCCGGAAATATACTGATGCAATGCCCTGAACTCGTGCGCGTACATAAGCGGCGCCCATTGCTGCGTATCGATGGTGTAGCGCAAAACGACGTTGTTATAGGTTTCGGTGAATCCTCTGCCCCAATCAATCGTTACGTCGCCGATAGACCAGTAAATATTTTCATTATCCGACCAGCCGTTAACGCTCGCATAAAACGAGCTTGCCATACCGTCAACGAATCGCTGAACCGGACGTGAGATCCTGTTCGGATATCCTCCGCTTGTTTCGTAAAATCCGTTCGGTCCGTAGAAGAAGAAATTTTTGCCTCTCGCGCGCACAACCGATTTATGCGACTGTGTGCCGATATTTACCAGATCTTCGGGGAATGAAGAATCAAAGTTCCATCGCTTGAGCGAGCGCTGCTTGTAAATAAGAAGATAACCCGGAACTTTATTAAGCGCTTGTAATGTTCCTCCGCCGTCCTCCTGCTCGACCTGCAAGCTGCCGGATCCCGATGCCGTCCATGATACCGAGCCGCCTGTCGCGGCGTTCGTATAATAAAGCCGGTCGGTAACAGCAGCGTACAATCTGTCCTTAAACTCAATCGGGAATTTCGCTCCTACAGGAAGATTGGCGAGATCAAACACGCCGCCGGTAGAGATCCATCCGCCGGATGCAGAGTAGGATCTTTTCTCGACGCCGTTTAACATCAGCGTGTTATTGAGGAAGGTGGCGAAGTTTGCGTCTGCGGCAGTCAGTCCGGTGACTTCCTGCGATCCGGCTACTGCGTCGTAGAGGATTGTCGAGAACACGGCAAAGAGCTTGTTTGATGCCGCACCGGAATCGATGTGCTGATACAAACCCAAGCACGCCTGCGACGCGGCAAGCTGGCTGCCGACGATGGCAGTTCCTTTGCGCGATACCGCTTCTCCGAGAACATCGTCAAAGATGACGTTCATCGAGAACGGCACCGAGTTCGGAATAGTAATATCTGAAGAAACTTTCTGCACATTTCCCGCAGAAACATCTCTCCATTTAATTGTTTCGGGTAGGCGTGCCATAGGTTATGTATTTTCGAACTTGCCTCTCGGTCGAGTTCGATAATTTATTTGATTGATCTTCGGCTTCAGTTTGAACTTCTGTCCTGAAACTTCCGTTCTGATTGCCGCTTTTAGAATGTCGCCAAAGAGAAGGAAATCATCATCCTTCGTGTCCGACTTGCCATTGTTGCGCCAGTAGTTCTTGCCCTGCCACAACAGCCAGTGCTTGACCGCGTCATAGCGAGCGGCGTCAATAGTGTCTGATTCCGAATCAACCGTAGTCGCTTCTTCCCAATAATCGGCAAAAATATTCTTATTTTGCCACGTTGAATCACAAAGGGGCCACGTCCTTAAACGACCATCCTTAACATTAAAGTATCGCGGCTGTCCCTCTACTTCGTTCTGCCACACATAGGTATCTACCGCATGAGCAACGGCGATTGATCCGTCACCGGATGCCGGCACGCCGGTCAATACCCCGGCGGTTACCGAGCGCGTCACGCCGGTATAGGTAATCGCATCTACGGCATTTGACGTATAGACGTTCACCGAGCCATCGTTATCGAAGTCGTAAGAGTTATCAATCAGAAGAGAAGTGTTGCCGATAACAGCAAGTGTTCTTACCTGTGTATACGCCACCTCCTGCAGCATAATATCCCACTCCTTCTCATCAAGCGGAATAAGCGGCGTGAGCGAGGTGCCGATTCTCACGTTGAGAAGCGATTTGTTCGTGTTCGCATCGTAGATGTCCGCCGGCAGCGCCACATCAAGAACGCCCCGGGCCGTGGCGCCGAGAACATGATCCTGCACGAGATAGCGCGACCAGTGCTTGAGCTTGCCCTGCATATAGCGGAGGCAGGCGTTCACCTCGTCGATGGCGGCTTGCTTTGAGAAACGGTCATCCCAGTCATGCCCGAGTTTGCGACGGACAAACTCAAGGATGTAGCCAACTTCATCTTCTTCAAACTCAACGCGAAAAGCTCCATAAGGTATAGGGTCGGAATAAACATCATTTACCGAGTTGATTGAATCGGAAAATCGATGATAGAAGAAGCCGCTTGTAATCGTCGTATCAACATAAACATTATCGACTTCAGTCGGATCTATGTTTTGAGCCGCGGCCAATGCCGATAAATTGCTGGCATCGCTATTCGCGTCATCCTCGGTAGCGCTTCGATAAAACCGAACCTGATTCCACGGAATAACGTGAATTACAGTTCCGGCCGGATGCGCCTCCGCAAGACCGGCGGCAACCAGCGTTACAGTATTGCCTGACGGAGAAGTTGAAGCGTGCGTTGCCACGATTTCAGCGTGTTCGTTGCCTATGTCGCGGAAGAGAAGAATGTTGTTCGTCGAAACTCCAAGAATGGATTTTACCGTAATCGAAGTAGCGCCGGCCGCGGCGTCGGCGTCAAGAACAAGCTGCGGCGCATTAAGCGTCAGCTTCGATATGTTTGCTTTGATAAAATTCTTCGGCATAGTTTATGCCTCCGTTTATTTTTCCGACTTCTGCGCCGGGGTGTGAACGTCTGCCATGTGCTTGCGTAAAGCGTTTACGGCGTTCATCTTCAGCTTACCCTGCGCGATGAAATCGCAACCCTCTACTCCGCACTTGACAGTCACGACCTCCGCATCCGCTTGGGCTTTTGCACCGGGAAAGAACTTCGCCCGGCACTCGTCGCAGCATCCCTTCTTGATTTCCTCGATGACGGCTTCCGCCGCATCAAGTTGAGCAATGACAGGAATCTTGCCGCGCTGCGCCTTCGGAAGCTTCCCCATATCCAGTAACTTTAGCCAATTTGGTTGTCCTGCTGACATAGTATTTTTTTTGGTTAAGGTTGATTTATAATAGGTCGTTCGACCGGGCGACCCTTTCTAATAATTATACCATTTCTTCTTCTTTTTTCCCAACCCTGTTTAGTTATTCCCATATAATTATTATATACCTAACCAAGACCATTAAAAGTTTTTACACTGGCAATAGCCAAACCATTTACGGTTTTCACCGATGCTTTTGCCAATCCATTTATTGATTTTACCGCAACCGTTCCACCGCCTTGGTCTGCAAAAAGAAAAAATGATTTTTTTTTCTTGCCCATCGCCCAATTATAGTAAGCAGAAATTTCTTGCTCTGATAACGATATTGGATGAAATACCGCAACTTCTTCTATTTTCGCGTCCGAAGCATTAGCCACTGCGCCGGTGATTGTTTTTCTTCCCCCTATATGCATCACTCCAATAGCATTCTCACTACTTCCATTACCGTTTGAAGGATTGTAGGAAGCGACAAGTTCTCCATTTATATATCCTTTTAATGTTGTCCCATCAAAAGTCAGGGCAAAAAAGTATTTTTTACCTATTTTTGGCTTAAATGTGTAATCAATATATGTCCAGGCGACACTTTCTTTTAATCTAAAAAATCTTATCACCTGAGCTTGTGTATTATTATTGTCAAAAAGCGAAATGCCATAAGCCACACTCGTATTTGGTCCGGCTTCATTTTTCGAACAATTAAAATAGCAATCTCCTCCCAGGTCGGTTTCTGTTGTTGTTTCAGAGTTTGGCTCAACCCATCCCATTACTGTTATATTCCCGGGTCCTATATCGGAAGAGTTGTAAAGTACCTTTCCTGACGATGTATTTGGATTTCCCGTTAATGTGTCAAAAGATAAACCAAATTTCCCCTTACTGAAACCCGATGAATTAAGATTTGTAAGTGAATATCCATTTCCGCTTTTATCTGAAAGATTTTGGGTATCTCCAGAAAATTGATAATATGCTTTTAAATAAGGATTATTCCTGAAAAACGCGGCTATTGAGCCCCTACGTATGTTATAAAATGATAAATTTGCCATGGCATTTTGCTTTGCCCGGTTTTCGCCAAAAGCTACTTGCCGAGCAAATGTTATGCGGACTGTACTGATTTTTCAGTATATTTAATTTCGTGATTTCCAGCAGTGCTATCTAAAGCCGCTCCAGTCTTATTCAAAAGACAAATTGCCCACTTACGTGGAAGAGTTATCCCGAGTGCGGCAGTATCAAATACCGCATTATAAGTTGTGCTATTTGCATTTGCGGTAATATAGCCCAAAAGACGAGCGTTTACCGGTGTAAGTGCGGCATCCGAACCGCCAAACCCATCATCATAAGAGGTCCCATCTTCGGAACTCACAAGATATACAGCAATATAACCAGTAGAAGAAACACCGGAAGCGCCGGTTTTTACTTTTACGCGAATATCTGCTCCAAAAGCAAGGGTTGTCCCATTGTCAATCGCCGTAGAACCCCTACCCGCGTTATTAGCAAGAGAAGCAAGAGTAATTGTTAATGAAGCCGCTGCACCTAATAGTTGTTTTATTGTTGCCATAATATAGATGTATTATTTAATTTATTTGATTCGACCTTTACCGCTTAAAAAGTGGCTTTTTCTTCTTTTGATTTTTTGCCTTTTCCTTTCTAATGCTTTTAAGTTTAGCAATTTCTTGCCCTTTTAATTTTCTGCGTTCAATTCCTGTTTTAGTTTTAATAATATCATCAAGTTTCATTTTTAGGTGTGTGTTATATAGTCATTACTCGGATTGAAATAAATCGTGTTCGGTTCGACTGTAACCGCCCATCCGACTCTGCGCATAACAGAATCTGTCGTTGTTGGTGCGGTTGCCGTAATATCTCCCGCGGTTTCAGAAACATACAATGGCGCACCCAATGCGACAGAAGCAGGAAAAGCAGCCGAACGAACAGTTCCAATAAGCAACATTGAAGTTGCTGCTCCGTCTGTACTTACATCCACACAGATACCAAGCGGCACATTGCCAGCAGTTGACACGGCAGATGCGTCAGCAAGCAGCCATTCACCTGCGGTCACATCAAGATAACAAATATCGCCAAAGGCAATCGTAGCTCCGGCAGTTCCGGGAACCGTAATCCCGGAGTATCTTTCATCAGCAGAAAGAGAGCCATCAACCACAATTCCTATGGTCGCAGGATCAGCCCCCTCTCCTAAAGTAATGTTTCCAGTAAGAGTTCCACCTGCAGTGGTTAGAATGTTTACTCCCTCAATCGAAGCAACTCCAGCAGAAACTCTGGCAATAGTGGTATCTGTGGCATGGCCCAATTCAAGAGAACCGACACCTAATGCTTCCGATGTTGAATCTGTCACCCCTGAAAGCGGAAGTCCCGAACAATTCGTAAGCGTTCCCGATGACGGAGTGCCTAATGCACCACCAGACACTAAATTACCGCTTGCCGTGCCCGTCAAAGCGCCGACAAAAGTCGTGGCCGTTAAAGTAGCAGTTGAAGCATTATAGGTTAGCCCCGCATCTGTTTTTGGAGCTAAATCCCCCGTAGCCGATTCAAATAAAGCTACGTTGCAGGTTACGCTAATGGTATCGGCGACTGTAATTGTTGCCGGAACAATGTTCGCTGTGCCATCAAAACTTGTCCCGCCTATCGTCCTCGCGTTTTGAAGAGCTGTCGCGGTGCTTGCGTTTCCGGTAAGAGCACCTACGAATGATGTCGAAGTTATTGATGTTGCACCAGCGATAACTCCTGCATCAAGAGTAATAGTTCCGTCAAAGGTTATCGCCTGTCCTGCCGTCGGAGTAATAGCAAGCGTAGAAGCGCCTGCGGAAGAGATGGTGTTGCCGTTAATTGTAATATCATCAACAGTAAGCGTCGTTAAAGTTCCAAGAGAAGTAATTGCTGCCTGTGCAGCGCCGGTGACCGTAGCGGCGCTTCCCGAAACATTGCCGGTGACATTGCCTGTCAATCCTCCGGTAGCCGTTGCCGTCCCAAGCACTACAGTTCCTCCCGCGAATGTTAGAGTATTCGCAGAATGCGTGATGGTCACATCTCCTTCAAAGAAATTGATGACCCCACCAGAGGCTAAAAAGAGGTCAGACCATGCGGTGCCTGACGCGCCAAGAGCGCCAACATCATTTGAGGCCGCAAGAATTGAGTTTCCTGTAATGTTGGCAAACTGAACACTTGAAGTCGTCGCGATACTCTGCGGCAATGAAAGCACAACAGTATTTCCAGCTCCATTATCACTAATGACAATTTGATTTGCAGTACCGGTCAGAATACGCTCGGCAGTAAGGGTTCCATTCGCACCCAACACAACATAACTTGCGTCCGTGGGAGCGCCCCCGCCGGTAGTCCATATAGGAAGCGATCCCGCTCCCTGTGATGTTAAAAACTGACCGGAAGATCCTAATCCATCCACTTGCTGCATTACTCCAGTAGATGTCACTCCTCCAGTAATAACCGCGTAAGGAGTAAGCGAAGTTAGACCAGTGCCTCCGCCGGAAACACCGAATGATCCCCATACTGGAACTCCATTGCTTACTTGAAGTATTTGACCGGAACTTCCTATAGCACGTTTTACTAAATCAGTACCGTTATAATAAATGATATCTCCGGTAGCAAATGAAATCGCGGCAAGATCCTCAAGGATTCCTTCCTCAACAGAAGTAATCTCATCGAGCTGGATTACTGGCGTGAACTTTTCGTACATTCCCATAATAGTATTATACCATTATTTGAATATCATTTCGACATCGTATCCGACCTTAATACAATGCTTTTTGAGCCGATTCTCATATATGAGAAGATCGGCTTCTTTTCGTTTCAAAAACTCTTCTTTTTCCTGAAGGCGCTTGCGCTCTCCCTCAAAGGAGGCAACAATATCAAGCCCCTGCTTATTGGTTGTCTGCAAAATGGAAATGATGTTATTTAGTTCTTCGAGATCTTTATTCGCCTTTCGGACAGCTTCATCGATTTCAATTTTCTGCCTGCCAGCTTTAACAAGATCTTCTCTGACAATTTCAAGATTATCTTTCGCTGCGTTAAACTCGCTGTTCATGTCCGCTATTCTGCGCCGTCTATTAGAACGCTCTTCCTCTGCGGCGCTGACTTCACTTTCAACTTTTAGTTTCTTATCATTCGCTTCAGAAACGGCAACCGACAAACTCGAGAGGTCCTGATTTTTTTCCTCGATATGCTTTTCAAGAACATTACGCTTTGTTTCCAAAAGCGCCAACTCTGATCTTTTCGCCGTAACATTGTCGTCAAACGCCTTAAGCTCATCGACTTTATTTTGAACGGCAACGCCTTGTTCTTTCTCAAGTTTTTCCTGATTCTGTCTGAACACGTTTCGTACAGGGTCGCAGGCGATATTAAGATTCTTCAATTCGTTCCGTTTCCTCTCAACTTCCGCTTCAAGCTGGGCTTTTTCAAGCCCAGCTTGAACTATCGCCTGATCGTATTCAATCTTGCGAGTGTCCGGTTTTCCTTGATTGTTGAAGAATCGTAAAGTCATAAGTTTATGCCTGTACGCTTTTTTCAAAGATAATTTCTACACCTTCACCGCTTACCGTAGCGTCAAGCCAGATATTATTTATGTTTTCGACCTGTAGCCCGACCGATTCGTTGTTGTCGAGTGTGAAGCTCGCGCCGCCAGTATTGAGTGCGGTTGCCGAACTATAACCGAGATGGATGATCCCGGTATTTGCGTTCTTCGCCTTAACCGTAACCCCCACTCCATCAGGAACAGTTTTCGGAGCAGTGAGAATAACAGTCGCTCCGGCTGCTTCGGTAGTAAGGTCGTTCCTTACGAGAAGCGTAATCGTTCCAGCAGCAACTGAACCGATGGTGTAAGTTCCGTCGTTTGAGGCGGATCCTGATACCGTTATCTGATCGCCAGCTTGAAAGCCGGCAGTGAGGAAACCGCTTGCCGAATCAGTAATGGTATCAGCGGCAGCCGTATTCTCATTGAACGCAATCGTTGCCGCTCGCCTTTTTACGGTAAGCTGCTCGGGCGTTCCCGAGGTCGTCACGTTGAATTGAAACGTGAACGGTGTTCCTAAATTAAATGATCTGTTTGACATATGTTTTTGTTAAACCCTCGATCCCCACTCCCTCATTTGATGCTCCCGACAGGGGGCGAGAGGGAGGGGGCGAAGGTTCAAAGATTAGTTTTTAATCAATGACCTTTACGGATTAGACGGCTGTGAATGTAATCGAACCGGCAGCCACTCCCATTCCTTTGACATACCAGTTTGTACCGTCACACCATACGGAAACCCAATCGCCGATTGCCGCAGCCGCAGATACAAAGTTAATTGAATCTTCAGCAACCGCAGGAATCGAAGCGCCGTTTACTTCCGCGGATCCGTATATGATGTTTGTGGCGCTTTCAGTCACAACGGTATAGTTTGCGCCCGAAGGAGCCGCGGTTATAACGAATGTGTAATGCAACCCAGCGGCAGGAGCCGGAAGGGTAGATGCGAACTCCGTGACGGAATTAAGGAAGAACACGCTTCCCGATTCCGCAGCAGTGATAACATTCGCCGCCGTGACCACCTCGGTAAGATGCCTGTAGGAGAGGGTGCTTGAAAGAGTTGTCGCGCCGGTGACCGCAAGGGTCGTGCCGACTGACAAAGTTTCGTCAAACACTACGCCTCCGGCATCAACCTTGATGGCTTCGACGTTCGTTCCTGTGCAGTTCACATACAATCCGTAGGCACCAGCAGATCCGGCACCGGTATCCTGCTCAAGAGCGAGCAAGTTCGATGTGGAGCTGATGTTTCCGGTTGAGTGAATGGTTACAACGTCGGCACCTGCGACAAGGTCGCCGGTGTGTTCAACGTCAAACGCTGCACCTTCGCCCGAAGCGCCGGTCGCGGCAGAAGTGACGGCAACGGCACGTCCTGCGACGTTTGTACCCATTGCGATCATTACTGCTTCACCGGTTGCCGCAGCAGTGGCGAACGAGATATCAAGAACGTTGCCGGTATAAATACCGGTAAGGTTGATATC
>Ga0172372_10002197_pt1 | contig 29939 bp, 24 predicted proteins | sample LakKiv5m_2_FD_114544 | JGI IMG/M metagenome (GOLD analysis project Ga0172372, IMG submission 114544) | Freshwater microbial communities from Kabuno Bay, South-Kivu, Congo - kab_092012_9.5m | ecosystem: Environmental > Aquatic > Freshwater > Lake | place: Democratic Republic of the Congo...
CATTGAAAAAATGGGGACCTCCGAAAGCAATTACATTCGGGGAAGCTGACGACACTACCACAGAGATGGATGAATCACGTATCGTAATTGAAGGTTATGTCGGAATCAGCTCTTACGTTTCGCAGTCGAATACAACCACCACAATAAAATTGTGGGAACGTCGCGGTCAGTACAGAGGTGATGCAGTATCCTGTTTTATCAACACTGGGAAAAATAAAAATGAAATGAAACGATTGAAAGAAGATTTTCAGTCGGAAGATGTAATTATAACCGGCAATTCCGAGGAGAAAATCGGAGTGGGTGATTATGTCCGCATCACCGGTGTTTTCCATAAACCTTATGATGAAGGTTACGGCACGATTGATGTGCAAATGATTGAGAAAGTTGAGGACACTGTGGAATATGATTATGCGGCTGCAAAACCTGCCGTGATTAATATCAGCGACACCACCGGAATTTACAAGAACCAGGATAAACTGGTTGTAGCGGAAGGATATCTCGAACTGCCTATGTTCGTCAGCATTCGTGAATACGTTTACTTCTATCTCAAACCATCATTGAATTCGGAAAGTTACATCACCGCAGATATTCTGATCGGCAACACACCGAACAAAGTGGAAGATATTCCGGAGAATTACTCACAATCCGACATCAAAGTTCACGACAACAAAGGCAATATCGTTGGAAAAAAGAAAGTGCGCATTTACGGTATATGGAATTACAGCGGAATTGCGGTTGAAAGAATTGAGACGCTATAAATAACCTCCAAAGCATTAACAGTTTTTATAGCGTTGTGTTGGGTTATTCCTTCCGATATTTGTACAAATAAAATAAAACATGAGCACCATACGCGTTGCAATAAACGGTTTCGGCCGCATCGGCAGAACCACCCTGCGGGTTCTACTTGAAAGAAAGAACATCGAAGTTGTTGTTATAAACGATCTCACAGACAGCGTTACGCTTGCTCATCTTTTTAAATACGATTCGGTTCATCGCCGATTCAACGGAACCGTGACGAGTTATGCTGATGGAATTGTGATTAATAATGTTCGAATTCTTGTAACGGCAGTAAAAGATCCCGCGCAACTCGATTGGAAAAAACATAACGTAGATGTAGTTCTGGAATGCACCGGAAAATTTCTGGATCGTGAATCTGCAACGTTGCATTTGAAAGCCGGTGCGAAGAAAGTAATTCTCTCTGCGCCGCCAAAAGGCAACGATGTTCCTGCAGTTGTACTCGGCGTTAATGATCACATAATTGAAACAGCAGGCGACATCATCTCCAACGCTTCGTGCACTACGAACTGTGCCGCACCGATGATCAAGATTCTGGATGACAACTGGCAGATAGACGACGGTTATATCACAACTGTTCACTCCTATACCGGAGATCAACGATTACATGATGCACCGCATAAAGATCTGCGTCGTGCGCGTGCTGCTGCTGTAAGTATGGTTCCTACTTCTACAGGTGCTGCAAAAGCAATCACAAAAATTTTCCCGCATCTTGATGGTCGACTTGGCGGATGCGGAATTCGTGTCCCGGTTCCTGATGGTTCAATTACGGACATCACGTGCCAGCTCAAGAAACTTCCTACACCGGAAGAAATCAACGCTGCATTTAAAAAAGCAGCTGAGGGAGAACTGAAAGGTATCATGGAATACACAGAAGATCCGATTGTTTCCATTGACATCGTTGGCAATCCGAATTCCTGTATTTACGATGCAGAATTCACCAGTGTTGTCGGCAACATGGTAAAAGTGATGGGGTGGTACGATAATGAGATGGGGTACTCGTCAAGGCTGGCTGATTTGATACCTCGCTTTTTTCAACCTTCTTAATTCCAAATTCACCAATTGACATTCATCGTCAATGAAGAATAGGAATTGATTTCGTAAATTCGGTACTTAATGTGAACAGCAATGGCTTCAGCGTCTATAAAAAAACAAGTTGACAATTACCTGCCTCTTCTAACTATGAAGCAGCAGACTCTTGTGCTTGAGATGATAAAGAATTTTCTGAATGTTGATAGCGAGAAGACCGGAAGAATCAGCCAGAAACAATACAATAAGGAACTGAAGGAAGCTGAGGCACGTATCGAAAAGGGCAAAGGAGTTGCCCATAAAGATGCCCTGAAGAAACTCTCGAAGTGGTGAGCAAATCTTACAAAATAATCTGGGACAACGAGGCGCTTGCACAACTGGTAGAAATTTTATCTTTTCTTGAAACAGAAAGCGAACAAGCGCCCGGTATTGTAAAAAATGCGATCCTGTATCGTCTTAATAGCATTAAGAAAAATCCATTCATCTGCGAGACTGATAAACTTAAAATTCCTCCAGATAAGAATTTCCGTGCTTTCGTCGTTTTCACCTACAGAGTAACTTTCAGCATCGTTACACTTTCGCGCGAGATTCATATTCTTCGAATCAGGCACACAAGTCGGGAACCATTGGGCTACTAATCGAAAAACATCTGAGGCAGGATTATTTCATATTTAGCCCTTGTACTCCTGCAAATTCAATTCACTCCCGTCAAACACAGCGTAAGTGTTGTACACAATCCAATCGCCAAGATTGATATAACGCGACTTCTCTCCTACTTTCTTATCTAAAGGAAGATGACGATGTCCGAAAATAAAATAATCGGCGTGTCGCTTGGCAAGATATTCCTTGCAGAATACCATCAGAAATTCCTTATCGTCGCCGTGATAATCGCGCTCCGCATCTTTCTTGTCGTAGCCCTTGCGGGAGAAGAAATCTGCCAGCCATAAACCGAAGTTCGGATGTAAGCGTGCATAAAACCATTGAGCAGCCGGATTTCGAAACACTTTCTTTATGAATTTGTATCCGTGATCACCCGGCCCTAAACCGTCACCATGTCCAATGAAAAATTTCTTGCCGTTCCATTCCCGTTCAATCGGAGCATGATATAATTTCACTCCGCATTCTTTCTCGAGATAACCGAACATCCACATATCGTGATTGCCGGTAAAAACGTGAACAGAAATTCCTTTATCGGTGATTTCAGCAATCTTGCCAAGCAAACGAATAAATCCTTTCGGAACTGCGCGCTTGTATTCAAACCATGCATCGAATAAATCTCCGACGAGAAATATTTCTACAGCATCTTTCTCCGCTTCCGTGAGCCAACGCACAACACGTTTCTCTCGTTCGAGACTCGTTGCTGCATCCGGAATTCCCAAATGAAAATCCGACGCAAAATATATCTTGCCTTTCAATTCCGGCATTACAGTCCTTCGCTGATCATTGTTCCCAAATTCTGCAATCCGAATCGTTCAATGTTAAACGTAAATCGAATCATGCTTGCATAACCCAATCCGTTTGCAGAATAATAATCCTTGATATCCGGAGCGAGAAGAATCGGGAAGTACACATCGCAGATTCCGTTTCCAAAGAGCGAAAACTGAACTCCTGCGTTATACAGAATATTATTTCCCGCCAAAGCGTTCGGATCAGCTGTACCGATGTCAGCATAAATTTTAAACTTGTTCAGGAAGCGGCTCTTCACAGGAAGATCCATTCTGATATTCATTGCAGCGATCCATGTGTTGCTTTGACCGATCGGAGAATAAACTTTGAATGCACCATCGCGCTCACTGAACTGCGCACCTGCAAAACCGTCCGTTGCACTTCTTCCGAAGTAAATGTGTTCGAAAAGATAATCGTGATTACCGAATCCGCGAGGACCGTAACCGCTCATTCTCCAGCGATACTTTCCTTCGTTGCCGTCTTCAGCATCGATAAATGTTCCTCCGAAGAAACGCAAATGAATTCCTTTTCCTTTGGCGTAATTGATTGTGTAATTCGCGGTCACGCTCAACTTCGACATTCCATCGCCCATTTGATATTCAACCTCCGTATTCCAAGGATGAACATTTCTGCTGTTACGAATCATGTACTTCGCCTGCCAGATCAGCTTCTCCTTATTTCCATAGCTGATCATGGTTGAGTTGGAATCAAATTGATAGTTTATCTCATCAGTGAGAATCCAATTTGCACGTACAAGCACAGAATGTGTTACAGGATTACGCTTGCGCTTCTTCATGAATGTTACAGACAATTCGGGAGCTACTTTCGTAAACATCAATTCGCGATCGGGAACTTCAATTCCCAACGGATAATCGGTTGCAAGAACTTTGTAGTAGTGGTATCGGTTCGCATTTACTCCGATACGCACTGACTGGAATAATTTATCAGGAGTGAAATTCAGAAACGCATCAGCATGTCCCACAACCTGTCCTGTACCGAAACTGTACATCGGCATTGCAAGCCACTCGAACTTCTTCTGCGGAACGAGGTGATTATAGAATGCCGCACCCATCATGAAACGATCATACGCATTGAATCCCATTGCCGGTGACCAGAACAGTTGTGTCTTTGCAGGATTATCAAGACTGCCGAACAATTGCAGTCGCAAAGGCTCTGTCTTTTTCAATACGCCGTGTGTTTTCACCGTATTGTTCTTACGGTTCACTTCAGGCATATCTTCAGGTTGATCAATGATGAAATAATCCGCTTCCACATCAGGGAAATTCGGAGTACTCATACCGGTGAATCCTTCATACCAAACGGTTTTCACAACTACTCCGTTCTTCACTGCGGAAACACAAACAGGTGCAGCAATCTCACCGACATTCTTAATCTTTAATTCCCACCCTGCGCCTTCACGGTGAACGCCCATTAATTTATAATCCAGTTTCTTCGTTGTGCCGATCATATCATCGAACAACCAGCCGAGATTACGTCCCGAAACTTCTTCGAATGTTGCGCGGATATCAGAAGGCTGAGGATGTTTGAAATGCCAGCGATCAAAGTAAGTTCTGAAACATTTATCGTATAATGAATCGCCCAGATAACCGCGGAGATAATCAAAGCAAACCGCCGTCTTCATGTAAACGATTGCGCCGTAGTTCGTGGAAGTGTATTCTGCAGAATGCATTTCGCATGGCTGATCCGTGCCTGTACGAGCAGCAAACGCATACAACTGATAGTATTGAGCCTTCTGTTTGTAACGCGTAAGATCAAACGGCTTCGCCAATCCGGAAGGACCATTCTTGCCACCAACAAGAGCACCTTTCGGATACTTTGTTTCATTGTAGCGCAACTCGTTCGCGGAATTCAACCCTTCATCCATCCAAGGATGAACACGCTCATTGCTTCCGAGCATTCCGTAAAACCAGTTATGACCTACTTCATGCATGATGACGGTTTCAAGAATTCCAGCACTCTGCACTCCGCCGATCACTGTGATGTTCGGATATTCCATTCCGCCGCCGGCCGACAAAGCACCATCAACAGCGGTGCAATGATTGTACGCATAATCGCCATTCCACAATGAATAATAATACACAGCGTCATTGATGTACTCGATGGAATTTTTCCAAAGACTTGCATATTGATTCGTGTACATGACCCATGTTGTCACTTTGCGTTTGCTGTGCGGCAATTCCACTTCACCTTTCAGAACGTGGTAACGCTTATCGCAGAACCATGCAAAATCATGCACATTCTCCTGATGAAAATGGATGGTCTTTAATTCAGAGGAAGACTCCGGATGCTTAAGATCTTTCTTGTCGTAATCTTTAATCTTCTTGGTTTCTTCTGCTTTCTCCGTCAACCAATCAATTTCAGCCTGATTGTTCTGAATGTCACCTGTTGCACCGAGAACGTAATTCTTCGGCAAAGTGATTTTCACATCATACGTCCCGTATTCAGAATAGAATTCACCTTGATCAAGATATGGAATCGGGTTCCAGCCGTTTACATCGTACACTGAAGGTTTCGGATACCACTGCGTGATTTGGTATTGCTGCTCGATATGACCTAAGCGGGAAATCTGTCCGCTCGGAATTTTCACACGGAATGGTGTGGTGATAACAATTGATGCTCCCGGAGCCAAGGGTTGGCGAAGCAACAATTTTACGATGTCCGGATTCTTTACGTCTTGTTCAGCAGGTACCATTTCACCGTCAACCTGCCAATCCAAACTGTCAATGTATCCGCGGTCTTCATCCTTCGCATAATAGAAAAACAGTTCTCCGTTTTCTTTCAATTGCTGACCGAGTGCAGTGCTGTTATTCTTGTAAGCATTAGGCCAGATGTGCATGTAGATATACGTCAACTGATCAGGTGAATTATTCACGTAAGTCAGTTTCTCATATCCGTGCAGGAAATGCTTCTGATCATCGAGTTTTACGTCGATCTCATAATGCACGAATTGTTGCCAATAAGCAGCATTCACTTTAACAGCAGAAGCCGTGAGGAGCAATAGTGCGCAAAGGAAAATCTTTCTCATAAGTGTGCGTTTAACGCATGTGACGGACAAAGTCCTGAAATGTTACTTTGTTTTCGCAGAATCTGATTCAAAAATTTCTTTGAGTTTATTGGATAAGTCTTCACCACGAAGATTCTTGCCTATAAGTCGTCCTTCACGATCAATCAAAACCGTGTGTGGAATTCCCTGAAAGCGGTACAACTGGACAACCGGAGATTGCCATTGCATCAAATCGCTCACGTGCCATTTCCAGGTCAAGCCATCACTTGCAATTGCTTTCTTCCATGCTTCTTTGTCGCTGTCGAGTGATACACTGAACACATCAAAACCTTTGTCTTTAAATTTCTTGTAGTTGTTCACTACATTCGGTAATTCCTGACGGCAAGGTGCGCACCAGGAAGCCCAGAAGTCGACAAGCACAACACTGCCGCGTGTATCAGAAAGTTTCATCGGCTGACCGTTCACATCGTTCAGAATAATATCGGGAACAACCTGACCAAGTGCATACGGACGTTCACGCTCTACAAGATCGCGGAGCAGAACCACGTTCGGCGCTGTTTTATGGTCTTTTTCCAAAGCAGCAATTGTAATTTCCCACCATTTGAAATTCTCGTATGGATCGAGCAAACGCAAAGCAGGAATATTTGCAAAAGATGCCGGATGCGATTCGATAAACGCATGTAACCAAATCGTAGCTGTATCTGCATAAAGATTCAATTTCTCCTGCGTCGCATTGAAGAGCGGCTCAATAACTTCCTTCTCGAGTTTCTTCATTGCAACAGTATCCGTCATCATACTCATTTGAATCTGGAATGCCCGTTGAATCGAATCAATACGTGTTGTTAACGGGCGACGGAGATTATCATACTGCGTGAAGTAGCGATTGAATTCTTCGAAGTGTTTTGAATCTTCCGAACCTGTAGTAATCCAGGTGTAACCCAAATTCTGAACATTGCCTGTGAAGCTTACGGAATCTTCCGGTTCAAGAATGATCGTTGCAAACTGCTCCGGATCTTTGCCCACTTCAATGTTGTAAAATCCTTTATACTCCAACGTAGGTCGGAATTCAAATGATCCGTCTTCACCCGTTACGCAGGAATCAACAACAACGAAATCACGTTGAGAAACATTCACGAGATACAATGTATCACCGGAGCTGTTATCCAGATGCCCGGATACAATTGTGTTTCCTCCTGTGCGTGCCGCATCTCCGCAAGCTGTAAACAACAGTGTTCCTGCTGCACCAACAGTCAATATATTCTTCATCATTGTTCGTTTAGCACTTTAGTAACCAATTCACTTGCGACTTTCGGATCGGCTTTTCCTTTTGAGAGTTTCATCACTTCACCCATGAACATGCCAACCAATCCTGTTTTCCCGCTCTTGTATTCCGCAACTTTTGCAGGATACTTCGCAACAGCTTCGCGTACGATTGCAAGCAATGCGCCTTCATCACTTTCCTGAATGAGATTATTCTTCTCCGCAATTCCGATTGCAGTCGCCGACTTATCAGCCGCCATCTCAGGGAAAATCTTCGAACTCGCAACACTGAAACTTACTTTTCCTGAATCCACAAGATTGATAATCTCGGCGAGTCTTTCCGCTGCAACATGGAAATCTGAAATGTGAATGGCGTTTTCATTCAGGTAAGATTTCACAGGACCCATTACCCAGTTCGCAGCAGCTTTCGCATTTGCAGTGTGCTTGAGCACCGCTTCATAATACAACGCTACTTCTTTCGCGTCTGTCAATACTGAAGCATCGTAAGCAGAAAGACCAAGTTGCTTGGTGTATTTCTCCAGCAATTCAGCAGGTAGCGGAGGCAACTCCGATTTTATTTTCGCGATATCATTCTGCGTAACAATTAAAGGTTGCAGATCCGGCTCAGGAAAATAACGGTAATCGTTTGCTTGCTCTTTACTGCGCAAAGACATTGTAGTTCCGGTGAGCGCATCAAATGTTCTTGTATCCTGGTCTACAATTCCGCCGGCTTCTATGATATCAATGTGACGTTTTACTTCGTGTTCGATCGCTCGCTTCACATTGGAAATGGAGTTCATATTTTTCACTTCCACGCGACGACCGAATTTCTCGCTGCCTTTCAGCATTACGGAAACGTTCGCGTCACAACGCAGAGAACCTTCTTCCATGTTGCCGTCGCAGATTTCCAGATAACGAACCAAACGACGAACTTCTATGAGATAACGGAATGCTTCATCACCTGAACGAATGTCCGGATCAGAAACGATTTCCACCAGCGGCACACCGGCACGATTAAGATCGACAAGTGTATCAGTGATATCAACATCGTGCATTGATTTTCCGGCGTCTTCTTCCATGTGAATACGCTGAATACGAATGCGCTTATCATCACCGTTATCATCCTTGATGGTGATAAAACCATTGGTACAAATCGGCGTTTTATCCTGCGTTATCTGGTAACCTTTAGGAAGATCGGCGTAGAAATAATTCTTGCGCGCGTATTCGTTACGCTCACGGATTTCGCAATTCGTAGCAAGTCCGATTCGCACTGCAAATTCAATTACTTTTTTGTTGGCTTTCGGAAGCACTCCCGGAAGTCCGAGCGTTACAGGACTCACCAAAGTGTTGGGCATTGCGCCGTATTCCGCAGCATCCGATGCATACGCTTTGCTTTTCGTGAGCATTTGCGCATGCACTTCCAGACCGATTACAGCCTGGTACTTATCATAAACAGATTCACTCATATTCGTGGTTGCCAAATGAAATCGGGCTCACGAAATTACAGAAAATAAGGGGAAAGAAGGATGTTAATCTACGTGAAACGTCGCCCCTATTCCACCGGCCACGCTATTGAGGAAATCATGGACGCAGCAACACCATCATATTTCTCCCAAACATCCTGCCTGTTCACTGGTAATTGTATCTGAAAAAGCAGGAATTGCCCGTTAGATTTATTGAACACGTAATAGCGGATCACCTTGTAAAAAACGCCGTCCGACTGATATTTGAAGGTACACGAGAATTTCCAGGCTTCGGTTCCTTCTCTAACTCCCACAACAGATTGCGGTTCTGATCTGTTCACTTCAGAAATTCCGGCTGTTGAATCTACGATGGAAGAGAAATCACCTGCGGCAACAATTCTGTAATCTTCCTGAGGCGGAATTGTGGAATAACTCACACGAATTCCTGCCGCCCCAATGTGATTCTGAATCGTCCAGATGTTGGCAAATGTTCCTGTTTCATCAACGCGCCAACCTTCAGGCAAGCACAAACTATAGAGCGAATACGTGTTCGTGTAACGCAATCTTCCTTCTCCGCAAGGTCCGCTTCGCAGGTTTGACGGAGCATAATCTTCCCGTGAATGAACGTCCTGAACGAGCCAAAAATTATCGAACTTCACAGTAGCAGGCATATCACTGATCATTCCGAATTGAGTTGTTGCCGGCACAACATACTTTGCAGTTCCAACCAACTGTTCGTTAATGGAGAAATAGTAAATTTCTCCATTCAATTTATGTTCCATTCTAAGGTTATTCGAACCGCTCTTCACTGCAGGATGTTTCTGTCGTTTCAGCACTTCTGTTTGAGAAATAAGCGATGTTCTGTTGATTACTGCAAATGAACCATCGTTGTAAATGAGAAACATAAAACATGTCGTATCACCGCGAACGCCCCAGGTTAAACCGGTTCCTTGATCAGCGGATTTCATGCTCACCTGATCGACGGTTAACTCAAAACGGAAATACTTGTTCACATCAACTGCAGTGTTTTTGGAAGTCATCCAACTTCCGTCGTTAAGACTCATTACATCCAATGTACCATTCGTAACGCCTACAGCATGCCATTCACTTTTCCCGTCCGGCCATTCGTTGGAATTGTCATCAAAACCATCGTAGATGTTGATTTGCGCGGGGACAATCGTCGAGATAAACAAACACAGCGCAAGTATTGAAAATTTCATTTCGTGAAGTTATAAAAATGAACTGTGCTGTATAAAAAATGATCAGCAGCTCACTCTCACTTCAACAATGATGCCTAAAACAAAGTCAACTGTGCCTGGCCCGCTTTCGGATTGAAGTCGCTGAGATTCCAGATCATTTTATCCTGATTCAATCCTAAACGCTCTGCCGTCAATCGGAACAATTTTGCAATGCTCTCCGCCATTTGACCTTCACCTTTCATGCGCACACCAAAGCGACTGTCATTCAATTTTCCATCGTGAGCCGCACGAATGTGGTTCAGAATTTTATCCGCACGATCCGGCATATTTCTGCGCAACCAATCAGTGAACAAATCACTGATCTGACCGTTCAGACGCACCATTGTGTAACCCGCACTGCGCGCTCCGTTTTCAGCAGCACGTTCCAACACTTCAGGAATTTCGTGCGAGTTCAAGCCCGGAATCACAGGTCCGAAAAGTACACCGGTTCTGATTCCCGCTTCAGAAAGTATGCGCATGGTTTCGAAACGATTCTTGTACGTTGAAGTACGTGGCTCCATTTTCTCACGCACCTTTTCATCCATTCCGGTAACGCTGATCATCACGGAAACCAGATTCTTCTTCGCCATCTCTGCCAGAATATCAATATCGCGGCACACCAATGAGTTCTTGGTAATTATAGCTGCAGGATGACGATACTTCAATAAAACTTCCAGCATCTGACGCGTGATTCCCAATTTGCGCTCGATGGGTTGATAGCAGTCCGTATTGCCACTGAACATCATCGGTTCCGGCTTGTGACGCGGATTGCTCAGTTCTTTCTCAAGCAACTCAGCTGCATTCTTTTTCACGAGAATCTTCCGCTCGAAATCGAGTCCTGAACTGTAGCCCCAAAACTCGTGCGAGTTTCTCGCGTAACAGTAAACACATCCGTGCTCACATCCCTGATATGGATTCAGAGAGAGATTCATCAAATCCGGACTGTCAACTTTATTGATGATTGACTTGGGAAAAATCTCCGTGTACTCCGTTCTGTCATTGAGCAGCAACGGCTCATCAATCACTTCCATGTGCTGTTGAACGCGTTCCTGTTTCATGAAACGGTTCATTGGGTTGAACTGCGCTCCGCGTCCTCTGAAATCCTGTGTCTGTACCTGCATAAGTTCTGATTTGATGATATCAAAACTAGACCAGGCAAAATCGGGCTTGAAGCGTTTTAACGGAAAACTAAATATTTTAGTCAGAACAACTAATAAAAAACCCGGAACAGAACTGCCCGGGGTTCAAAAAAACGTATTTCCGTTCTATTCCTTAACCATCTTCGCTGTGCCGTTCAGCTCATCGCTTTCCATCTTCACCGAATAGATACCAGATGGTAATCCTTCACTTGGAATTTCGAGAATAACAGCGCCGGCGGGCAAACTTTCGTTACCCGTCAATACTGCGCGACCTGTTGCATCGTAAACTGTCCAAGTCAAAGGCTGAGCATGTGTCACGCTTGAACTGATAAAGAAATTACCATTGAAAGGATTCGGATATGCGTTGGCAGACAGTGTTGCAGATCCGGGTTCCGGGGTTGAAGTAATTGCGCTTGAAATATCAAGTATGTACAATCCGTTTTGCATGTCGGAAATCAACAACAATCCCGATGGCAAATCCGTGTAAGCCGCCCAACAACCGTGATAAGGCTGCGTGTAATTCGGATAATTGATCAGTGTATCGCTATCGAAGTATCCGCTTCTGTAAATCGCGGAAGGATTACTTATATTGAAAATCTGAACACCGTCGGTGTAATTTGCTGCAATCAGAATATAATTACCTATGAGATACGGATTGTGAGGTGTATTACCCTGATTGGAACGAAATGTTTGATTAATACTGATATTTCCCATGTTTGAAACATCAATACTCTTGATGCCCATTCCCGCAGGAACTTCATCCATAAAAATCAAAGTGTTTCCGTTCGGTGTAAGAAAGCTGCTGTGATTGTAACCTGCTTCGGGATATGATGTCAACACTCCGATTTCCTGAAACGTTGTTGTGAACGTGTAAATGTGTAATCCCTGATATCCTGCAGAAGCGTAAACCGTATCGTTACGAACGAACATATCATGTACGCTGTTGATCTGCGGATAATCCTGATTCAATGAACGAATCAGTGTAGGTGTTGTTGGATCCGCTGAAAGATCATAACACGCCATAGAGTAGAAAAACTGGTTGTTATCTCCTGTTACACTACCGCCCCAGAGTTTATCACCATCAACGTAAATGGTATGACATCTTTCGAAAATCGTATTGTCGTTACGAACGATGTGCACTGAATCAGGCAGGTAGCTGAGGTCCGCAATAATGAATGAATTTCCGCCACCGTCATCCGAAACGATATAACAGTAATTCTGATACGTTTTGATTTCATGCCAGATCAGATCGCCATGTACTGCAGGAACAAAATCGCACATTACAGGAGCAGCCGGATTGGTAACATCAACAAAAAATGTTCCGTCTGAAGCACCGATAATTCCATATTCGCGATTGTTAATGGAATCATGCCATCCCCACACACTTTGATATTGAATACCGTAAACCGGCTCAGGAGCCTGTGCGGGATTATACCAGTGTCCGATCATGTTCACGTTCTGTGAAGCATAATTCTGTGCGATAGCGCTGCATGAAACAAGAATCAATACAGCGATTACAATTGAGCGAATTCTATTTTTCATTTCGGTGATTTACTTTACTGTGAGTTACGCAAATTGCAGTTCAAGCGACTACAACGCCTTAATCATTTCGCTGATAATTTTTGTCATTTTCTTTTCAGCGATGGAAGCCACATGCTGAACTTCCTCATGCGTCACTTCCTCAATTTTCCCTGGCACACCGAGATCCGTAATTACACTCATCGCGAAGCAAGGAACATTCATGTGACGTGCAACGATCACTTCAGGAACTGTGCTCATTCCAACAGTGTCTGCTCCCAACACACGAACCATTTTGTACTCTGCAGGTGTTTCAAAAGTCGGACCGCTCAAACCGGCATAAACTCCTTTCACAACTTTAATTCCAAGTGAAGTCGCAACCTTTTCTGCCAACGCAATTAGTGATTTGTCGTAAGCTTCACTCATATCCGGGAAACGCGGACCGAAACGTTTGTCGTTCGGACCTGTAAGTGGATGCGCAGGAAACAAATTGATATGATCTGTTTGAATCATCAGATCTCCGATTTCGAAATCAGGATTCACACCGCCTGATGCATTCGATACAAAGAGACGTTGAATTCCCAACATCTTCATCACGCGAACAGGAAATGTAACCTGCTGCATGGAATAGCCTTCGTAAAAATGAAAACGTCCTTGCATGGCAACTACATTCTTGCCATTCAATTTTCCGAAAATCATCTTGCCCGAATGACCTTCCACGGTAGAAACAGGAAACTCAGGAATTGTATCGTAAGGAACAACGAATTCCGCTTGAATTTCATTGACCAATCCACCCAAACCGGTTCCAAGAATTATTCCGGTTTCAGGGACGAAATCTTTTGTTTCAGCTTTAAGAAATGCGGCGGTTGATGTTATGCGATCGTACATAATTTAAAATTTGTGAATTGAATTCTTCTTCGTCTTTATCATGAAATCCGATTTCAATCGGAACGTAGTATATCGGCAAAGCATTCAGCAGATCTCTAAGCTCCGGTTTATCCAGACGCATGGCATCTTTTTCTGTTGTCAGAATAATCTTGCGTTCATTCCTGACTTTTGAATAAAGTTCCTGCAAACCTAAGAGATCGGCAGCAGAAAACTCGTGATGATCACGGAATTTATACGGTATCAATTCCTGAACCTTATCCTTCAGATAATATTCCAACGAATGCGCGTTAGCGATTCCCGTCATCAGCACTACCGAATAACCTTCGCTGAAACAAATTTCTTTGCTCATTTCGCTCCCGGATTTCTCACTTCCCAATGAAATCAAATTACCATAGCGAATCGTAGAAAAATAAATTTTCTGATAGGGTTCCGCGCGCATTTCTTTCATAATTCGCTTACGCTCCAGAGGCGAAAACATTTCCGGTGTCTTCGTTACCACGATCACATCTGCTCTCTTCGAGCCGCGCCTGAATTCCCTAAGATATCCTGTCGGCAAAACCTGATCCTGATAATACAGATTCGAATAATCGGTCAGCATAATCTGCAATCCCGGTTTTATTCTTCTGTGCTGAAACACATCATCCAGAACAATGACATCTGTCTCAGGAAATTGCTCCAGAATTTTCTCAGTCCCGCGTACACGATTTCCGTCAACAGCCACAATCACGTTTTCTTCAAAACGATTACGAAACTGCTTGGGCTCATCGCCAATATCTGCAGTTGTCATTGATTTTTCCGCAACAAGAAATCCGGATGTTTTCCGACCGTAACCGCGACTCAATGTTGCAATACGATAATGATTGCGAAGTAACCGAACTATGTATTCCACATGCGGTGTTTTGCCTGTTCCTCCTGCTGCTAAATTGCCAACGCCGATGAGTCGCACTTCTTTGAATTCGGTTACCGGAAGTATTCCCAAATCAAACAGCTTATTCCGCAAAGCAGTAACCAGCCCGTAAATCAGAGCGAAAGGATATGCAAGAATGCGGAGCAACTTCATTCCTGCGAAGATAAGCGCTGATTCGGGTTCGCAGGCATTGCGCTCGCAGGTTTTCTCCATCCCGAAAACCTATATTTGCCAAATGAAAATCAAGGAAGTCATTTCCGTACTCGAAAGCTGGGCTCCGCTCGCTTTGCAGGAATCTTACGACAATTGCGGACTCATCACCGGAAATCAGAATGATGAAATTACGGGTGTACTAGTGGCACTGGATTGCATTGAAGCGGTTGTGGAAGAAGCCATACAAAAAGGTTGTAATCTCATTGTGGCGCATCATCCAATCGTGTTTTCCGGACTAAAGAAAATCACTGGCAAGAACTACATCGAAAGAACGGTGATAGCGGCTATTAGAAACAACATTGCCATATACGCCATTCACACCAATCTTGATAATGTCCACACGGGTGTAAATGCTGAAATCGCAAAACGACTCGGTCTCCAATCCGCTCAAATACTTTCTCCAAAGCGCGGATTACTTCGCAAACTCGTTACGTTTTGTCCGAAAGATTCTGCTGCTAAAGTGAGAGAAGCCTTGTGGTCGGCAGGTGCCGGTTACATCGGTAACTACGACAAAGTGAGTTTTAATTCCGAAGGAACGGGAACATACCGCGGTAACGAAAATTCCAATCCTGTCATTGGAGAAAAAGGCAAATTCATGCAGGAGCCGGAAGAGCGTATTGAAATAATTTATCCGTCGTTCCTTGAAGGAAAATTGATGAGCGCCTTGCGCGAATCGCATCCGTATGAGGAAATCGCGTATGATCTTTTCCCGATGGACAATTCCTGGCAGCAGACCGGTTCGGGAATGATCGGAAATCTTGAAAAACCAATGAGTCCGGACGAATTCCTGGCCCACGTCAAAAAGCAACTGAATGCGCAGGTCATTCGATATACACCGATTTCAAGCAAAACCATTTCAAAAGTTGCGATTTGCGGCGGAAGCGGCAGTTTTTTGCTCAAAGAAGCCATGAGTTCAGGGGCAGATGCCTTCGTTACGGGCGACTTCAAATACCATCAATTCTTCGACGGGGAAGGAAAAATCATGATTGCCGATGTGGGACACTTTGAAACAGAGCAATTTACGATTGACCTTATCATTGACAGACTAAACGGAATAATTCCTACATTTGCAGTCCGTAAAACGGAGACAAATACCAATCCGATAACCTATTACATATGACCACGAAAGCGAAAAAAGCCGACGAAAAAGCGGACATTCCTGTAGAAGAAAAACTGAAAGCGCTGTTTGAATTGCAGCAGATTGATTCACAGATTGACCGTATTCGCACGGTACGTGGTGAACTTCCATTGGAAGTTCGTGATCTTGAAGACGAAGTTGCCGGTCTGGAAACACGCATGAATAACCTCAATAACGAGGTTCAGGCGTTGGATGATCAGATTAATGACAAGAAAAACGTTGCTAAAGATGCTTTGGCTGCCATCAAGAAATATGAAGGTCAGCAAGGGAAAGTACGTAACAACCGCGAGTTCGATTCATTGACAAAAGAAATTGAATTCCAGAACCTCGAAATTCAACTTTCTGAGAAGCGCGTGAAAGAGTTCAAAGCTCAGATCGCTGCGAAAAAAGAAATCATCGAAAGCTCACAGGCGGTTCTTGAAGAGCGTCGTGAAGACCTTCGCTTGAAGAAAGAAGAACTTGAAGATATTGTTGCGGAAACACGCAAAGACGAAGAAGAACTTCGTGCGAAATCAGAAGTAGCTGCTCAGAAAATTGAAGAGCGCCTTCTCAATGCGTATCACCGCGTTCGTTTGAACGTACGCAACGGTTTGGCTGTTGTACACGTTCAGCGTGATGCTTGCGGCGGTTGCTTCAATAAAATCCCGCCACAGCGTCGACTCGACATCCGTACACACAAGAAAATCATCGTGTGCGAACATTGCGGACGCATCCTGGTTGATGCTGACTTCCTTCTTGGAAACGGTCGCCCGGTTGAACCAGTGGTTGAAAAGAAAGCAAGCCGCGCAAAAGCGAAATAATTGAGCTTGAAACATATGAAAGCCCCCCAATTCGTTGGCGGGGCTTTTTTCATGATGTCAATCGGAGTAACTTTAGAAAAAACATCATTCTATGAAAGTCACTTCAAACGACATTCTGAAGGTATGTGCAGAAATTGCAACCGTAGTTCTCGCTTTTACCGCATTCAATTTCAGCATCGCACCTGCCAATGCAGAACCGCCTTCACCACAGGAGTTCATACAATCCGGAACAGACAAAATCGGCAAATACCAGATGAGCATGTCTGTTGCCTCGCAGGACGACAAGACGATGTGGGCGGTAATTGTTTGGGATACGGAAACCGGTCAATCACGAACGTACTACGACAACACAAGCATGTCGTTCGGCCCGTCGTTCAATATTTCAAGAACAAGTCCCGCAGGCAACTGATAACACTTAAAACTAATCTGTTTTGGGCGGCTCGTCTCCGAAGCGCAAGCCGATCGTGATCATGATATTAAGAGATTTCCACTGGTTCTCTACGGGATCAACAAGACTCTGATCATAGAAATAATAGTTCTCAGTGTAACGTTGCGAAATGAAACCAATATCAACGTAGTACACATCTTTCGGATCGCGATAACCGGCACCGCCTGTAATGTAGAGTCGGGAAACTTCATTATTAACTGTTTCCTGATACGGACTTCCATAGTACGCAAAGCCGGCTCTGAAACTAAATGGCAACATTCGGAACTCAATTCCACCGCGTAAGTTGCTCGCCGATTTGTACTTCGCACGCACAGCCGCATTCTCATCGAAGTAAGCGTAATCTTCAGACTTCAAACGGCCATCGGAATAATCTACGAGTTCGTAATCAAAACTGATTACCGCAATCTTCATTGCTACAAACGCAACACTTCCTATCACACGCATTGGTGTTCGGATGCTGTAACGATAACTTCCCGTTGGTGATTCTGCGTAACGTACAGTATCGCCGAGGATAGAAGTCATTTTACTGAAGTAAGAATCCGACAATTTCAACGAACTCGGTGAATGAAATGCCACCCCTAAACGCAGAAAATCATAAGGACGGAAAATCACTCCTGCTTTGAAGTTTATTCCGCGACCTTTCGTTTGCAAGTACTGATCAAACGAGAAGTAATCGAAGTTCGAAAGCGAATCAACAACTTCTTTCTCGGTGTAGATCGATTGTTCTTCGTAATTCACTGTTGGAATTCCCACACTGGCGCCAACGTAAATCCGGTTGTCGTAATTACCTGCCGCCCCGAAAGTCCACTCTCCCATTCCACCACGAATCTCAACTGATTTAAGCTGGCGAATCTGAGTGCTATCCGGAATACGATCAATGTAATGAGTTGTATCTGTCCAGGAAACCGGATCTATCATATATGAATTCCACGCCAATCCTTCATTGAACGGATCCAGTTGAGAAGGTCCCGTACCGGACGCACTTCGAATCCAGCTGTCCATCAATGATGAATTAGCAACTCCTGTCATCAATGCATTCGACTGGAAGGCATTTGTTCGAGAGTAATTAATTGCCATTGACATATACTGCCAACCATGATCAGTCCGATTATCCGGTTTTGAAGCAATTACAAATCCGAACTGATCCACTTTCATATTGAATCTTTGGTCCGATGATGATGTATCACCGTAAGTAGACTCAACCTTCTGATTGAAAAAAGAAGGAGTGAAACTGAATTCACTCTTACGGTAAACTCCTAAACCTGCAGGATTTCCGGACATTATGGAAAGATCGCCACCTAATGCTCCGTATGCTCCGCCCATCGATGAGTAACGTGCACTTCCACCGAAACCGGTTCGTGAATAACGAAGTACATCTTGCTCATTCTGTGCGTGAATTGCGGCACACGCGAGAAGAATTCCCGCCGATATAAACAGTTGCTTCATAAATCCGAATTAGCGCGGACGTGGAGAAGGATTACTGTTGCCTGAGCTTCTTGGTGTCGGGCTGCTGCTTCCGCTTCCTGACGGAGAAGAAATCGACGGAGAAGATCCGCTATTGCTGCTGCCACGAGGAGTGCTATAGTTCGGAGCCGGCGCATCGTTGCGAGATTGTGTTGCCGGCGCGGATGATGCAGGCTGACCTGATCCCGAATTATTGAACACAGGAGCAGGAGGCGTTGATCCGTCCGCTCTTGAAGGTGTCGGCTGATTGTTCATTGATGGTGGCGCTGGCACTGAAGACGACATTGCCGGTACTGACTCCGGACGCATTAAAGGTGAAGAACCTTGAGCTGGGACTCCCGATGAAGGAGTGCTCACAGCATGCGGAACGCCAACAACCTGATTCACACTCTGAATATCTGCAGATGAAAGATTGTTTTCAGCGGCAATATTGCTCGCGAATCTTTCGCCGAATGCAGGACCTCCGGATCCTACAGGACGCCCATCAGTTGATGTAGCAGTTCTGCGAGGGCCATAGTAATAACTGTTTTGATCAAAACTATTGAAGTAATAGTTGTTGTTGTTACCGAATCCACCGTAACCAAATCCACCATTACCATTGCTCCAGCCTAGGAGAGGACCGCCCCAATAATTCGCGTAAATCGGTGTCATTGGTCCGTACCATCCGCCGTTCCATCCCGGCCCATAACTGTAGTAAGGGTTGTAGCCCCAACCACCGTTCATCCATGGATCGTAATAACCGAATTGGTTAAAACCATTATTGTAAGGATTGCCATAATACATTCCTGTACCCCATGGCCAACCACTGTTATAATAGAAGTACGAAGAAGGACAATAGTTGTAAGCGTAGGACGACGGTCCCCACCATGAGTAACTATTATAAACGCTGGTACCGTAGTAATACGGGTTCTGGTTATAGTAGTATGAATTGGTGTAATAGTTGTCGTAATACCCGTTACCCGCTACAGGGTGATTGAATCGACGAAGTCGAGCTGCGTACTCATAATCGTAATAATCGTCATAATCGAACGGTTCATTGTAATAGTCCGTTCCCGGAGATGTGGCCATAGCTTTGGCATTATTCTCCTGAATCTGACGCTGGCGAGCCTCTTCTTCCTTGCGTTTTGCCTCTTCTTCTTTACGTTTTTTCTCAGCTGCGCGTTCTTTTTTCGCGTCTTTCATTGAGAAGTAAAGGTCATCCCCGTTCTTTTGCTTGGACAAGTCCTTGAAAGATGAGCAAGACGAAAATCCTGCAATCAAGGCCGAAGCAAGAACCACATTGTAAAGCGTTTTCATGACTGAACGTTTTTGTAGTTTGATAGCTGCAAATTCGCACCGGGGATGATTTGTGCTATTTTTGCCTTCACTATACACGTAAAGTTACAAAAATCATTCCAAAAAAACGCGGGAATTATGGCAAAAGTATTGACAAGCAGGGCAGATGATTACAATCAGTGGTATCAGGATCTCGTAACCAAAGCAGATCTTGCGGATCACTCTGCCGTACGCGGTTGCATGGTTATCAAACCACATGGCTATGCCATTTGGGAAAAGATGCAGCAGGCGCTTGACAAAATGTTCAAAGACACAGGACACGTTAACGCTTATTTCCCGCTGTTCATCCCCAAATCGTTTTTAAGTAAAGAAGCAAAACACGTTGACGGATTTGCACAGGAATGCGCAGTTGTAACGCATCATCGATTGAAAACGATCGGTGATACACCTGAAACTCGCCAGGTAGTTGTTGACGAAAAAGCGAAACTGGATGAAGAACTAATTGTTCGTCCTACATCTGAAACAATTATTTGGAATACATATCGCGATTGGATTAAAAGTCACCGCGATCTCCCGTTGCTGATTAACCAATGGGCAAACGTTGTCCGTTGGGAAATGCGCACGCGCTTGTTCCTGCGCACAGCAGAATTTCTCTGGCAGGAAGGTCATACCGCGCACGCAACAAAACAGGAAGCGATCGAAGAAACAGAACGCATGCTGGATGTATATGCTGATTTCGCAGAGAACTTCATGGCTATTCCGGTAATCAAAGGAATCAAAACACCTAACGAACGTTTCGCAGGAGCTGAAGAAACATATTGCATTGAAGCAATGATGCAGGATGGAAAAGCTTTGCAGGCCGGAACATCTCATTTCCTGGGCCAGAACTTTGCGAAAGCTTTTGAAGTGAAATTCGCAAACAGCGAAAACAAACTTGAATATGTTTGGGCAACATCATGGGGCGTTTCCACTCGCTTGATGGGCGCGCTGATCATGAGTCACAGTGACGATGCAGGATTAGTTGTTCCTCCGAAGCTTGCGCCTACACAAGTGGTGATCGTTCCGATTTTCCGTTCTGAAGAAGAACTGAAAGCAATTACAGATGCAGCGAACCAATTGATGACGGAGTTGCGTGCGAAAAACATCACTGTGAAGTTCGACAACAACGATAAAGATCGTCCGGGATTCAAATTTGCGCAACACGAATTGAAAGGAGTTCCTGTTCGATTGGGAATCGGACCGAAAGATCTCGCCAACGGAAGTGTTGAAATGGCACGTCGCGATTTGATGACCAAAGAAGTTGTTCCTATGGAAGGACTTGCGCAAAGCATCGCAGATACATTGGATGATATACAAGCAACAATGTATAAGAAGGCGTTGGAACGTCGTGAATCAATGACGCATTATGTAAACACGTGGGAAGAATTCGAATCTGCATTGGACAAAGGCGGATTTGTAATGGCGCATTGGGACGGAACGCCTGAAACGGAAGTGCGGATTAAAGAGCAGACGAAAGCTACAATTCGCTGCATTCCTTTGAACAATAAAAAGGAAGACGGAAAGTGTATTCTTACCGGTAATCCTTCAAAGGAACGTGTAGTATTCGCCCGCGCGTATTAACAAATGAATGTACAACAGCAGTAATTTCCAATGAAGTTGCTGCTGTTTTTCTTTAATCCCAAAACTATTCACGATGTCAACTCACGATACAATTCTTCAGGTTCTCAAAGAGAAGTCGGCGATGAAACAGGATGTTTACGCCAAAAACCTCGAAGTCTTCGGCATGTTGCGCGAAGCGGTGATTGAGTTTGCAGACAAACTCAAACCTCAGGCGTCTGCAATAGACAAAAGATTGATCGTTGAATACCGCAACAAAAGCGAATTCGAGTTTGAACTCAGAGTGGCAGGCGACATTCTGATCTTCAGTGCGCACACGAATGTATTCGAGTTCGACACATCTCATCCTATGTGGAAATCGTCGTACATCCGTGAAAACGCGGCGCGTTCCTATTGCGGAATGATCAACATCTACAACTTTCTGTCAGATTCCTTCAAGTACAACCGTTATAATGATTTAGGCTATCTGGTTGCGCGCATCTTCGTGAATTTCGAAGGTCACTATTTCGTGGAAGGCAAACGACAACTTGGATTTCTGTATAACGACTTCGCTTCCAGCAAAATCAGTAGGGATGATATGGTAAAGATTCTGGAATCTGCGGTTTTGTACTGTCTGGATTTCGACCTCTTCACACCGCCGTACGATGAAGTAAAAGTCATCAGTCTTGCTCAGGTTCTTGAAACCAGCGCCATGATGTCTGTAAAGACAGGAAAGCGCCTTGGATTCCGTTATCAGGCCGACAACGACGTGGAATAGCCAAAAGAATTTAAATCGCTTAAAACGTCCGCAAATGCGTCGCGATTTTTTCCTTCAACATTTCCCCCTGAATTTTTGCAAAATCAAAAAAAAGCCTAAATTTGCGCTCCCAAACCGGAAAATAACGGTTGGCGTTCTTTTCAAAATGGCCCGTTCGTCTAGGGGTTAGGACAGCAGATTTTCATTCTGTAAACAGGGGTTCGATTCCCCTACGGGCTACGAAAAGTCACTCTGAAAAGAGTGACTTTTTTTATTTCCACCCTTCGCATTTCTTCTCAATGAAAAACCGCTGAAATCCTTACCAATAAAGGGCTGCAGCGATTTTCAATTTTCCGTTCCGCATTACATAGCTGCAACAACACACACGTGATGTAATTCGCAAGCAGCAATATTTTTTTCGCGTTTGTTTTTCATTGGTGAACACAGAAAAAAACAACAGAATATCTGCTGCTGAACACGGTTTTTTCATTGGTAAAACAAAACCCCGATTTTCATTTCCCAAGCGAAAAATGACCTTGAAATCGGTTTTTCATTGGGGGAAAGTGAAAAAAGTTATCAATACTCCAATGACCAAAACGGTTGAAAACATATTGCACTCACCTATTGCACTCTATATACATCAATGTATTTTTGAGCAAACACTTAACAAATCAATCCTAATTAACCATGGCGAAAAAAGCTAAGAAGAAAGCAGCTCCTAAGAAAGTTGCTAAAAAGAAGGCAGCTCCTGCAAAGAAGAAAGTTGCTAAGAAAAAAACTGCACGCAAGCCAAATCCTGCGTTCATGAAGCCTCTCACTCCTTCTGCAGCTCTTGCTGAAGTAGTAGGTAACAAGGCTATGCCTCGTACTGAGATCGTTTCTAAAATCTGGGCTTACATCAAGAAGAACGGTCTTCAGGACAAGAAAAACCGCCGCATGATCAATGCTGACGGAAAACTGAAAGGCATCTTCGGAAGCAAGTCGCAGATCTCTATGTTCGAGCTCGCGAAAATCGTATCGAAGCACGTAAAGTAAGCCTTAACGGTTGATTACAAAAAACCCTTCCCAACCGGAAGGGTTTTTTTATTGACGTAACCTTCATAGCTGAACTTGCTGAAGTATCTTAGCGTCATATCATGATTACGATCATCTCTCTCATCCTTTCTGCCATTTGCATCATTCTGCTGGTGGTCTTACTCCTGCGCAAAACCGGTTCCGGCAATGATGTTTCCGGCGATCTTAACAATTTCAGAAACGAAATGCTGGTTCAGATGCGCGACAATCGTTCGGAACTCAACACTACCATCAACGATTTCCGAAAAGAACTCCGTGATTCCGTTCAGAGCATGAACGATCAGAACCGTTTATCATTGGAGAAACTGGGTGAAGTTCTGGAGTCGCGCCTGACTGCACTTATTAATAAGAATGACGAGCAATTGGAAAAAGTAAACCTGAAGCTCGAACAAAAGCTGGAACAGGTTAATGCGCAGACTCGTGATGAAAATAAAACGTTGCGTGAAAGTCAGGAAAAATCACTCCGCGAATTCCAGGAGCGCTTTGACAAGAATGTAACATCATTCAACGATTTACAGAGGGAAAAATTCTCCCAACTCGACAAACAGCAGAAGGAACTCATACTTTCCACTGAGAACAAACTCGAACAAATGCGCGTTACTGTCGATGAAAAACTGCAGAAAACTCTCAATGAAAGATTAGGACAATCGTTCGAACTCGTGTCAAAACAGCTGGGAGAAGTTCAGAAAGGGCTTGGCGAAATGCAAACGCTGGCGCAGGACGTCGGAGGTTTGAAAAAAGTTCTGAGCAATGTAAAAACCAGAGGCGGAATCGGAGAAGTTCAGCTATCAATGTTACTCGAACAGATTCTGGCACCGGAACAGTATCAGGCTAACGTAAAAACGAAAGCCGGTTCTTCCGAGTTGGTTGAGTTCGCAATAAAGTTGCCGGGAAGCAAAGAAGACGGCACACCGATGTGGTTACCGGTTGATGCGAAATTCCCTCAGGACATGTTCGCACGATTACAGGACGCGTATGAATCCGGTGATGCGGCAGCAGTTGACAAAGAATCGAAAGCGCTGGAGACGACGATTAAAAATATGGCGAAAGATATTCGCGACAAATACATCGATCCGCCGAATACTACTGATTTTGCTATCATGTTTTTACCATTCGAAAACATTTACGCTGAAGTAATACGTAAAGCCGGGTTTGTTGATTTACTCATGCGGGAATATCGAATTGTTGTGACAGGTCCAACCACTTTCGCCGCAATTCTCAACTCACTTCAAATGGGATTCCGTACGCTGGCTATTCAGAAAAGAAGCAGTGAAGTGTGGCAGATTCTGAAAGCTGTGAAAACGGAATTCGCCAATTTCAACACGGTACTCGCAAAAGCGCAGGAGAAAATTCTCAGCGCCAACGAGGAAATTGAGAAGTTAGTCACCACGCGAACACGCAAGATTCAATTGCGTTTGAATAATGTGGAAACACTCAACGAATCGGACGCAGATAAAATACTCGGAGAAGGAAATCCCGGATCCGAGACTGAATAAACAAACCCGAAAGCATGTCAAAAATCATTCTTACCGCCGATGATTTCGGCGCGCACGACTACATCGATTCAGGAATCAAAAAAGCGCTTTTACAGAAGAGAATTAACTCGGTTGCCGCTTTTGTTTGCTTCCCCGATTCACACAGCAGAATTGAAAAATTACTTCAATTCCGAAAGGACAATAATCTCAGTTTCGGAATTGGTTTACACTTCAGTGTTACTGCCGGATATCCGCTTTCAAAAACAGATTCGCTTGTAAAAAATGTTTCTGCTGCACGTCCTGAATTCCACGATCCTTCTGATTTTTTTGATCGTGGACACTATGAACGAGCTGATATTACCGTTGAACTTAACGAGCAGATTGAAGCTTTGGAGGCAATTCTACATGATGGCGGATATGACCAAAGCAGTAAACGCATCGACAGCGTTTCCAATCATCACGGTGTAGTATATATCGACAACAGATTATTCCGTGATTACATTTCTGTGATTACCAATTACGGAATTCCGATTCGCAGTGCGCGTCCGTGGAGCAAGTCGAAACTCAAGACAAACAATGCCGACGGTATGATCTTCAATCCTGCATTCCGCGAAGGTGTTTCGCTCGGATTTCTCAAACGTGCGTGGTCAGCGCCGCTTGTTGGTAAACGAATGAATTTAACAACACAAAGCGGAGTCAAGACTACATATTGTTTGCTGGATGAATTCTATGGTCAACCCAGCGAAAGCTATTTACGTTTTCTTATTTCACAATATCGCAACCGCAATTTCTCCAGTGAATTCATGTTCCATCTTGCTGATCCGACTTTGCGGCCTTCACAAACAGAAAAATCGAATTTACCGGGAATTAATTTCGACTATTTCCCAACCCGTGAGAAAGAACTTCAGGATTTGCTGAACGTTGACGTTCCGTCACTTCTTACAGCTGTGAAAGCCATTCCATGTACATTCCGTGATCTTGCGCCAGTTGATATTTCGGAGCCGCGATAAGATCTAACTTCTGCAAAACAAAAAAATCCCGTCGACATGGTCAACGGGACTTTTTATTTGGTCTCAGATTTCTTAATTCATCTTGAGGAATCGACCTGTTCCGATCGTTCTTCCATCAGTGAGTTTAACAGAAATCAAGTAAGTTCCTTTGTTCAGACCATCAGTTCCGAATTGAACAGTATTTGCACCGCTCTGAAGGTTCTGATAGTTCTCGCTACGAACAACCTTACCATTGAGATCGTAAATCTCTACAGTAACGTCGCCTTGAGCCGGCATCATGAATGTAACATTGCTGTTATCAATTACCGGGTTCGGGAATACGCGAAGGTCTTTGCTGTTTGTTACAGATGAATTCACACCCGGAGCAACAGGTCCGCCGATAGAAGTCGGCATCTGCCATGATGAGTCGTCTCTCCAAGCACCGCGACCGTGAGTACCTGCGTAGAAGCATCCTGCGTTAGGTACAACCCATGGATCCCAACGCTGCTGACGGATCATGTCCACAGCTACGTTGCCCATTGCAGCATTTCCTGCATAAGACCAAGCCGGCGTTGCACTGATGGCAGTGCTTTCGAAAATTCCATGTTCAGTACCGATCAGAACGCGGTTAGCATTGTACTTATCAAAACATGCAGTGTACACAGGAATTCCGCCAAGAGAAACCAATGTTCCTGTCTTGTTAACACCGTTAGACGTGTTATTAGCTGCAGGCACAGTGCTCGCGTTATTCACCAGGTAAACATAATCTGTGCTCGAATATCCGCCCAATGAAATAACAAGGCGATCACCATTCGGATCAGCGTCGAGACCTGTAATATGGCGGTTTGAAGCAGTGAAGATTTTTGTACAAGTAACGACCATGTTCGCTAAACCTGCAGTGTCCAAATCTCCATTATGCTGACTGGTGATAGCTGCGATACCGGCGAATCTGTAAACTGCTCCGGTTTCAGTACCAACATAAAGAATGTTACCGTCAGCAGACCAGGTAAGTTGGGAAGCAGTTCCTGCGTATCCGTTTGGTGTACCACCGATTTTGTACCATGTTGGATTCGTGGAGAAATCAAGAGCATGCTTTACTACCCAAACACCTTTGTTACCGGTGAAGCCGAGTGCCAAACGAGACTGGATACGATCCTGAGCTCTCAGTGTTCCGCCAGCCGTGATTGTTGTAGGTGTAGTATACTGGAACTGCTGTCCCGCTACATTAGAGTTCAAGGTGAACACGGTTCCTGCGCCATAAGTAACCGTAAATACCACGCGAATTACTTTGTTAGCAGGAGGAGTAGTATTCCAGGTAATTGTATAGTTACCCTGTGCATCAACACTTCCGATTGCGCCTCCGCTGAAGTTTCCGTTTCCGTCGTTCGTTGTAGAATCGGTATTAGAAAGATAGAACTTCACAGATCCTTCATCGATAATAGCTGCAGGATTGGAAACAGGAAGCGGCACAGAGAGAACACCTGTGAATGTAGCAGTTGTTCCGTCTGTAACATGTTTATTCTGATCCTGCCAACCATTGTAAATAACTACTGAATCGGTGCTCAACGCATCTTCAGCAGATTCCCACAAACGGATCGGAGTAACGAAACTTGCAAATCCTGCTTGACCAAGTGTTGCGTCACCGCTCACACGTGGATCATAGAAAGAAGCCATACCATCACCGCGATTGTTTGAACGCGAAACTGAACCGTAATATACTGTAGCAAATAAAGCATCGCGGTTGAGTGCAGAAATCTCGCAATGACCGCCGTCACCACCGCTAACTTCAGTAGCCGACATCAAAGTATTTCCTTCGTTGTTGATGAACTGCGTTCCATTATCCTGACAACCGATCATAGCCTGATCACGTTCAACATCAAAATTATCGAAAGTGATAGAGTAAGCTTGAGTTACATTATACCCTGCATTCATTTGCTGATATGTGTCGCCATCGTTCAAAGTACGTGAAACACCACCATCGGTTCCAACGAACCAACGTCCCTGAACCGCAGGATCGAATACCAACGCGTGCTTATCAGAGTGTACAAACCAAGGGTTGAAAGGAGAATCAGGGAATTCAAGAGCAATACGCTCCCACTGGATCGCTGCAGGTGCCGCCGTCACGAGGGCAAAGCGCCACAATTCCACACCACCGATTACAACATCGTTTTTGTCGAATGGATTCACTTCAAGGAACATGTCATAACGACCTTGTCCTGTTCCGAAAGGCTCAAACTGTGCATTACCTGCGCCGCACACTTGCTGCCAAGATGCACCGCCGTTTGAACTGAAATATACGCCAGCAAGGAAATCAGAAGACGTTGCTACAATAGCGTAAACGTAGTTAGGATCAGATGGTGCGAAGTCAACTTCAGTTCTATTGGCACCGCTACCGTAGAAACCGAAAGCAGTTGTTCCAACGTTACTGAAAGTTGCACCGTCATCAGCTGAGCGCCACGGCTTACCGCCTACACATGTCATGATTATTCCCTGACCGTTCATGTCCACATCAGTAACATCAGCGGTAGAAGAAATGTTGCCCGCAACATTCCAAGTGCTTCCACCATCAGTTGAAACACGCAAACCGTTGTTAGTTGCTGCGTAAATACGGTTTGAATTGTTAGGATCTACACAAAGGTCATTTGTAGCAGCCCAGTTAGAAGTTGGGTTATTCGCGGTTTGAAGTGCTGTTGCCGAAAGATGCGTAAATGTCGCACCTCCATCAGTTGATTTGTAAATACCGTTACCAACAAATCCACCTGCTCCGGATCCGATGAAGTAATAAAGTCCTTCACCTGTTCCAACGTATATGTCTCCGTTCGGAGCTTGTGCAATACTCGCTACATTCAAGTTGACACCCGGAACAGCCCAATAGCCTGCACATTGATGCCATGAATTGCAGCCATCAGTTGACTCCCAAAGACCGCCACCGACACCACCAGCAAAGAAGTGGTTCGAGTTATTGCGATCCATAAGAAGAGCACGTGTTCTGCCACCCACGTTATCAGGACCTAATTCAGTCCAGCTGGTCGCTTGAACTGAAGGCTGATTCTGAGAAGCAAGAATGGTTTGCACGGAACGGTTCGCTACGGATTGCATTTCTGCAAGATCCAGATTACCGTTAACGTCTTTAACGCGATTGAACCACCATTCAGAAGCGCCTTTCGAACTTTTCGCCTGCTTACTCAGAGGCGCATCGAAGTTGTCAGCATTCGCGCGATACATAGACGGAGTGTTTTCCGTAAATGAAATCACAGAGAAAATCGCCAGACCTACTGCAGCTATTCCGGTACCGGCAAGTGTAATGTTTCGTTTCATTGGATTGCGTTTAATTTATCCGACTTTTTATGTCAGGTATATCGGTATTCATAAAGCATCCAAAACTAGTGTTTTTTATACTAAGTACCAATACAGTTAATAAATCAATGAAACTTCATTGTTATCAACACAAGACAAGCAACGGAAAGCCTTTCAACAAGGGGGGATGCAATCAGCACTAATCAAGACCTTATACGCAAATATACTGCGGCAAAGTGCTGAATGCAAGTATTCTCAGGATTTTTTCAGATGTGTTTTTCTGCGTGATAAGACGAACGAACAAGAGGTCCGCTTTCAATGTACCGGATTCCGATTTCCTGCCCGATTTTCTTGTATAACGCAAACTTTTCAGGATGCACAAATTCCTTAACAGGAATGTGGTTTCGTGTAGGCTGAAGATATTGTCCGATGGTCATTATTTCAACACCAACGCTCTTGAGATCGCGCATAGTTTCAAAAACTTCCTCATCGGTTTCTCCCAAACCAACCATTATTCCTGATTTGGTTTTACAACCTCCATCGTGCAAATATTTCAGCACGGAAAGACTTCTATCGTATTTCGCCTGAATGCGCACCTGTTTCGTTAAGCGACGAACAGTTTCCATATTGTGAGAAACAATTTCCGGCTTCACATCAACTATCTTCTGCACATTGTGCATTTCTCCTTTGAAATCAGGGATGAGC
>Ga0172372_10002198_pt1 | contig 29928 bp, 30 predicted proteins | sample LakKiv5m_2_FD_114544 | JGI IMG/M metagenome (GOLD analysis project Ga0172372, IMG submission 114544) | Freshwater microbial communities from Kabuno Bay, South-Kivu, Congo - kab_092012_9.5m | ecosystem: Environmental > Aquatic > Freshwater > Lake | place: Democratic Republic of the Congo...
GTCAAAAACGCTAGCGGAAACAAACCATGGGTCTGACAAATCCAGTGCGGCTTGGAATAATTCAATGTCTTTCATGCCCATATTTTAGTCCCCCACAGCCCACATGAAACAGCGAAGAGCCAAAACATATAAAAGTGTTCTAGTGATATCCTCCCAAAAGTTGCCAATTAATTTAGTTCCATTCCTAATAAATCCCCGCGTTAAAACGAGCAAAACAGCCATTCCACTGGCTGCCGAAAGAAAATTTTGAACAGTCAGTGCCACCATTTGGCTAAAATGGCTCAGGGTGCTTTCTCCTCCATACCACTGCCAGTTGGTATTGGTCACAAAACTGGCAGCTATATTGAATGCACCTTCCAAAGGGATATCAGCAAACTCTCCTGTGTTTAATGGTAGGTATGACTGAAAATAAAGACAAACAAAGGTAACTAACGCCCCAAATCCATTAAAAAAAAGCATGGCGAACGCATAACACTTCCAATCCATCTCTACTTCTGATCGTCTACCAAGCAATCGGTAGATTCCACGCTCCACACAAAGGATAGGCCTTGCATATTTTGGAATGCGCCCCTCAAAAATATCATGCATGTACTTAGAAAGTACCCATCCTCCAAGAACAACAGTAGTGAAATACAATCCCAGTTGTAATATTTCATTATTCACTTTCAAAACTCCTAAAATTTATCTGGACACAAAATGGCCACAGCGAGATACACCACGAGTACCGATACAAGAACTCCACTCAAGACATAAAGAAAAATCATACATCCTTCCTCCTATGCAAGAAGACTATAATTGAGCCCTTTTGTTATCCTGTAAAAAATCTGTAAAAAAAATCCTGAAATCATATCCCTATTACGCGACTCCTTGAGAGCGTCATCGAAACTAAATCATTAAACTGCTTATTTTGATAACTCCTTTTCTCAAAAATGACTTGCAGTTTTATTGTGACAGGGGGGAGTGGACTTGCATTAGCTGTTCTAAACGATAATGAAGAAATGAACTTATCCGATTTCTCATTTGAACAGTTTACTAGGGGTAAAAGCAAAGACCTTAGCGAAGAAATGGGCTTTTCTCAATTTTGGAAAACCCGGGCCGAATTGGAGGGAAGCTACGCCTTCGAGTCTTCAAAAAAAGTCAGTGGCCAAAGAACAGCTCGGATTCAACGTAGGGATCGCAAGCAAAGCTTTGAGGTTCTAAATTTTTCCAACTACAACTATCTGGGTTATGGACATCACCCCGAGGTGCTTGCTGCTGCAGGCAAGGCTTTGACCGAGTACGGACTAGGAGCTTCCGCATCTCCTTTGGTCGGAGGACAACTTGAAATACACGAAGAGCTAAAACAAGGCCTACTGGATTTTTTGGGAAAGCCCGCTTTGGGAGTGAGTCTATTCGCTTCTGGCTTTGGCACAAACCTTGGTGTGGTCTCATCGATCATGTCGCGAGGACAGGTGATCTTGCTCGACCAATACGCACATACTTCCATCATCGATGGCGCCATGCTGTCAAAAGCTGAGCTGCGGTTTTTTCGCCACAACGATCCCATTCATTTAGAACAACTTTTATCCAAGGTGGACCCTTCACAGCGCTGCATGATTTGTCTAGAAGGCATCTACAGTACCGAAGGTGACGAGGCCCCACTTTGCGAATTAATCAGAGTTGCTAAAAAATATGGAGCTCTTGTCTTTGTCGACGAAGCACATTCTGTTTTAGTCAGTGGCCCGATGGGACGAGGACTTTGCATGGAACACGGGGTTTTTGATCAGGTAGATTTTTGGACGATCACCTTTAGTAAGTCTCTCGGTGGCATGGGCGGAGCTCTAGTCGCCAAAAAGGAGATTTGCGACTATATTAACTTATACGCTCGCTATCGAGCCTTTTCTTGTGCTTTGGCGCCCTCTGTCACCGCTGGAGTGCTCAAAGCATTGCAACTCTCTCAAAGTGAAGACGGAGAAAAACAACGACAGCAGTTGTTTGAAAACGCCGCCTATTTCAGAAAAATTTGCCGTACTCGTTTCAATATTGGGCAAAGTTGCAGTTGGATTGTACCCATTTTCTATCGTGACGATCACCTCGTGCTTCAAATTCTAAATTACTTACATGAGCATGGCCTCGATGTGTCACCCATGCAGTACACCGCTGTGCCTAGAGGTAAAGCCCGCTTACGCTTTTTTATTTGCTCCTACCACAAAAAGAAAGATCTCGATATTGCCTTTCAAGTTCTAGTTGAATGTTTCGAGAAACTCGAACATGTCACAATGGAAAAATAAACGCTACCTTGTTACGGGCGCGAGCGGATTTATCGGTCGTCATCTTATTGAAAGCTTGCTAAAAGAAGGCGTTCAAGTACGACTCCTCCTCAAGCCATCTTCAAGTTACCCTTCTAGCTGGGATGCTCGCGTAGAGATTCACCTAGACGTTCTGCCCAGTTCGATAGATGCTCTTGAAAAAGCTTGTCGTGACTGTGACACAGTAGTTCATTTGGCTGGGCTAGTCAATGCTCATCGAGATCGGGACTTTGAACAAATCAATGTCGAAAGTACAAAAATTTTGATTCAGGCCGGCAAAAAAGCGGGTGTATCAAAATGGGTGATGTGCTCCTCGCTTGAGGCACGAGGCCCAGAAAAATTCAAACCCGAAGAAACCTGCGGCAAAGGCGCACCCATCACTCGCTATGGACAGAGCAAACTCAAAGCCGAACAATGTTTTGTTGAAGCTGGTCTATTAGAACATACCTCAATTTTGCGCCCTTGTGCAGTGTATGGACCTTCTGATCGTGGTTTTTTGCCTCTCTTTCAAATTGCGCAGCGTGGTTGGCAATTCTATCTTGGACCTCAACCCAAACGCCTTTCAATGCTCTATATTGAAGATCTCATCAAGGCCTTTTTGCTAACTCTTCAAAGCGATCACTGCGGTTTAGTCGAGCTAGAAGACGGCTACGGTGGCTACACTTGGCAAGAATTCAACCAAACACTCAGTGAACTTTTTGAGATCACTTCACCCAAAACACTGCACTTGCCACATGGTGTATACTGGGCGGCCTCGCAAATGGGCGATTTAATCTCGAGTTTTTCTGGCAAAACACTTTGGCTCAATTCGCGTCGTTACCCTAGCTTGATACAAAACAGTTGGTTGTGCTCTTGTGCCAAAGCCCAAGCAGAACTGGGCTTTACCCCTTCTGTTTCACTAAAGTCTGGATTGAGCCAAACCCTCGCTTGGTACAAAAAAGAGGCTTGGCTTTAACTATGTTTTACATAACCACAAGGGCAGTTATTGCAAAACGATTATTATCAACATTGATCGAAGTTCAAACTCCATTTGACACCATATTTTTCATCGACCTTTCTCGCGAACAAAGCGGAAGATGCAATGATGTCAGATACATCACTTTCATTTAAAATAGCGGGGCCTTCTCGGTCAGAACTCCAATCGATGTATCTTAAATTCTTATTTAAAATAGTTTCTTTAAAAGGAGAATTCAAGAGCACCGTTTGAAAATACAATTCCTCTGCACAAAACGTATGTTTGAGCCGATTGATAAGTTGAGGTTGTTGCTGAGAAAAATCAATCACGTACTGCAAAGCATTTCTAGTCAAAGACCAATACGTAGAGCCACTGTAAATATGCACAATACCCGGAAGTGGAGTGCGTTTTAAACCACATACCATCTGAACTAACCTTGCGTATTTATTCATCACCCAGTTAAACCCATGCCTGACATTGATGCAGTCATACAAGTTGTAGTAATTATACCGCTCCCAACCGCCATACTTTTGACTGGGAAAGGGTTCCCATTCCAAATAGTTATCTTGCGAAGAACAAAAATGCTGAAAAGATTCCAATGGCTGACAAACAATGTCTTGCCCTGTAATCAAGTGAAAGAATGAATTATCTGGATTATCTAGGGCCACTTTAGAAAGCTTGAGATAGGCATGCATGTGATTGATCCCACCCCAGTAAACTTGATACGAGCGATCAATGCACTTAACCGTGTCGAACTTGAGAAGTGAATTCAAAGTATGCTGAGAAATATCACTTTTGCGATCAATATGGATATAAATATTAAAAGAGGAATTGAATGACTCGATCAATCTAAAAAGGAGATCAAATTTATGATAGGCGGTGATTAAAATGGCTTGTTTCACACGTCTAACGAAACAGCTTTCGTATACTTTGCATCGCGGTGTTCTTTCTATCCATCAAGCCTGCAATCCACTCTGTATTATTGTTGTATATGTCACGCGGGTTAGGTTTGGTCGTATAATAGTATAATGCTATTGATTTTCTGGTGATTGTTTGTGGACACGATAGCGGGATGGGATGTCCATGAATCGTACGTTTAGTCGTTTCAAAGATAACAAGCCTATTGAAGACAGGTTCAATCTCCACCCTATCATTTTTGTCCAATGCCGATTGAAGCATCAACTGCCCACAATAACTGGTCTCCCAATTTTTGTTGAGGTAAAGCAAAACATTGAGCCTTCTGTACAAGCCAAGATTTTCAAGGTGATTGAAATCCGTATGTAAGTTCAATTTTCCATTTTTTAGTATTTGATGAAACCCTCCTCCATTTAAGTAAGGATCGGGAAGTAAATATTTAATACCGGTCAACGTCGTCAAAAAATTAAGAAAAGCGAAAGAATTGAAATGATTGAGGCAGCCGCCAATCTCTGGCAAAGCTTTTTTTAGTCGATAGGCATTTCCCAATTGAAGTTTATTGGGTTGATTAACAGCATTAGTCGAACTCAAAGGCTGCCAAATTTCTGAAGAGACATTCGGAAATAACGAAAGATAGTGTTCAGCCAAGTCCGCCGGCAAAAAGTTATCGATAACACAGTGCACAAATGGCTTTGCCTTTTTATACTTCCGTTTGTAACTTAATCCTAAATTTGTTAAAGCCTCAATATCGTAAAGAAAAAAATTGGAATAATGACTCATAAAAAGTATGATCTTCTGATACAATAAAGTTGTTGTAAAGCCATCATCGCCTAGTCAATATGCAAACGGGGTGGAGAACAACCGAAACCTTACTTCTTTTCATGCCAATAACCCGTTTGTTTATCGAAAATGGCATTTGTACCAATATAACCATAACAATGCTCCAAGTATTTTTCAGATTGAGCAGGAACAAAAGTATTCAAACCTAAAAAATCAACTGGCTGCAATGGATAGATAAAATCAACTGGCAAAGCTTGCATGTCAGCAGGTATGCTACTGATCAAAAAAGGCTCTAATCTATCACCTTTCTCTTCATAAAAATAGATATCCGCATCAAAACCCTTGTAGCTGAAAAATAACTTTGGCCCTCTGTGTTTAAAAGACGTGTTGTACAATCTCAGTTCTCTAGGAAGTAAATGTTTATTATTCCATATTTTATCAAACGATGACTCTGGAGCACCATAGTCCAAATCAATGTCGTGCTTAAGAATGCCCTTTTCGCGATAATAGCCCAGCAACGTGCCGTAAGCCAACCAATAGTCTACTCCCAATTCGTGCAAAAAAGTATTGCTGATTTCATAAAATTTCTTTAGGATTTCTATCTTGCGATCGGTATATCCGCCCGGCAATGCATAAAAATAAACCGATGCGAATCGATTCAAATATTGCCACAACCGTTTGATCATTGTCAACTCAACTGATTCGTCGCAGCATATTCTTTAAGATATTTGACCACCAGTCTATTTTGACTGGGCTGATGTACTGCAAAGCGCATCCAGCATTCACCATCTTCAAATTTCTCACCAACAGGTTTCAAATACATGTTATGATCGCTTAAAAAATCATCGCACATTTTCTCTTGTTGTTTTGCATCGATCGTCAAGTGTGTCAACAAATAGTCACCACCACTTGGGTAAACTTCAGCAATGATACTTACCCCACTTAAATTTTCAAAAAACTCCTGACGATCACGTTTGACCAGTTCAAGTGATTGACGATATTGTGGTCGGTATTTCAATAAAATTTCCAGAAAATTTTCTGCAATGGCATTCATGTTCCAAATCGGTAATTCTTCTCTCAAAGTTTCTAAACATGCTTTGTTGTGTGTGTAACAATAGCCTATTCGCAATCCCGCAACACCCAAGCATTTGCTCAAACTGGCGATCACAATCACATTTTCCAATGGCGCTACTTTTAGCTGTTCAATGATGGATTTTTCATCACTGAAATCAATAAACGACTCATCAACGACAATCAATTTTTGAGAGTTATTTACTGCAAACTTGTAGATCCAATCAGATGAAATCAATGTGCCCGTCGGATTGTTCGGATTAACAAGCACGACAACTTCTTCAGAACAATTCTCTATTTGCTTCAAATCAATACCTACTTTGTCATCAAAATGATTGGCGCTTGGAAATACTCTGTGATAGTCACCAAAAGTAGGATTGGGATGAATGACTGTTTTATTTTTCAAGAAACGGCGCATGATCGGAAACAACTGAGAAATGCCATTGACAGCGACCACATTTTCTTCCGCGCACTGTAAAAAATAACTCATTTTTCTATTCAAAATGGCTTGAGACGAGCCATATTCATAGATAGTCTTGTCCAAATTATTTTTCAATTCAGATAACAACGAGGCCGGAGGGAAATACGTGTTACGCAAATAACAAAAGTCTATTACACCGTAATTCCAAAAACCTCCATGAGCTTTATCCAATATCTTTTTTGGTTTGTCCTCAAACATAAATTTGGCCAATTGCAAATCGTTTGGGTCATCAATTTCCGCCCATTTCTCACCCTGCAGTACCTCTGCATAAATGGTTTGCGTACGTAAATAGATGCACACACCTAAAATCAATTCGTAATAACTATCCTTGATCGACGTGGTATAGTAAATCAGCAATCCACGGAATAAACCAAAGCAGAACTCACTGGAAAATTTATAAATATTGAGAGTTTTGTATTTGTCCTTGAAACTAAAGTCACTACCTTGCAAATGCGGTGGGATCACGCCTATGATCTGATCTCCAGATAAAGCCACCACCGTACCATCCATGCCTGTACGAAAATGATCTACCAGTGCGACATTATCATAATTAGAATTCAAAATTCTTTTAAGAACATCATCGCCATAAACCAGATCAGACTCGATGATGATGACATCAGATCTCAAATTAATGGCATCAAGCGCCATCGACAATGATACCAAATTGTTAGTTTTATCATATCGCTCGTTGATCACATAGTTGAAATGGATTTCTGGAAAATGCTTTTCTGCATGCGCAGCGACCTCTTGCGCACGGTATCCCAATACCAATGTAATATCCGTGATGTTATTTTTGATCAATTTGGCAATGATATGAAACAAAACACTTTCGCCGTTGATTTCCAACAGCGTTTTGTGATTGTTGTCCGTCAGCGGCCTCATTCTATTGCCAAATCCAGCCGCGAGGATGATCGCTTGACATGATTTCATCATTATGCGGGATGTCATATCCTCATGTTCACAAATGCAAGTCGATCGTTCAACCGTAACTTAAAATCAAACCTGCTATTAGCAAAATCAACTCACCGCGAATGCCTCGCAAAAATGCCTCCCGGAGCGGTCGAGAAGCATCTAATCGAATGCCTTCAGTACGATGAAGGGTTTCCATAACCAGTAATCGGCACCCGTTTGTTCTGCCATGACCATTTCGTTTTCTCTGAAAAGAAATTCGATTCTAAGAAATAACTCCACTCTAACACCGGCCACACCGCAATTTTCTGCGTAGTTCAACGCACCAAGCACCGCATGGAGCTCGACAAAAAAGTCTTGCGCTTTGCCAAGTCCGCCAAACAAAAGGATCGCTGTTCAACCGCAACGATGGTCGGAACAACGTTATTTTACTCTAGTGAAAATAAACTTGCTGCTCAGCAAAACAAAAGTAGATTTTCTTATACTATCACACAGCATGAAAGAAAAACTGCCGTAATTTAAAAAATACATCAAAGTGCGTTTTTTTACCATCTAAAATCACTTTGCCATCAGCTATCACAAGGTGATGGCGACCGTCCGGATAAGCACTCGCAGGCTCCGCTTCTATGCGATGCACGCATTTTTCTCGATAGATCATTGAAGTGAGTTCTATTACTTCAAAAATCATCATTGCACCACCATACGTTCTCGAGCAATCTTGTGCTGGTCGATAAAGCTTGCCCTCAAGTTCAAAAAATGGCCCTGCTGGACGCGAACCATTTAAACCTGTTTTAAGCGGCGCTTGTGGGTGAAACGTCCATGCTCCGCGCCAATCTAAGGCGTAAGCCGCAAAAAGTTGAGAGTGCGAGCCCAAATCGTGATCTGTGAAAAATAGCCACCAATAACCAGCATAATGCAAAAGCGTCGGATCCACAACCGCCTTATCTTTTAACAATGTCACCTCATATTCAAAAACTCCCGTTGCATTTTTCCGGTAAACGCGGCATTCTCGCGAGGCATGGCATTCCGGGATGCAATAACACTCACCTTTATCTTCAAACAAATAGGGATAAGAGGCATGCTGCTTTAAATCAATCGCAAGCTCTGGTTTTATACTCGACTCGCTTTTAGTTAAATCTAACCGAGCAATACGACCTTTGCCACCGCGATGATGGTCATAAGCTTCAACCAACAGCTGCTCTTGATCTTTCAGATAAAATGGGTCAGCAATGTACTGTAATCTTTCACACTCTGGCAACCAGTTGGGTTCGCCTAATTGTTTAAGCTCTTCCAGTGTTGTAATTTTTTTTTCAACAATGCCCACATTCCAAATATCATAATGAAATAACGTCGACTGAACTTTTTTAAAAAAAACCATCAACCTGTTTAAACCAATATCCACGCTGCGTTTAGTTTGAAACCACGCTAGCATCAAAGCATCCAGTTCTAGAGGAACACAGTTGTCAACTTTATTTCTGACACTCAAAACTGAGTTGGGATTAGAAGAGCTGATGTCCAACTCATCTTCGCTCATTTGCAAGCCGTATTCATTCTGATACCGTAACAAAAGAATATTTAAAATAGACTGATCATGACGATGATTGTCGCGAGTAGCGCCATGTGGTAAAATACAATCATTTCGTAGTGCCTCTCGTTTCCAATCTGCGACCAAATCTAACACATAGGGATGAGTCGGACTCCAAGCACACACCCCTGCGGCACGGTTTCTTTGGGGCAGCATCCACGATTCGACTTTCATGAGTTCCAAGGTGCGTGAGTGCGTCCACTCTTGAAGACTGCCAGCACCACTATAGGGAACATAGCAACCCTTTTGATGAGTCCATTCAAATATCGAGTCAAGCGAACCTCGGACAAGCGTCGCACTGTCTAACCAAAGTATTGTCTTACCATAGTTGCTGAGCACCTCATTTATAAGCAACGGTTTCCATGCATAACTCTGATGGCACATTTTCACGTGCTCGGGATAAGCCGCAAACTCAAAATGCTTTAATCTGAACTTGGGAAGTTTAGCGTTGGGTTTTGTTAAAAAGGCAAGTTGTTCAGCACTCATGCCTAAATCGTAAACACAAAGCTCGCTTGCGCAGGCATGACGCTTCAAACTCATTAAAAGTTGCAACAGACTTCTAAAATAGTTCTGGTCGGCAGCGGTGACAATCATCAATCACACCTTTCCATGTTCAGATCTCATCCAACGGTCCGAAAAATAGCGTATCGCAATGCTATTGTTGCGCGTCTCATTCTCGCCAAGGCCGCGATTGAGCAGACTCAAACTATTGTTTTTGTAAAACTTGCTGTCTTTTTGTCGACTAAAACAAAAGCGCCGAAAGGGAAATACTTTTTTTTTCACTTTGGCATGTGCACTAATCCAAACATCGTCAACCGTCCAAGTTTCTGGCGGAACTTGACTACGATCGCTAAGTTCCGCTATACTAAAAAATTCCGGACGGATTAAATAAGCCGAGTAGCCTTGAACGATATCCACCCTATAAGGTGCTTTGATTCTCGTTGCTTTAACGGGAAATGGCGGGCGTAAACCTAAATTCATCATCAAGGTCGATGGACGGTCGACAAAATCTTCTGGCACTCGCCAACCACTGGACGCAATAATCACCTCTGGATGCACCCGACTGGTATGGTCAAAGTGTTCAATAAGCCCACTTGGGTAAAGCATGTCATCATCAACCACGAGCACTTGCTGAGTCGGATTGATTTTTTCAAAGTCTCTGATGGCCGGCAAAAATTTTGTCGCTGGGCCTTCGTCTTTTTCACAACGAATAATGCGCAATACTGGCGATAGTTTCGACAATTTCTCAGGAATGTCATACTCGCAATTTTCTCGGATTGAATAATGCGGCAAGTACAAGCGAATTTCGCGTGGCACGCGCGATTGCAGCAATAAACTTTTAAGCGTCATTTCAATTTTTGACAATCGACTAGGAATGGACGTTAAACTCACCACTATATCGCATGGTATAGACTGTTTGTACTGCTCGAGGGCGCAATCTAAACTCATTTTTTCTAAACGATAAACATCCCAGCGATCTCTTAACCAACACTTGCCCGATAAAAAAGCATACCCTCGAAGTGTCACGCCAACACCGCCTATCATCATAACGGCCATAAACCAAGTTGTCATCAACGTTCAAAAGCCCTCATGATTTGAATTTTCAATTTACACTGCTCTCCAGATTTTCCCCACAACCACGGCGTGTGAGTTAAATGTCTAAGTAGCCTGATATTGCGCGTGAGTTCTCGATGTTTCATTAAACCCTATAACGATAACTTTTTCCATCTTCCCTTTCTATATCGGGAGGGTAACCTTGACGCTTATCTTGAAAATATTGCTGACGCACATCGCCATCAGTTTGTTTTTGATAACTAAAATAAAGGATTCTGCGCTGGTGCTCTGAAGTGTTCGACGCTGAAGCATGTGGGATGTAAGAATTGAAAAGCAACATGTCTCCTGGTGCCATCACTTGAAGCTCAAATACAAGTCCTTCTCTTTCGCGCTCACTCAAAGGCAACCCATCTGCGCCAATTCTTTGAAAGGGAAACTCCAATTCCGCCAATTCCAAAGCTCCATTCGCCTTGTTGCATTCATCTATCGCTATAGCAAGTGTGATATGTTCTAAAGCATACTTAGACCAACCCGCTTGAACATCTTGATGCGCCTCAAAACCTTCGCCGCCGGGCAACTTAAAATTAATTTTATCTTTAAATAAAACCGCTGTTTCATCCCACAGCTGACTGCAAATTTTTTGACCATAGCCTTGCGCCAACTCTGCAAAGCCGGCATGATAAGGTACAAAATTCTCGATGCGGTTGAGTTGTCGTTTCCCCGCATTTGAATGCTCAAAATACATCATGTGCTTGCCCTTTTGTTCTGGCCACGACTGAATCTCATCTGTCCAAACAATAAGTTTATCTAGATATTCTCGACTTAAGGCCTCTTCTACAAAAAGCCATCTGCTCTTTGCAAAACGTTTCCGTTGCTCTTCGCTCAAGCTTTTCATAGCTCCTTCTTTTCAAACAAACTCATCTCAGGATAAGTCTCTTCAAGATACTGCTTCACCAAAGCTGCCACGGCAGGGTCTTCACGAATGCCTTGATCATCATTGAAACAATAGAATTTTGGTTTCATCATTTGGAGCTTTTTTAACTTGCGCGTCTGTGCACCGAGCTTATTTTCTAGCTTATGGAAACGGTAATATTTCAAAAGGCGATAAAAAGGTTCCACCTCAATCTTATCAGGATGATGCCGCAAAACCCAATATCGAAACAACCGATCCATGCGCAGATCGTCATCACAGCGGAAACGCTGAGCACGAGTATCCCGAACTTGTTTTGGATGATGCTCCAACATCTCACTAAATAAGTCTCGATCCATTGGCATCGGAGTATGTTCTAGAAAACTCGTCAAAAAAGAGGGCGTATCGCAAATGTAGCGAGGACGCTTCTCTCCAAAAAATGTTCCCATCAGTTTTATTTTACCCTCGGGAAAAAAATCCGAAACCTCGCAAGGGCGACCAAAAAGGAAGTCGTCATTGATGTAAATAAAATGTTTCGACAGCGCCGGCAGTCGGTGCAGATGACTCTCTATAGCATTGCAACTAAACGACGGAAGCTGTTCAACGTTTTCAAAAACGTCATCATGATGAATGAGCTTGAGCTTCGGATGTTCGAGATTGAGCCAAGCCGGAACTTGAGGACGGCAAGTCAACAAATAAACCTTATTGATCCAAGGCAAGTAAGCCTCCAAAGAGCGTAGACTATAACGCAACAGTTGGTAACCATCTCGGTAACGCTCAGGATTGAGATCTCGTTTTTGGTTGCTGTAACGCTGGCAAAGCTCGCCATAACCTGGCCAAGCGCCGTCAACCCAAGTGTAGACAGCGTCAACCTTCATCGCCTATTCTCGGACAATGAGTTAAGATCGAAAATTTTATCTGCAAAACCAAAATAATGTTGATCATGACTGATCACAATCACCATTTTTCCTGCTGCTTTCAATTCAATCAGAATGTTCTCATAAAAAACCTTTTTAAACGTTTCACTCTGATTAGCCGCCCACTCGTCGAAAAGATAAATGGGACGGTCTTCGAGCAAAGCCTGCAACAAATTCAGACGCTTTTGCTGTCCACTCGATAGTTCTGTTGTAGAGAAGCGTTTTCCATCAAGACTCACCTTGCCTTCTAGTCTTAATAGCTCAAGGTAACCCACCGCACGCTCGCGAATTTTATCAAGCGAGATTCCATAAAGTTGATTAAACACATAACTATCCGAAAAAATACTAGAGAAGAGCTGACCATAGTCTCGATCTCCCGTCTCGACCAATTGATCGTTTAGCAATAGCTCTCCCGCTTCTGCACCGTATAGACCACAGAGCAATTTTGCAAACGTGGTTTTGCCGCTGCCATTTTCCCCCGTTATAAAAGTGATTTCGCCACTGCGGATCGTCAGACTGAGCGGACCTATCGCAAACATTTGCTTTTTTTCAATATCGTAATAACTAAAACAAATCTCGCGACATGCTAAACTCCGAGGTTTTGGAAACGACTGTGGTAGATTTTCTGTAACTATAGAATCATATTGTAGACTCGCCGACAAGCCCAAACTTTTCATCTGCTCCAATGCTACATTGGCTTTCGTTATATTCTCAAAGGTATGGATCAAAGAGCTCAACGGAGAATAGACAAACATTAACGCAAAAAGAAAACCTGTTAAAATATCCGGTTTAATTTCGATCCGACTTGGAATAAAAAATACAAAGCATCCTAGGCAAGTGAACATGATCACCTCACTCCAACGCGTGGAAATTTTGCGCATCATCGTTCCCCATAAACCTTGCCGTCGATAATCTCTACAACTAGGCTCAAATTCGCGTTGAAAAAAATCCGCCCTTTTCGCTTGATGCTGCATCAAGGCTTTCGAACCATACACTAAAGCTTTAAAGTGTTCTAACAGATCGTTCCAGAGTAGACGTTGACGTGTTAAAAATTTTTTTGAAAGCGGTAAAAAAAAGCGGTTTACCGCTCCTCCAATGAGAAAAAATATCCATGTCATCGCAAATAAAGACGGAGACAACAACAACATATAAATAAAACAACCAAACACGATTGTCACGTTCATAAAATCCGAAGGCAAATCCTCGATCACTTTGACAATCATTCCTATATCATCGGTAAATACCGCCATCCAACGCGAGCTGCCTTGCTGCTCTTGATCCCGAAGAGATTTATTCAAGATTTGATCGCCCAAGGAAAGCCGCAATTGATACAAAATTTTTTGCGCCCATTGTGTTAAAATATATTGAGAGCTCAGACTCAATATCACAAAGGCAAACACTAAACCAAAAAAAGTTTGAACCGCCTCTTTGTCACGACTAGCTTCAGAAGCTAAAGCTCGATGGGCCAAAGCCAAAATACCCGAACCGCAAATTCCAGAAAGCACTCCGGTTGCAATAGAACACAACAAAGAGGTTTTGGGTAAACCGAGAATAAATTGGAAAAAAATCATTTAGATTGCTCTAAAGAAAGAAATTAACTTTAAGTGATTTATCTAACCTTAAAGCAAACTGCAATAGTCTAGTCCTACAAAAACAATTCAACATTATACAAGCTATTTTCTACTCTCTCAAAACCAACTTTTCAGCTTGTGTTTTTGAATACTTTATGATAAAATTTAATTGCTTTTGAACTTGAATCCCAAACTAATTTCACTAGACTAAATACAATCTTGTTTTTTTATTCTTCAAAGTAACTCCATGTTTTCAACGCGCGCTTTATTTCTATGTGTCGGTGTCTTTATAGCGACATCTTATTCAATGTATTGCGCAGATCGTCCAAATATCATTTTTATTTTAGCTGATGACATGGGCTATGGAGATTACTCTCTAGCTGGAGGGTTAGCCCATACCCCAAATATAGATCGCTTGGCAAATGAAGGCATGCAATTCAAAGATGCACACACCAGTTCATCTGTCTGCACTCCAACGAGATACAGCATTATAACTGGCCGTTACAACTGGCGCTCACCGCTGAAAAAAGGCGTGACCTATGGTCTCGACGACCCCATTATTCCCGCAAACAGAATCACTATCGCTCGCTATCTAAAAGATAACGGTTACCACACTGGTCTAGTCGGAAAATGGCATTTAGGCCTTGGCTGGCAAAAATTACCCGAAGGCAAAATCAACAAACCTGCTAATCCTGAAGCCCTAAAAGAAGATAAGAACAACAAAAAAGAACCTAACTTAGTCTCACTCGGTTTTGACATTGATTATTCAAAACCAGTTTCAGGTGGACCCCTAGCCTTAGGCTTTGATGAATCTTTCTTAATACCTGCTTCATTGGATATGTTTCCTTACGTCTACTTGAGGAATGACAAGCCTACTCAATTGGCCACTCATCTAAAAGCCTTTCATCGCTTAGGTGCAGCGGGAGCTGACTTTGAGGCCGAAAATTGTTTGGGCGATTTTGCCCATGAGGCTCGTGCTTACATTCAAAATCAGATAAAAAAAGAGCAACCTTTCTTTTTATACCTGCCTTTAACCAGTCCACACACCCCTATCGTTCCCTCAAAAAAATGGCAGGGCAAATCTAGCCTCGGTCCCTACGGCGATTTTCTCATGGAGACCGATTGGGTCGTAGGCGAGGTGATGCAACAATTGCTTGATTCCGGTATCGACCAAAACACCCTTGTCGTTTTCACGGCAGACAATGGCTGCTCACCAGCAGCTGGCATACCTGCCCTCATCGAAAAAGGACACACTCCCAATGCACAGTGGCGTGGACACAAAGCCGATGTGTTTGAAGGCGGACACCGCGTTCCTTTCATCGTTCGTTGGCCGGAAGTTGTAAAAGCCAAAACAACCTGTGACACGCTCATCTGTTCCATGGATTTCTTTGCCACTGCTGCTGATGTCATCGGAACTTTAAAACGTGTTCCAGAAAATGCCGCTGAAGACTCCTTCTCTTTTCTAAATTGCTTAAAAGGCCAGACAAATGATACTCGACCTTTTCTAATTCATCACTCCATAACAGGACAATTCGCGCTTAGAAAAGGAAAATGGAAATTGAATTTTTGCCCCGGCTCTGGTGGTTGGAGCGATCCAAAACCAAACGTCGCCATCAAGGACTCAAGTCTCCCAGGCATCCAACTCTACAATCTCGAAGCAGATCCAAAAGAAAAAACTAACTTACAAGCACAATACCCAGAATTAGCGCGCGAAATGGCGGAGGAACTTTATATGGCCATAAAACAAGGTCGCACCACTAAAGGCGCACAACAACCCAACGATGGTTGGCCAGACACTGTCAATGAAAAAACATTGAGCCTCTTTCCAAAATTGAGCCCAAAATGAGACCTCAAAGTTTTTTCCAAGCGGAATTTGACTATAAATTATTTTTTAGCTAAAAAAAGAGCCTCCATAGTGATACCTTTCTTAAAACAGCTCGAGGGTAAATTGCATGAGCAAAATCTAATCTCGCTTTAAATAGGAACTTAAATTGTCCTTCTACAGTGTATGCTGCTCCGATGATTGATCTGAAGTCAAAGGAGTTCAGAAATTTATATTTCACCTTCGTAAGCTTTATCGCCTTAATGGTGGTTTCCACCTTTGGTTATTGGTTTATCGCCAAGGGCAACCCGAGTTTAATCGATTGTCTCTACATGACGACCATCACCGTGGCAACCATCGGCTACGCTGAAGTGATTGACATATCAGCACCATCTGGTCGCATCTTCACCATCTTTGTTGCTTCTACTGGCATTGGTTTACTGGGTTACCTTCTAACTCAAACCTCCGCTTACATCATTGAAGGGAATCTTAAGATGAGTCTCATCAATCAGAAAGTTGAACGCATGATCAAAAAACTTGACAACCATTACATCGTCTGTGGCTATGGCCGTGTCGGACAAGCCATCATCAATGACTTGATCAGCCAAAACCTAAACTTGTACTTATCGATATTGGCGATCAAGCCATCGAAGAGTCTCGCGCCAAAGGTTACTACGTGCTTCAAGGCGATGCGACCGAAGACGAAGTTCTAGAAAAAGCTGGCGCCCATAAGGCTTGGGCATCTTCGCCGCAGCGGGAGATGACAATCAAAATTTAGTCATCTCTCTTTCCGCTCGACTTTTAAATCCAAACCTTCGCATCGTGTCGCGTTGCGAAGATCCAAACAACTTAAAAAAAATGAAACGCGCTGGCGCCCACACCGTTATATCACCCACCTACATAGGGGGCGAAAGAATGACCAGTGAAATGGTGCATCCCCACCTAACCGATTTTGTCACTCAACTTTTCTTCAACCACAAGCATCCACGTTCTGTCTGTAGCGTCACCGTTGGCGACATTAAACCCCTCACCATCACTGATCTAAACTTAAATGATTTAACTCAAACTTTGATTTTAGCACTTCAGAGAAATGAAAGCAATGAAGTGATTTATAATCCTCCTCGCCATACGGTATTGTATCCCAAAGATCGCGTCATTGCCATGAGTTGTCAGGAAGAAGCCGATGCTCTCTCGCAAAGATTAAAAGGGTTCTTCACGAGAACAATCTAACTATTTATTTATAAGGTTTGGCAACGTGGGCAAAAATGAGTGCCCCTTTGTCCGATCACTATTTTTTCTATTTTGGTTTTACAACGGCAACACGGCTCACCTGTCTGGCCATACGCCTTTAAATAATTTTGATTTTCACCTCCCATATTTTTAGTATTGCGATAATCTGAAAGTGTCGTCCCCATATTTTCAATCGCCTGCCTCATCACCACTGGAATGGTTTCAGCCAAGCGCTTCAATTTAAGCCGACTCACCTCCACAAATGGCATCATAGGATGAATCCTTGCCAAAAACAACGATTCATCAGCATAGATGTTACCCACACCGGCAAGAATAGCTTGATCCAATAATACTTTTTTAACCTCGCGATTTGACTTACAACTCAAAAATGCCTTTAACACAGCCTCGCTTTCCAAGGGTTCAGGTCCAAGCTGAGACAAAAACTCTTCTTGTTTCGGCCACCATTTAATTCGACCAAATTTACGTGTGTCGACAAAATAAAGTGTTGAACGATCGGAAAAAATAAACTCAACCCTACTGTAATTTCTGTCGCGTTCGCTCGGTTCAAAAATGCATTTTCCCGTCATGCGCAAATGAATGGTGATACGATCACCCGTATTCAACTCTATACAAATGTACTTGCCACGCCTGAACACTACGGCAATTTGTTTGCGCCGCAATTGTTCTAAAAATTCAACGGTTGAGCCCTCAATCGTCCGGTCCCAATGCACCACAACTCTTGAGAAAAATTTTCCTTCTAAAGATTTAAGTTCTCTTACTACAGTTTCAACTTCAGGTAACTCAGGCATGTAGAGAAGATACATGCAGGTCAATCAACGCCACCAGTCGTTTGGCCAACTCCTCTTTTTCTAATTCCAACAACGGCATAAGAGCATGGCCATCACGATCCATGATGCCAAATTTACTACGCCTAGCACCCATGCTTTGCAGTTGATTGTACACCACCCACTTCGCATTCTTACTCCTCATCTTTTTTAATGGACGCTCCTTGTCCAAAGAATTTTCCAAACTAAAAGATATGACATGGCATTGCGGATAAGCCTCTGCCAACAATTTGACAATATCTGGATTGTACTGCATACTAATGGTGGTGAGTTCGCTCTTTTCAACTTTATTTTGATATCGAGTCACCGGCCTCATGTCACAAATTGCCGCCGCCATAATCAACACATCGGCCCACCCCATGTCTTTGCCTAAAGCCTCCATCATTTCAACCGCTGTTTCTGCGTAAGTCCATTGACCGCGCTTTGGAATTTGCACCAACAATGGCCCGTGCACAACACGAACCTCATGTCCAGCATCCAATGCCGCTTCAGCCAAAGCCACTCCCATTGTGCCACTAGAGCGATTGGATATGAATCGAACCGAATCGATAGGTTCTAAAGTCGGCCCAGCGGAGATGAGAATATTCATTTCAAAACTTTCTCGATTGAAGCGATAATTTCACTTTCTTCAGCCAGACGTCCCACCCCTTCCTCGCCACAAGCCGTTAAGCCAGAAGCCGGATTTAGAATCATGCAACCATCTGCTTTCAATTGTTCCAAATTTCTTATCACACTGGGTTTATTCCACATACTCGGATTCATGGCAGGTGCAATCAAAACAGGTCCAGTAAACGCCAAATACAAAGTTTCTAGCAAGTTACTCCCAAACCCATGCGCCAAAGCCGCAAGGGTATTCGCCGTACAAGGCGAAATCACCATTGCATCAGCCCATCTCGAAGATTCGATATGATCCATCGCATGGTTGGCCAATCTTTCATTTTGATCCAAAAGAACGGCTTGCCCAGATAATGCCTGAAAGGTCTGAGCTCCAATTAAATCAGTGGCTTTCTCCGTCATCACGACTCTCACTTGAACCTTCAACTTTGAAAGCGAAGAAACCAAAGCCGCAGATTTATAAGCTGCTATACCTCCACACACAGCAAGTAACACCTTCTTGCCAGCCAAGGGATGTTTTTTCATTTTGCCGACAATCCTTTTGCCCCTATATCGGTGCGATAAAAGGCTCCTTCAAATTCCACCTTGTCTATTTCAGCATATAACTTCTCACGTGCTTCAGCCAAATCTTTACCCCTGCTCGTAAGGCAAAGCACCCTGCCGCCATTGGTTTTAAGCGACTCTAATTTTCCTGTCATCCCAGCGGCAAAGGGAATCACTTGATCGCTCAAGTCCCACAAACCTCGAATGAGTTTGCCTGTTTCATATTTACCTGGATAACCACCACTGGCCATCACCACTCCTATAGCCGCACCGCTATGCCACTCTAGGCCATGCTCTGAATCGAGCAGTTTATGATTGGCTATTTCCCACATGTATTGCAATAAATCTGACTTCAAAAGTGTCATCAAAGGTTGCGTTTCGGGGTCTCCAAAACGACAATTAAATTCAACCACTTTCGGAACACCACCTTTAATCATTAATCCAACATACAACAAACCTCGATAAGGCGTCTGATTCTTGTTCATGCCATGAATCACTGGCACCACAATATCTTTTAATACACGATCCAAAACACCTTCGGTCACCAAAGGGGCCGGCACATACGCCCCCATGCCTCCTGTGTTTGGACCTTGGTCACCATCAAAAGCCGCCTTGTGATCTTGAGCCGGCAGTAGCGGGATAATCGTGTTGCCATCGGTCAACACAAACAAAGACGCCTCTTCACCAGCAAGGAATTCTTCAACCACCACTTTCATTCCAGCAGCGCCAAAACGCTTTTCAGCAAAAATGGCATGCAGGGCCGATTCTGCCTCAGCTAACTCTCTACATACAAAAGCTCCTTTGCCTTCGGCAAGACCATCAGCCTTGATCACCACGGGAACGCCTAACCTACTGATCAATGCTCTTGCCTCCTCGATTGAATTGACCACTTGATACTCTGCAGTGGGAATACCATTGTGTTTCATAAATTCTTTAGAGAAGGATTTTGAGCCTTCCAATTGAGCGGCCGCCTTACAGGGACCAAATATTTTTAGACCGTCAGCTTCAAATAAATCAACTATGCCCTCAACCAATGGCACTTCAGGACCAACCACCGTTAAATCTATTTTTTCTTTTTTCGCAAAATGCTTTAAAGCGACCAAATCATTTGACGGAATATCGACAACCTTACCCAAAGCGGCAGACAAACAGTTGCCTGGGGCCAAAAAAAGTTCTTTGCACAGTGGACTTTGTGAAATCTTCCAAGCCAAAGCATGCTCTCTGCCGCCTCCGCCAATTAACAAAACTTTCATGTCACAAACCTCATTGTTTTAAAAAACTCAAATCAACACCTTCTTCTTCATATTTCTCTAACTTACGATATAGTGTTTTAAGTCCTATTCCAAGTAATTTAGCAGCCTCCGATTTCACTCCATTGGTTTTTTTAAGTGTCGTGAGTATGGCAGTCCTCTCTATATCGTCCATCTTACCCTCTATTGCAATATTGTCGTAATCTTCTTCATCTGAACCACGATGCCTTATCTCTAATGGCAAGTCATTCTCTAAAATAGCTTCCCTCGGAACAATGATGCTCAAACGTTCCATAATATTGCGCAATTCTCTAACATTACCCGGCCAGTCGTAATCTGTCATCACTCTAATGGCTGAACCATCAAGTTTCTTTTTGGCAGACGCACTGAAGTGCTCCAGAAAGTTATTGGCTAACAAAACCACATCTTCTTTTCGTTCTCGCAAAGGCGGCACCTGAACCTGAATGACATTCAGCCGATAATAAAGGTCCTCTCTAAAACTGCCTTCTTTAACGGCCTTAAACAGATTCCTGTTTGTGGCCGCAATGATGCGAACGTCAACGCTAATGGTTTCCGAACCACCGACGCGTTCAAATTCACCTTCTTGCAGAACCCGCAATAATTTAACTTGGGTTTCTATGGGCATATCGCCTATCTCATCAAGAAACAAGGTGCCTCCATGCGCCATTTCAAAACGTCCCTTTCTATCTTTGATCGCACCCGTGAACGAACCTTTTACATGGCCAAATAATTCACTTTCTAAAGTATCTTTAGGCAAAGCCGCGCTATTTAATTTAACATAAGGCATACGGCTCCTGTTGGATAAAGCCACCAACGCATTTGCAACCAACTCCTTGCCCGTGCCACTTTCACCGAGAATCAACACGCTTGCCGGAGTCGGAGCCACTCTCGTGATCATCTCTCTCAAAGCGATCATTCTTGGACTATGTCCAATCATACTTGAAAAGGGACCACCCTCATCACGCTTTCTGGTTTCTTTCTCCAAAGCCATTTGCCTCTGTCTTCGCGCACTCATCAGTATGGCTTCCAAGCGGTTTACATCTATAGGCTTGGTCAGATAGTCCATTGCTCCGCGCTTAATTGCATCCACCGCAGTATCGATTGTTGCGTTGCCTGTAATAAGAACAATCGGTATTCCCTCATAGTCCTTGGCCATTTGATCCAATAACCACAAACCATCGTTACCAGGTAAATTCAAATCTGCCAATACGGTATCGATATCGCTTTCACCAAGAACCTGTAAGCCTTCTTCGGCGGATTTGACCCAAATGCCCTTGCAATCGAATTCCGCCAACAATTCAAGAAATGTTTCTCCCGATGAAACATGGTCTTCCACTATCAGTACATTCAATTTCATTTAAAGTCTATCCTCTTCGGCCACACCTTTGAGTAGTTTTTCTTTTGGCAACACAATGCGAAAGCACGCTCCTCTTCCGTTTTTGACCGGAGAAATACATTGCAATTGTCCTTGGTGTTCATCGACAATACGCCTTGTAATGCCCAATCCCAAACCAGTGCCTTTAGATTTAGTCGTAAAAAAGGCATCGTATATTCTACTTTTGTTCTCCTCTGGAATACCTGGGCCGTTATCTTCAATATCGATAAAAATGTTTTTATCGTCCTCTTTGGTTGAGATCAAAATAACTCCGTCACCATCCATTGCATCTCGAGCATTAAAAATCAGGTTTTGAAGAACTTGTTCCATTTGCCTGCGATCGATCAACACGGGATAGCTATGTTCAGCTATATCAAATCGGATCTTGATATTCGACCGACTCAATTCCTCTCCAATAAATTCTATCACATCGTGAATAAAATCCCTAATATCCGTAGCTAAACGCTTGACTCCGGGAGGTCGAGCAAATTGTAGAAATTCCGTCAATGTTTTCTGCAAATTGGTCACCTCGTCTTTGATGCGAGCAATTCTCTTCTTAAACTTTTGTTCAAGCTCTGGCTCACCAGAAAGACAACCATCTCTTTCCAGAAGCTCTACGTTCATGTGAATACTATTTAGCGGCGACCTAACTTCATGGGCTAAGCCGCCGGCCATGGTTCCCAAATAAGCCAAACGGTCCTTGATAATCTCCTCTTCACTGAGAACTCTTTTGGCCATTTGGAAAAGGTCGCCAATTACTGAGCGGTTTTGCCTTCCAATCGTTCAGACGATTGTTTTGATATAAATGCCATCATGCCGCCTTGCGCTTCGACCTCTTTATAGGTTTTCAAGGCCTCTTCTTTCTGATTGAGCTCTTCTTGGGCATAAGCTTTCAGTGTTAGCGCAATAGAAAAAAATGGATGATTAGGATTTTTAGTTATGAAAGATGATACCATATCTAAAGCAGCCTGATATTTACCCTCGTCCAAGTACTGTCGCGTCAATTGCAAAGACAATAACTTAGTGGCTTCAGCATCTGGATTGCCTTTAATAAACTTGGCACGTTGGTCGATAGTGTTTGCTTTAGCAGCTTCATTCCAAAGACTCTGCTGACCTTCAATTTTGTCATTGTTGAGTTTTTCTTTGACCAGAGCAAAACCTACCGCCACCAATACCATGATCAACATCCACTTCCAATTGTCATTCAACCACATTTGAAGTTTAGCTAAAAAGGCGAGGATCGAGTCCTCCTTTACCTTAGAACTAGCAGGGATTGTCATGATTTCTTTTGCTCCACAATAATTTTAATATCGGTACTCTCTCCACCTTCTCTAAATAAGATGGTGCACAATTCACTAGCATTCTCAAATTTCATTCTGGCATGGGTCTCAAATTGCTGAGACTCAACTGGAATCCAGTTTTGACCCGGCATTTGCTCCTTATAAAAGAAAACTAGATCATCTACAGATAACAAACCCCTATAGACAAACTCACCATATCTAAACGCTTCACTCCCATAACAAAAAGAGCCCTCTAGCGCCATAAAATCTTGTGGCAAGGGAATATCTTTAAGCACAATATCTTCTCTATGGTAAGTGAATCCTGCGTCGCTAAAACTTCCCAATGGTCTTAACACAGCCTGACAGCCGCTGGAAACAAAGGCCACCCATGACAAAACTATGCCGAAAAGATAAGGCTTCATAAATTTCTCCAGTAATTCAAAAAAAGTTTAAGTTTCACAGGGATATGTCAATTTGACAGTCCTATAATCGTAAGGTCAACGCCTTCTCACATCACTCTGGTGCTTTTTCATGGGTCGTTTTACTCCTTCGTTTTCCAAAAATAATGGAGTTGGGTTGCTCTTCGAGCAATCTTAACAATGCCGTTCCCGCAACCAGAAATCGATCTAACTTATCATGAACGGTCGGATCGTGTAAAAGCTTGGATAGCGTTCCTTCATGGCCAGACTCAAATGATGACATCAAAGGCTGGAGTTGATTTGCCGAAACAGATAGTTTCACACCCAAATCGCGATAGGACTCCAATGTAGCCGACAATTTTTCCAACACCTTTGATTCTACTAAACCCTGATTGATGTTCTGAGTCAACTGTTTCGTATTAGCCAAGGTGCCTTTTAAATCTTGTATCGTCTCACCCTGCTTAAATTCCGTCAGTAATTCATTGATTTTCTTCAATGCCAAGCCACCCTCATTGCTCAAATCTTTAATTTCAAGCAAAGTATCTTTCATTGTTGATCTATTTTCTTTAAATAACTGCGTCGTTTCTTTAATTGCAGCAGGCAAAGTGGCAATGGTATCAGCTAAATTTTGCTTCATTCCTTCTGCAGCGAGCACCTCATTTAAATGGGCTAGCACCTCCTTAAGCTCAGACGCGACCTCCTTGAATGAGTCGATGCCTTCTTGAAAACCGCCTTCTGCACTTCCCATGAAATCCATCAACCCCTTGGGTGGGTTGCCTTTCACGACATCACCTTCTTGGTAATATTCCGTCGAAACGCCATAAGAAAAGGAGAGGTACATCTCTCCTAGCATCCCTTTCTCAGCGATTTTTAAGATGGAATCTTTGGGGATTTTGTTTTCAATATCAATATTGAGCGTCATCTTCACCCCACGTTTATCGGTATCCAACGCAATGTCCTTGACTTGACCTATCGCTTTTCCCACCATTCGAACAGGGTTTCCTTCCATAACGCCACCTGTGTTCTCAAAAAACGCACTCAAACTGTAAGTCTTTCCGCCACTGCCCATATTCGTAAATCTGGTGAGCAAAGTGAACAAGATCGCTAAAACGACGACAAGAAAAGCAATGACAGAAAGAGTTTTCATCGATCAGATTGAGGTATCAAGAGGAACAGTTTAGATACAAATTCAAAATGCTAGCCCTAAACAAGAAGAATCTCTGTCACTCACTTTTATTTAATTTGCGTTGCAAAACAACAGAAGTCCAGTGTTCTTCAAAGTTGATCGTCAATCTCGTTTCCGGCAACATCAAATGAATCATATAGTCTCCAAAGTCTAAAACAACCCATTCCCTGCCCTCCAAGCCATCTGCAGACCACAGCGAAGCACCCACCGTTTTAGCATGTCTCATCGTGTCTTCACTCAAACTAGCCAAATGCCTTGTGTTTAAAACTGTGGCGACAATCATATCATCCACAATATCTGACACCTCTTTTACATGAATGACTTGAACATCTTCCGCTTTGTTTTCCACAAGCCACTGACACCAACTCTTTATTATATTCTCACTCACGTTCTTTAGCTATACTTTTTATAAACTCAATGTGTTCAAGCAATCCTGACTCATGCTCGGGAAAACGTTTTATCAGCTGATGGCAAGAAGCAATCGCTAAGTCTAGATCAGCTGCTTTCAAATAAATATTAATGGCATGAAGTCCCATGATGTACTCGCCATATTCTATCACTTTTGATTCTATCATTCTAAATTTAGCAAATTGCAACGGCTCCTGATTCAAAAAAGCCTTGAGCTCCGGAGTGAAATCAAAATCGCCTTGCGTCTTTAAAAAGACTGTTACACCAAAAGCATACTCCAACAACAGATTTTTTGGGTTATAGTCTATGCCACGACGCAATTGCCTTAACCCCTCCAAGAGCCAATAAACTTGCCTTTCTCTATCTTGAACTGATTCTGCCGATAAATTATACGACATATTCCACGATAAGTACTCCCATACCTTAGGATTGTAAGGCTGTAAGTAACAGATCCTCTTGGTTAATTTTTCAACCTCCTCGAATCTAAATTTTGCTTGCATGTTCTGTGCCTCCACCCACCAATAACCTGTCAACAATCCTTTAAAAGGACCTGAAGAAGCTATTGGAAACTGACTCAACCAAACTTTTTCATGGCCTGTGACATAAGTGATTCGATCCCATTGCAAAAAACAGCCCGTCAACACGACCGATGCCACAATGAACAAAAGGGATTTCAAGTTTCCCTTGGCTTTAAAATCATGGCTACAATTCCCAGCATGATGCCTGAGACCAGCATTTCTTTTATGAATTGAATATTTTTAAACGGAAACATTATCCAACGCTCTGCTTTCACTTCATCCATGATTGAATGCGTTTGAAAAAAGCTTCTTATATCATCGAACTTTGCTAAAACTTTAGTCCATTCAAACAAATAGGGTTCCCACCACATCATTTTAATGCCTCTAGATGAATCACGTGCAATCGACATTCTGCTCATTGCGTCTTGCAATAACTCATCGCCCAGCAAAGCGTAAGCTGATTGAATCAAAAGACAACCCAATATAAAAAATACTCCTACCTCAATAGAAACTTTACGGCCTAATAGCACAAAAAGATAGGCCAACAACAAGCCTTGTAAACACATCGAGATGCAGCCATGAAACCACGCCCATCCCAAAGATTTTCGCTCTTCTAAAACATAAATTTTTTCGATGACCAACCTTAGTTTAACACCACGATTAGAAAATACTTCTGGAAGCTTCACCATTGAAATCATATTCGGCATTGGATTAACACGCTTTGACTTCATCAATATCTCTTCGCGTTTATTTTCAATCTCCAATGGTAACTTAGCTACGCTTTGGTGAGAAACCATATTGTCTTCATAGAAAGTGACCTCCACTGCAAGCCTTTCATTTTTAGACAATGCCTTAGGGGCCTTGATCGTCCATTGACCTGAACTTAAAGTCGCAAGATTAAAATGTTGATCCCATTTGACGATATTGACCAAACTCTCTTGATTCACACTCAAAAAGAATACCACTATCACCAAAGGCAACATAAGAGAAACTCCATAACTCAGCAAAGCTAACGCAGATCCGCTGCACTCTTCAAACCAAGAAAGTGGTAAAGTTCGCAGACGAATGATCGTTTTGCGGCTCAACTCTTCGCGTCCTTCATTCAACGCAAGAAACAACATCAATAATAGCGTTAGCATGATAGAAAAATCCAATGCTGCCATCAGATTTTGAAAGTCATCACCTTTTTCTTTTATCTGATAAATAAAAAATAAAGTGATGAGAATATGTGGCCAGTACCAAGCACGACAAATAAAACTCGTCCACGTTACTTTTGAAATTACGAGGATTCGTCTGACCAAGCCTTGACCTTATCGACGAAAAACCGTTCTAATCCACCTCTTAAATATCTTTCATACGGGATAGTCATTTCATTTAGCTTAAGTTCAACCTGTTCGGCATATTCAGATGGCACAACAAAGCCTTCACCCTGTTCACCTAAGAGCTCCTTCAACTGTCCAGAAACGACCTCCTCGCCTCGGTACAATAGCAAAATATCGTCACACAAGTCTTCAACCTCGTTGAGTTGGTGTGAACACAAAAGTATCGTTTTACCGGCCGCTTTAAGTTCTCTAATAATCGCTTTGACATCAGAAATGCCTATCGGGTCAAACCCACTCGTCGGCTCGTCAAATAAAATAAGTTCAGGGTCATGGATCAAAGCTTGAGCCATCGCAGTACGTCTAGCCATACCCTTTGAGCACTCCGAAATTTTTCTATCAAAGCAATGGCCTAAACCGACTCGTCGCAACATAGTATCCACATCAATAGTTCTTTTAGCTTTGGGATAAAGCCCCTTTGTAAAAGTAAGCGTTTCCTTGATGCTTAAAAAAGGGTAAAGATAACTTTCTTCGGGCAAAAAGCCGATCCTTTCTTTCAACGCTCTACTCACCAAAGATTCCCCAAATAACGAGAACTCACCTGACGTCGGCTTTTGTAGACCTAAAATAATTTTGATGATCGTTGTTTTTCCAGCCCCATTTGGACCTAACAAACCAAGCACTCTCCCTCTGCCAAGTTTTAAATTAATGCCTTTAAGCGCATGAACCTTTTTAAAACCCTTGCCATATATTTTGACAATGTCTCGCATCTCAAGTAACTTATCGCTATTGAGCATCGTCTCTTTGCGAGCCCCTAAACTTGAGCTGACTTATTTCTTCAGCTACCAACCCAATCATAAAAATCGTCACAGCATTCGTCAACAAGACCACCGACCATAATGAAAAACGATGCTCACTCACTAAAATATAAATATAAGTGAACAGTCCAAACATTGCCACAAAAGTAGATATCGGCAAAAATATTTTCATGGGAGAAAATAACGTAGCTATTTTCAAGATAATCAACAAAAAATTAAAACCATCTTGCACTAACTTTATTTTACTTTTTCCCTCACGCGCCAGCACCTCAATGGGCTCATACTTAACTGGGTGCCCCAGTCGGAGCAATCCCAGCGTCATGGTTGTTGGGCAAGAGAAACGGTTCGGAAATAAATGAATAATATCCATGATCGGTTTCTTTTTAAAAGCTCGCATCCCGCTCGTCAGATCTTTAATTTTGTAATCGGAAACATAACTCGCCAATCGGCAATAAACTAAATTGGCCAGGTTTCTGTGCTGCTCTCCTGATGCATTGAAATCCCTTGCTCCAACAACCAGAATATACTCTTTTAGACCTTCAAGTAATTTAGGCACATCTTTAAATTGATGCTGGCCATCCCCATCCATAACTAAACAATTTTCAAATCTTGCGTTGCGAATGCCAGTTTTAACCGCAGCGCCATTGCCCATATTGACAGGATGCCTAATGATACGAACCCAATTCTTTTCTATTTTAGGCAACCAGCCATCGGTAGAGCCATCATCAATGATGATCATTTCCACCTCAATCGGAAGAGTTTCAAAACCTGCAATCAACTCAGCTAAGGGCCGATCGATCACACCTGACTCGTTGTATACTGGTATGATTACAGTTAGTTCGGGTACGATAGCCTTCAATCGGAAGTCGACCATTTTGAAAATCTAAGATTATCTCGATCCTCGGCCTCTTCATCCTTGAGTTCTAATTCACGATGATAGAGGAAATGAACACTCATCATCAAGCCTGTAAATATCCAAAACGGCTCGGCTGAACGTATTGTCGAAAAGCTACAAACACCAAGGGCATGAACCGCTATGCTCGACAAACATCCCATGTACCCTATCGCAACCGATCTTAACAATGGATCAAACTGCGCTCTCGCAACTTCCATTCCCATTCTTGCCAATCGAATCAAAATCATCATAAAAGCACATAGGCCTATGAGTCCACTCTCTGCAAACTTCTTGACATAGCTACTATCAATCCCCATATGCACTGAACCAACACCCATGCCCAGGAATGGATCATTATCCCACGTTCTAGAATAAAAAACATACCATCCTATAACACGGGCCTTCCATGAGCTAGGCCGATCACTGTCTTCTCCGAATATGCTTAATATACTACTATATCTATCCACAAAATGCTCATCAACCTGTGAAAAATTTTCGACCGAGGGAATAAGTATTTGTTGAAAAATAAACAACACCAACAATACCACGATAAATCTTATGTCGATAAATAAACTGGTGATCACAAGCCCTATGATCATACTGGCAAATGTAGTTCTAGAATACGTGTACAGCAACGGAACCATTACCGCAAGCAAAAATCCCAATATACAAAGCCTGTAGGCATAATTCTTGACCGCAAACATCAATGCAAACGCCATCATGATGTGACATAAGTAATACCCACCCAATACATTAGGGGTTTCGCCTTCAGGTCCACTTGCACGCACATAAGAGTTTGCCGATTGCTCTAAGATTTTTGCACGTCCATCGTAAGCTATGAACGCCACAATGGCACATGCCAAAATTGAAGTTATAAGAACAATAATGAAGTCCTCTCTCTTCCTAACCATGTCAAATGCAAGGTACATCATCAAAAAATACTCTAAATATTTAACATAAAAAGACGCCGCCAGAGCAACCCCCCATATGGTATTTGCTAAATAACCCTTTATGGTAGCGATCAAAACAATGAACATATAAAATCTTATGCTTGAAAAAATTTCGCTCTCTGAAAACGACTCCTTTTTTCCAACTTTCTTTAACCACCATACTAAAACAAGTGGCATTAGCAAGTAATCTTCAAAACGGACGTTATTCATTCCCACAGAGTCTGGAGAGAGTCCGATTGAAAAAATAATCCCCACCAAACCATAGATTGAATTCTTTATCACAAGCACGAAGAATATCATGCCTAAGGCCACTATGCCTAACTCATAATCATCTTTGTGCTGAAGACCGTGGATATAATAAGCCAGAAAGCCTAACGCTAAAATGACCACTAGTTTTCTAGTGACTTCCCTTTTAAGGAAGTCTGGGCCATCCGTTATTTCAAACGGGTTTCTTCTTACGAGCTCGGCTGTTGCCATAGTAGTAAGAATAACCTTCAA
>Ga0172372_10002201_pt1 | contig 29867 bp, 26 predicted proteins | sample LakKiv5m_2_FD_114544 | JGI IMG/M metagenome (GOLD analysis project Ga0172372, IMG submission 114544) | Freshwater microbial communities from Kabuno Bay, South-Kivu, Congo - kab_092012_9.5m | ecosystem: Environmental > Aquatic > Freshwater > Lake | place: Democratic Republic of the Congo...
CGGAATGTTTAACGGGGCTCGATACCTTCACGCCACTTAAGGCATTACGGCCTGCATCGTTTCGCACTGGGCTTCGACTGGACCCTCGCGGGGACAGCCGCCAGTTCTGATACCCGGACCTAAGGGTGTTTCCCGGGGCGAGCCTAGGCATTACTCCGACCGTACAAACGGCGAGCGTGGCCTCTCTCACTGGTTGTCGCAAGCTTTGCTTGGCGCACATGCGGACATTCATTAACTAAAAGTGAATGAATTTGGAAGTTCATTTGATTTTAATTTTTTAGGGCCGATGGGAAGACCTTTCATCAGAAAGGACTCCCAAAAATGATTCGTTTCATGCGTATCTCTGCCTCGATTGCTGCCTTGGTTATTTCAGCTCCTGCGTACGCTTCGCTCACTCTGCACGAGTGGGGGACATTTACAGCGGTGCAAGGCTCGAACGGTGTGCCGCTCGAGGCGCTCGAGCACGAAGATGAGCCCCTCCCGGATTTCGTTCATGGGCGCGGAGAAATGGCTGCGCCGGAACCTGATCCGTTGCCTGAACCGGCTCCGTCGCGCCGGCCTCCTCGGGGGTGCCGCTCGTTCAAGTGCGCGGACTTCGAGACAGCACCTGGCACTCCATTCGCAGTCACGCAGAAAATGGAAACGCCTGTGCTCTATTTTTATTCGGATCGGGAGCAGGATGTGGAGGTCGATGTGAGGTACCCGCGCGGCATCATATCGCAGTACTATCCGGCGCCAGCGCTGTTTGAGCCGCCCCTGAACGGAGCCACCGCATTGGAGGGTGGACGCACTGTTTTCGACGTACGGGTGCTGGGACGCTCTTTCAATTCGATGATCCCGTTTGTGTCGCCAGGTTCGATCTATGCGCCTGCGCGCCAAGTGGACTCGAATCCGATCCGGTCATCGGCGGGTGAGTATGAGAAATTCATTCTTTATCGGGGGCTCGGGCACTTTGATACCGAGCTAAAGGTCACCTCGAGTGTGGATAACCGGATGGAAGTTACCAATCTAGGAGATCACCCGATTCAGGCAGCGCTGCTCCTGCAAATTGAGGCCGATGGCCGGGGCGCGATCATGAATCAAGGAGCGCTTCCAGGTGGCTCAAGTCAGGAAATCAGCAGGTCTGTGATGAGCCTCAAGTCGAACTTGAAATCGCGGCAAGAGTTCTTGTCGCAGGCAAAAGCGATGCTGATTTCAGAATTGACCCGTTCCGGTTTGTATCTGGATGAGTCCGTGGCGATGGCAAACACTTGGGAGAAAAGCTACTTCGGACAGGAGGGGCTTCGCGTTTTGTATATCTTAAATCGCGAGGAGACCGAGCGTTTGCTGCCGATGCGCGTAAGTCCGCAGCCTGACCGTCTGGTCCGCACGCTCGTGGGTCGGGTGGAAGTACTCAGTGCTCAAGAGGAAAACTCACTCCTGCTCCAGATCGAGACGGCCCCGGATTCTGACCTGAGCCTCCTCGGGCGGTTCGGCCGATTTTCCGAGGCCAAGCTGTTGAGGCTCCAGCAAGTCGCTTTCAGTCCGCTGGTGCGCAGTCGGATTGAAAGACTCTTGGCCCTGGTCCGCTCGCAGCGTTGAGGAGATCTGCGAGGTCCCCGCAAGACATGCCACGCGCTGCTTGCGGGGGGCCACCTCATTCAATATCTCTATAGAAACTAAGGTTTATAATTAACAAACAAACCACAAGCTATCATTGTGTTACTGGTACTTAGATAAACCAAACCTTGTATCTAGTTTACTCTAGAGATAAAATCACAAGTATGGCTAGTGGAACTGCAACCAAATTAAACCGTCTTCTGCATTCGTGGCCTGCGGGTACAGTGGGCATCCAGTCGTGGTTAGATGAGCAGGGCGTTTACCAGCAGCTTGCCCGCGAATACGAAAAGGGCTCCTGGCTCACTAAAATCGGACGAGGCGCTTACATCAAAGCAGGCGACAAAGTGAGTTGGCCCGGCGGTGTATATGCCCTCCAAACGCAAATGAGCCTCCCCGTTCACGTCGGCGGTAAGTCTGCTCTCGAACTCAAAGGGCTCGAACACTTTGTAAGGGCAGGCGAAGGCGCCTATCTCTACCTCTTTAGCGAGACCACCCAACGCTTGCCCGCTTGGTTTGTCGGTCATCCTTGGGACCATCGGATCGACCATCAGGCACTGAGACTCTTCCCGAAAACCCCTGCGCTCGGATTGACCAAACAGAGTTTCGAATCGTTCGAGATCACGATTTCAACACCGGAACGCGCCGTCATGGAACTTCTTCATTTTGTACCCAAAGAGCAGAGTTTCGAGGAGTCCCGTCTGCTGATGGAGGGACTCGTAGGGCTACGCCCGAAACTCGTGCAAAGCCTCCTCGAACAATGCCGCTCTTTCAAAGTGAAGCGCCTATTTCTCTACCTGGCTGAACGCCACAACCACGCCTGGGTCAAGAAGATCGACCCATCCAAGGTCGATCTCGGTAGCGGCAAGCGAGTCATCGTACCCGGCGGAAAATTGGATCCGAAATACCAGATCACCGTTGAGCGAGAGCCTACCCCAGAGCAAGGAGCAGGAACGTGAATAGAGACAGCCCTTATTTCAAACGAGCAAGCCTCATGGTGCGAATGATCCCCTACGTCGCAACCGAAGAGTGTTTTGCTCTGAAGGGTGGTACCGCGATCAACTTTTTTATCCGCGACATGCCCAGGCTTTCCGTCGATATCGACCTGACCTATTTGCCAATCGAAGCACACGAGGTCACGCTCAAAAATATCAGCGCCGCGCTCGTCCGAATTGCGGAGAAAATTCGCAAAGCCGGGTTCGAAGTACAGGAAGGACAAAGCGCAGGCAAACGAGTCCACAAACTCTTCGCCTCCGACGGAAAGGGCCGCATCACCATCGAGCCCAATGAAGTGATCAGAGGCACTGTAGGCGGTACCGAGATGCGAGACGTATCTGCCACAGTGGAAACCCTCTTTGAAACGTCGGCCAGCATTCAAACAATATCACTCGCGGACCTCTATGGCGGCAAGCTGTGCGCCGCTCTCGACCGTCAGCACCCACGCGATCTTTTCGATGTCAAAGAGCTCTTGGCCAACGAAGGCCTCACCGATGAGATCCGGCGAGCTTTCGTGGTCTACCTCGCCGGCCATGATCGTCCGATACATGAAGTGATTGACCCCAATCTCAAGGACATCCGCGAAGCCTTCGATCGCGAGTTTGCGGGTATGACCACAGAACCCGTTCAACTTGAAGAATTGGTCGAGACGCGAAGTACCCTGATCAAACGCCTAAAATCGGAGCTAACGAAAGACGAGCGGCAGTTTCTCGTTTCAATCAAGGAGGGTGCTCCAAACTGGGCCTTGATCCCCATTCCCGGCATCGACAACCTGCCCGCGCTTCAGTGGAAGCAGCTCAATATCCCGAAAATGGATAAGAAAAAGCACGACCTTTACCTCAAGAAACTCCGCGAAAAACTCGAAATCTGACTGAGCAATGGGCAAAGCCTGAAGCGCGACTGAACTCAAGGTGCAGGCGGGTGAGGAGCGGTTCCATATGGGACTCGGGCTTTTTCTGTTCGTGATTCTGCCGCTCGGAGTGATCGCCTTTTTGGTTTTTCTGTTCAGGGGCTGAGGGGACGCAGGAATCATCGGTATTTCTCCGCCGAGCTGCAGTGGGCGCCTTGCTAGCTTCTGTGATCGGAGGATTCCGATGAAAATCAAAGCTCGAGTTGTTCAGTTTCTCTTCGTCTCTTCCGTGTTGCTTGGGACAGGCTTCAGTTCCAAGGGGTTTGCAGCTCCTTTTATCCTGGATGGGATCAGGGGGTATGACTTGGTGCAAGGGGATAAAACTGTCGGGGCTGTCTATGCTTTTCCCATTTGTAACGATCAGCTGAAGGATTACGTCTGGGTTTATTACAAATCGTTTCGTGCTTCGGTACACGGCGTACAGCAGACAGTGACTTTGAAGCCCATGACTTTAGGCCGAAGGATCCCGTCGACCTCGGCGGAGCTGATCCGTAGCTTGAACCCAAGGAATATCAGTCGTGTGGAACAAAGTCGTGCCGGGGTGGTCCCAACCGAGGACGTTGGAGGTGACTCAGGTGGAATCATCGATACCGGGAACTGTCCGGGCGGACCCTGAGCAAAGCTTTGAAACCCGCGTGACACTTCGCAGTTACCCTGCGCATCCACGAGAGCTTGGGCTCGGCGGGCTTTGATTGATCGAGTCTGTTCATGCCGCGTAAATGGATGACTTGCTTTACACCAAGAGTATAGTGTACTATAGTGTTGTATATGGGGCATTTCAAATTCGTACTCTGGTTGGCCTACTGATATCTGCAAAATGAATCATTCGAGTTTGAATGGGATCATGGCAATTTCACGAAAAGCTCCACCAAGCATGGAGTTGACTCTGATGAGGTTGAAGCCGTTTTTACGCTCAGGATGGCGGTGCCGATAGGTCGGCAAATCAGCCCCGAAGTGGCTGAGGAGCGCCTTTGTGTGGTTGGCCCTGGATTGAACGGTAAATTTCTCTCGGTGGTCTTCACTCTTCGTGAGGGTCGAGTGCGGCCCATCAGTTCAAGACCTGCAAATAAGAAAGAGAGGCGAATTTATGAAGAAGTACGTAAAACGCTTGAAACAGTACGATAAAATCGAATTTGATCCCGCTGAAATCATCGAGGGGATGAGTCGATTGAAAGGTGCCCGCCGGAAACCGACCAGCGTGGCCCTTGAAGATGAACTTTTAAAAGAGCTTAAAGACCTTGCTCAAAAACGGGGTGTTCCCTATCAGGTCCTGATGCGCCTTTTGATTGCCGATGGTGTAAAGCGACTGAAAGCCGTTGCTTAAGCTCCGGGCAAAACCCTGAAAAGCGCGAGAAGCGCGACTGCACGATGTGGCAGCCGCCTATATAGGCGGGAAAGCGCGCGTGTCGGGCCGGTTCATTCCGATTCGATCGGATGTTCGGGAGCTGTTGGCTCTCCTTCTGAAGTGAGCGGATCCGTGCGAGGAGGCGTAGCTCCCGTTTACAAAAGTTCACGCCGGACTTCGGGTGTTCTTGCTTGTCTCCCCTCGCGAGCCTGATAAATGTGCGGCATGAGCTCCCCCTCGCCAGTTCAATCCGACACGCAGGTCCCTCCCGTTCCCTCGGCAAGCTCGGGTTTGCTCCTGGCACAGACTGCCACTCTCTCTGCGACCGAAGTAGCGATCGGGAGTCTCGTTCATGGCTTCAAGATTCCTTTGGGCGGGCATCTGCTCTCGCTCAATCAAGGGCTGATTCTCACTTGGTGCGTGAGGCGCATGAGGGTGCGCGTGCCCGCCGTTCAAGCCGTGAATTCGATCTCGCTTACTTCCGGAGCGCTCAAGGCACTCTCGCCGATGGGCAATCGCCTGGGGCCCATGCTTGCGATATCGATGCAGGGTCTTCTCTATTCCTGCGGAGTTCTGGTGCTGGGAGCAAACCTTGCTGGCGCGCTGGTCGGGATGACCTTGCTTGCGCTTTGGGGAGTTCTGCAGCCTGTGCTGGTGGCGTGGCTCCTCTTTGGTCGGAGCGTCTTTGACGGGCTCTACAAGCTTTGGGGGGATCTGGCGGCATTGCTTGGCGCTTCCGAAACGATTCTCTGGCCGATTCTCGGGGCCTTTGTGGGGCTCAAGATTCTGGCAGGTGGCCTTGTGGTCGCTTTGGCCTGGCGCGTGGGACCCCAGGGCGAGCAAGTCTATATCGAAAAGCTCGATGCGTGGGTGAGTCGCTCGCGGCTCGCGCCGGTCGGTGCTGTCTTCCAACGGGAAGCTCCCGTTTCCGTTTGGCGTGGCGTTCTTCAAGACCTTCTCAACCCCTGGTTCCTCGCCGGAGCGGTTCTGAGTCTGGGCTTTTTTCTGGGCACGGGTGAGCAGGGCGCACCAGAGATTGCATTCCAGCTGCTCAGGATTTTTGGCGTGGCCGTGCTTTTTTTCTGGAGCCTTCGGGCCCTTCCGGAGTCCTTCTGGCGCAGGCTTTTCAAGCGCTGGCCGGGAGTTCTCGAGCGAGTAGCGGAGGTGCGGGCGCGGATTGGGAAATAAATCCTCCTTCAAGCCGTGAGCGCTTTTGTTTTAGAATCCTCTCATGTCCGAGATTGTTGCCAGCCATTCTAAATTTCCGGCCGACACTCTGTCCAAAAATGAATTGCGCGGGCTTCTCAAGACGAGCGATGCGCAGGGTTGGCTTGCGCTGGGGACGACCTGGGGCCTGATCGCGGGGGCGTTTGCCTTGGCTGCGGTTTTTCCCGGGCCCGTTTCCTGGTTGATATCAGGCATGGTGATCGGGGGGCGGCAGCTGGCGCTCGGGATCCTCATGCACGACTGCGCACATCGTTCGTTGTTCCGGACGCGCGCGCTCAATGACTGGGTGGGCGCGTGGCTTTGCGCGTCCCCGACCTGGCAGGATCTCTCGCGCTACCGTCCGCACCACCTGCGGCACCACACGGCTGCGGGGACCGAGCGGGATCCGGATCTAGCGCTCGTGTCGGCTTATCCTGCGACCCGCGAGTCGCTGTTTCGCAAGTTCCTTCGGGATATTACCGGGATATCCTTTCTGCGGCGCGTGGTCGGGTTGCTGATCATGGATGCAGGCTATATCGAGTACACGGTGGCAGGCGAGAACAAGCCTGTTGCCGATGCCGGCAAGCGGAGCGTCTCTCAAGTGCTGGCCACACTCCTCCGGAATTTCGGGCCGGTCGTGATGACCCAGCTGGTGTTATTCGCCATGCTCCGGCAACTCGGACATGCGGAATTGTTTTTGCTCTGGGTGGGGGCGTGGGCGATCCCATTCAGTGTTTTTGTGCGGATCCGATCGATCGCCGAGCACGCGGGGACGGAGCTCACTCCCGCCGAGCACGCGGGGACGGAGCTCACTCCCGAACCCGCACGTCACACGCGCACAACCCTCGCCAATTGGGCCGCGCGCCTGACCGTGGCTCCCCATCACGTCAATTTTCACCTGGAACACCACTTGCTCATACTGGTGCCGCAGCACAATCTGCCGCGACTCCACCGGTTGCTCCGGGAACGGGGGTATTACACGCGCACTCGTGGATATCTGGCTCGGGGCTATATCGAAGTGCTCCGAGCCATGATCAAGCCTGCGTGATCGTGTATTGCGATCAGACGGCGTTCAGCGCCGCTTGGAGGTTGAGGCTTGCGGCCTTGCCCTCCAGGCCTCCATCGTCTGCGAGGTCCTCTGCAAAGTATTTTAAGCGCGTCTCTTGCGCCAAGCTCTTGAGGGAGGGCGCAAGCTTGAGCTGGCTTGCGATGGTATTTCCAAGTATCGCAAAAAATTCTTTTGCATCTCCGATTGCAGTGCCTGCGGAGCCCAAGGCGGACCAGAAGTCTTGCAGGTGTTCCAGGGATTCCGGTTCCTGCTGGACGACTGCCGCAAACAGCTCTTGAGCAAAACGGTGGCTCTCGTCATCGCTGCCGAGCGTTTCCCTGCAATTCAAAATCCGCTTGCTCGCGCCATCCAAAGGCGCTGGTCCGCGACGACGGGGGAGGGTGATCCGTCCGGTTGCAGCCTGCCACGTGGGCGCAATCCCCGTGCGAGAAGACGCAATGAGTGCTCGATCCATGGCGCCACTTTTGGCCGCAGCCAGGCGAGCGGGATCCTCGACGAGCGTGAGCTGATCATCGCGCATGCCGATGAGAACGATCGGGTTTTCAGCAGAGATCAAGGTTTCGATGCGCAATTCGGGTACGTCCGCTTCAGGTCCGGTGCGCACTCCGATGATATGCCAACCGGAGAGCACTTCCTGAAACCCCCTGAATCCTCCTTCGATCGGATAGACTGCAAGGTCCAGTCGCGCTTGATATTTGGGGATGTCCAGAAGCAGGATGCGACCGTTTGCGGTGGGATTCATTGGGTGTCCTTTCGGGTGGGGGTTCAAGACTCAGGGTGCCGCCCCGAGGAGCGGGTGAAAACTCAATTTTTTTGGATGGCGCGGGGCGCGACTTGGATCAGGCAAAATTTGCACTGTGCGCGACCACTCCACTGTGAGAGGATTTGAGTCATGCGCAAAATCATCCGCACGCTCCCGTTGCCCGTCGTTGCCCTTCTCTTCGTGACTCAGGCTCAGGCGGGATGGACCCCCCAAGTGAGGCAGGGGTTCATTCAAATTTGTCTCGGGAATGTCTTCAAGTCCGGCATCGTTAAAAAAGAACAGTCCGGACTTTATTGCGCGTGTGTGATCGATGCGCTTTCGGATCAGCTTTCGGTGGAGGGCGAGCCTGCCCGCGCGGAGCTTGAAAAAATTTACGCGGCCAAGCTCACGCCCGCATTCCAGTCGCCCGAGAACGCGGATCTGCACGGGAACTGCGTGCCTGCGCCCGCAAACTCCGAAGAGCTCGCGACGGCCGAGGCCGAAGCTCGTTCCCCGATTCAAGACGGCGCAGGTGAAATCTCCACTCAGTCTCTGATGGCGCTTCTGCAGTCGCCCGTAATCCGCCAAAAGTCGCGGGGTGAGATTGAATATCAGGACAGGAGCGGCCGGAGGCTTGGGACTTCAAAGCCCAACTCGCAGGATACGGAGCGCAGGTTTTACGATGCGCGGGGAGCGTATCTGGGCAAAGGACAGAAAAACAGCGGCCGCACTGAGACTCGCTATTATGATGCCTCCGGTTCTTATATCGCAAAGACCACGCGCTCCTCGGACGGGACGCTCACCACCTACGCCGCAAACGGCGAGCGGCTGGGCAAGTCCCGGATCCGCAGTGATGGCACGACGATTGACACTTACGATGCCTCCGGGAGTCGCACGGGTACGGCCCGCATCCGGAAATAACCTGATCTGGGCGGCGCCTCCGTGCTCTTTAGTCTCCTCGTACTGATACAAGCGCTGAGCTGCACTTCTGTCCGGGCCTCGGGTACCCCGGAACTCCCTTATGCAGAGCGCACTCGGCCTTACCGGGGCTTGGGCACCACGCTGCGGGGCGACCTCAGGTACCTCGGCATGGCCGGTGCGACTCTGGGACTTGCCGACTCACCGATCGGCGCCTCCGAGAACCCTGCGGGCCCCGCGATGACGGTCCGGGGCTTGGATATCATCGTGACCGAGAATATCATTTCCGATGAGCTCCTGCAGGGCGGAGACACCGCCGTTTTGCGCTCCACGCAGTTCGGGGCCGTGGGCCCCCGCTACCCGTGGGGGTTCGGGATCAGTGCCGGCAGCACTCATGGCGAGGGCGGTGAATACGTCCTGCCGGACTCGTCCACCATCAAGCCCGAGGTGACCGTGCACGAGCTGCAGTTTTCGGCTTCGCGGGTTTTCTGGAAGGACCGTATATCGCTAGGAGGCGGGTTGGTGCTGGGCGGGAGCACACTCTCGCTGGCACCTGCTACCCAAGCCGGCTTGGTTTCCGAAAGTGGCGGACTCGCCCTGGGGCTGCGCGTGGGCGCGCTTTTTCAATTGCCGCGGCGCTGGTTTGTGGGCGCAAGTGTCGCAAGTCCCATGCGCCTGGATCCAGGATTGACCGAGCCCCAGAGTGGCGGGGGACTTGGCCCCTTGAATTTTCATCAGGAAGTGTTTGTTCCCTGGCGCGGAGGCTTGGGTTTGGGCTGGATCCCCAACCGGCATTTTCGCGCCGGTGCGAGTTTGAGAATCTCGAGTCCCACGCCCGGGACGGCGCTGCTTTCCGACAACTCCCGCCTCAATGGAGAGTCCTGGAGCCTGCAGCCGTCTCTTGGGGGCAATTATCAGTTTTATGAGCGTCCGGGTTTGGGTGCCGAACTCTCGCTCGGCGGTTACCTCGAGTCACCGGGAGTCACCGGGGCGACCTCGCGTCCGCATATCACCTTTTCGGTGCTTGCGAGCCCCGGCATCTTTTTTTTCGGAGCGGGTTTGGATGCGGCATCCGGATATATCAATGGCAGCGTTGCGTTCGGCTTGGACCTTATCCGGACGCTGGTATGGCAGCAGATCATCCCATCCCTGCCGCCCCCCACCCGGTACGGCGGTGTTTTACCGTCGATTCACAGGCGTTCGGATGAGGGCTTGCCCCGTCCCATCGCGCCGAGCTCGAAGCCGGGCGCTTCCATCGATCTATTGAAAGTGGGGGCGGAGATTCCCGACCGGATCGAGGAGCGGCTCAAGGAGACCGGTCGCACGCTTCTGGAAGGGCCGGGCAAGTCGCTTGAGAATCTCGGCGAAGAGCTTCAGGAGTCGGTGGGAGGAGTGAACGAACTGCTCTCGGATCCGGAGCCGGCACCCACGCCTGGTCCCATACGCACGCCAAGGCCCGGCAAAACCCCGCGCTGAACGGCAAAAAGCTCACTCCTTGCGATCACGCACCTGCAGGAGTTCTGCCGCGATGCTGATGGCGATTTCACCGGGATGATTGGTCCCGATATCCAGTCCAATCGGGATTCTCAGGCAGCCGATCGACTCCTCGGCTATGCCGCGCTCCCGGAGTTCGCTCCTGATCTTGATGCCTTTGGTCTCGCTCCCGATCACTCCGATATAACGGGGCCGGGGGTGCTTGCGGAACAGAGCTTCGAGCACCGGCACATCGGTGGCATGCCCTTGCGTGATGACGACAAAAAAGTCGTCCTGTCCGATCTCGTTTGCGACCACCCACTCGCCGGGCACGGGTGCGTGAAAAATCTCCAGATTGCCGTGATCACGCGGGAGTTTGTCGATCCACTCGGAACGCGCGTCCACGCAGGTGAGGGAGACCGGCAGATCCCGGAGCACGCGCACCAGCGATTGGGCCACGTGGCCTGCGCCAAAAATCCGGACCCGCCACGCGTGCTGCAAGTGCGGCTCGAAAAGGTAGGTCACTTCGCCCCCGCAGGTCATGCCGATATCTTTTTGCAGGTTCCAGACGTGGGTCTCGGGGTGAGGCTTGCGTTCTTCGAGCAGGGCGCGGGCGTGCAGCAGGGCGCGCGCTTCCACCTTGCCGCCCCCGACCGTGCCAAAGTGCAGGCCGTCGGAAGTGACCAGCATCTTGGCGCCCGGGTCCTGCGGGATGTGGCCGCGACCTGATATCAGGGTGACCGTCACAAAATCCCGGCCCGCGGACTCCAGTGCCCGTGCCGCTTCAAAATAACCCATCATGGCGATCTCCCTCCGGAGTCCTGCTCCCAAGCGGCAAAGCGCTCGGGCGAAAGCCAGCGCAGACACTCCTCCTGCGTGGCCGGGATCTCGAGCCGCGGGTACTCGCTCTCTGTATCCTGTCCGGTCGTGCCTGCGCCGGTCCCCATCCGCACCGCATCCCCGATGGCGGTCCAAACACTCAACGCGAGCAGCAGTGGCGGTTCGCCCACTGCCTTGGTGCCGCGGACGTTGGAAGTGTTGGTCTCGTTTGCGAGCAGTTCCACTCGGAAATCCCGCGGGATATCCTGGATATTGGGAATCTTGTAAGTGCTCGGGGCATGCGAAACGAGCGCACCCCCTGCGGTGTAGTGGAGTTTTTCGGTCGTGACCCAGCCCATGCCCTGGATGAAGGCGCCCGTGATCTGGGTGATATCAAGCGCCTCGTTGACCGGCCTGCCCAGGTCCATCAGGATATCAGTCCGGAGCACTTTGACTTCTCCTGTGTCCTGACAGACGGAAACCTCCGCGCAGGCCGTGCCTTGCGTGAAATATAAAAACGCCTGCCCCTGCCCCTTGAGCTTGTCAAAGGAGAGGTTGGGGATGCGGTAATGGGCGTATTCCGTAAGCGAAATGCGATTCAAGTACGCCTCGTTGACAAGGGCTCCCAGCGCAAGTCCCTTGCCGCCATTCAAGCCGGGCGCAAACACCCGTCCGTCACGGAACTCGACTCCGTGGTAGCGCGCGATGCCGGATTCCCAGTCCGCCCCCTCGTTGGGGTCATTGAGTTCGGCGGAGAGCGAACTCACCCGGATTTCGTCTTCGGTGCCCAGGCCCGCGGTTTTGGAGGCCCAGCGCTCAGGCGGCATCGGAGCGAGCTTGACCGCCAATTCGCTCAGGCGCTTTTTGATCCGGCGGACGGCGAGCAGGGCGGCCGCGCCATTCAGATCCGTGCCGCTCGAAGCCGCGGTCGGAGAGGTGTTGGCGTTTCGATCGGTCGAGGTGGGCAGCATGCGCACGTCCCTGCGCTCGATGCCCAATTCGCGCGCGACCATTTCGGCAATGCGCGCATTCACGCCTTGGCCCATTTCCGTGGCCCCTGTGCCCACCTGGAGCGAACCATCGCGATGCACGATCACGAGCGCATTGGCTTGATTGAGGAAACGCGTGGTGAAGGAGATCCCGAATTTGACAGCAGTCAGTGACAGCCCCCGCAGCGGCTCCCCGCTGGTGCGGGCGCGGGCGTTGTGGGTGTTGATCTCCTTGCGGCGCTTGCGGTAGTCGGAGGATTTTTCAAGCTTTTCGAAAAGCTCGGGCAGGCAGTTGTTCTCGACTTTTTGGCCGTAGTGGGTGATATCGCGTCCGCCGCGCTCCTGATACACATTGAGCTTGCGGATCTCGAGCGGATCCCGGCCGAGGTAGCTTGCGACTTCTTCGATGATGCGCTCGATCGTGGCCACGCCCTTGGGGCCCCCGAAACCGCGAAACGCCGTGTGCGGGTGCATGTGCGTGCGGCAGACAATCCCGCTCACGTGCAGGTGAGGGATATAATATGCGTTGTCGCAGTGGAGCATGGCGCGCTCCATGATGGAGGTGGAGAGGTCGGCGTAGGCGCCGCCATCGGAGTAGAGGTCCACTTCGAGCGCAAGCAGGCGACCATCGCGATCAAAGCCCACTTGGTAGTCATTTTGAAACGGATTGCGCTTGCCCGTCATGATCATGTCGTCGTCCTTGGTCAGGATCAGGCGGGCCGGGCGCTTGAGCCGGTGCGCGACCAGGGCAGCATAGGCGGCAATCGGGGCTGCTTGCGATTCCTTGCCGCCAAAGCCACCGCCCATGCGTTTGACGATGCAAGTGACATCGCGAGCGGGGAGTCCGAGCCCGTGCGCCACCACGTGCTGGGTTTCGGTCGGGTGCTGGGACGAGGAGTGGACTTCGAGCTGTCCGTCCTCGCGCGGGTAGACCAGACAAGCCTGACTCTCGAGGTAGAAGTGATCGGCCCCGCGGATCACGATCCTGCCCGAGAGGCGATGAGGCGCTTTCTCCAGGGCCGCTTTGGCGTCTCCGCGCGAGATCGAGCGGCGGAAACCGATATAACTTTCGGCTTTTTTCGCGGCATCGACCGAAAGGATCGCCGGCAGCACTTCGTAATCGATCTTGAGCGCTTCGCGCCCCCGGGCGGCGGCTTCACGACTTTCGGCCGCGATGATGGCGACCGCCTCGCCGACAAACCGGGCCTCGCTGTCCGCAAGCAGCGGTTGGTCCTGGAAAATCGTGCCCCAGAGGTTGTGCGGGAAATCCTTGGCCGTGAAAACCGCGATCACACCGGGGACCGCGAGCGCCAGTTCCGTGTGGATCTTGAGGATGCGCGCGTGCGCGTGCGGGCTGTAAACAAGCTCGACCTGCAATTCGTTGGGGAGCGGGAGGCGGTCGTCGATGAATTCGCTTTGGCCGGTCACATGCGTGGCCGCGGAGTCGTGCGGGAGGCGCGAAGCGTAGGAGCGGGTGGGGGATTCCGTCTTGGTTTTCATGCGGTTCTCTCCGAGCTCGTCCCTGGGGGAGCGGTCAAAGCGATCAAAAACCGTTTCACCAGATTTTCCGCAACCACCCGCCTAAAAGCCGCGCTGCTCCGCACATCGGAAAGTGGAGTGATGGTGGCCTGGAGCGCATCGATGATGGCGGGGATATCGAGTTCCGATGGCACTCGACCGGCGAACAAGCCCTCCGCGGCGGGCACTCGCACCGGGGTTGCGGCCACGCCACCGAGCGCGATGCGGGCCTGTGCGATTTTTTTGCGTTTGCCATCCCAGCTCACGCGGAATGCGGCGTTGACGGTCGAGATATCAAGATCCTTGCGCTGCGAGACTTTTCTGAGCAGGAGCGTTTCGGTCTTTGCAGGAATATCAATTTCGACTGCCGTGATGAATTCGCCGGGTTCGAGCGCGGTCTTGCGGTAGCCCAGGAAAAACTCCTCGATCGGAATCTTGCGGCGGCGCCTTGCGCCGGTGGCCCGCGCATTGAATGTGTGCACGACGGTCCCCGCCACGAGCAGAAACGGCGGAGTGTCTCCGATGGGGGAAGCATTGGCGAGGTTGCCGACGAGCGTTGCCTGATTCTTGATCTGGGGCGAGGCAAACAGATCCAGGAAACGCGCGAAATCCGGAATGAGTGCGTCTTTGACGAACCCGCGGACTTCCGACAGCGTCACGCGCGCACCGATGCGGAGGCGGGTCCTGCCCACTCGGTTCATGCGGTAGAGTTCGGGGATGAGGTGGAGGCTCAGAGCGTGGGTGAGGCGGGACTTGCGCTTGTTGTGGACGACGCCCAGGTCCGTGCCTCCCGAGAGGAGTTTGGCCGAAGGATTCTTTTTGATATATTTACCGGCCGCCTCCAGGGTGAGGGGGGCGTGGAACTCGAACTCTTCGGATCGGAGGAGAAGCGGCTCCTTGAGGACCTTCTGGAGCACTTGGCGATTGGCTTTGGTTTCCAGCCTTTCTTCCACGCTCCTGCACTCGTTCAGCGGCAGGGAGCGGGCGGCCTCGACAATCGGCTGATATCCAGTGCAGCGGCAGAGGTTGGCGGTCAGCGCGTTCTTGGCTTCCTGTTCAGTGATCGGCGCGCCGGTGTCTTTGCGAGCCAAGCGCTTTTCGGTCAGCCCGGCCAGCGCCATCACAAACCCGGGAGTGCAGAAGCCGCACTGACTCCCATGGCACTGGATCATGGATTTTTGCGCGGGGTGGAGCTCGGTCCCCTGAGCCAAGCCATCGACGGTCACGATGCTTGCGCCATCGAGGGATGCCACCGGGATGATGCATGAATTGACGGGCAGGTAACGAGGCTGTTTCGCGATTCCCTTGTCTTTGCAGGCATGAGGCGCAGCTTTGAGCACGGTGCAGGCGCCGCAGTCGCCTTCAGCGCAAACAATCTTGGTGCCCACGAGGTTGCGGCGCTTCCGCAGAAAGTCGGCCAGCATTTCGGACGCTTCTTCCGCCTTTGCCTTTTGAATCTGTCCATTCACGGAGAAAACCACATGATCGCGCATGGGAGCTAGGCTAGCTCAAGAGACGCGCGCGACCAAGTGTTAAGCCCAGCTCTTTTCCCGGGTCAGGACTTCCGCGAGCAGCCGCTGATTTTCGGGTGCGGCAATGCCATGGCGCAAAGCCGTGCGGACGACTGCACCGTTGATCCAATCGATTTCGGTGGGCTGCTTGCGGGCGAGATCCATGGCCATGGAGTTGAGATTGCCTGCCGTTTTTCGGACCGAGTCGAGGATCTCGGCCCGCAGGGTTCCGTGCGGATCCAGTTCCACTCCTTCGGTGCGGGCGATGCTCACCGTCTCGGCGAGCAGGGCATCAAAGCGGACGAGGAGCGGCGGCCGACTCAAAAGTTCGCCATTACGGAGTCCTTCGAGTGCGAGGATCCCGTTCATCGACGCATTCCAAGCGATTTTCTTCCACTCGGAGTCGCGCAGGTCGGAGGGGGGGCTGATTGATATATTCATGGACGCAAGTGCCCGGAGGAGTCGAGGGGCGAACGAACCCGGGACGACCGTGGCATGTCCGGCCACCCCTCCACCCGAGAACTGATATCGGCCCGGGGCGCTCTCCCGGACCCCGAAGCCGCAGAGCAGCCGAGCGAGGCCGCGTGCGAATCGCCCGCGAGGAAGGTTTTCCAGGAGTCCCAGGCCATTGCAGGCAATCCAGGTTTCGGGAACCGTGCTCCCCGCCGTGGCGAGACGCTCCAGAAAAGCCCGGCAGGCTGGCGCTTTGGAGGCAAGCAGAAGTGTATCTTCGGGATCCCAGGCTCTGGAGAACGGGGACTCCACTTGAAAGGTGAAATCGAGCGGGCGCGCCCCTCCTGCCACGGAAACGTGGATCGGGCCCGGGGGGCGGCGGTCGCTCAGGAGTCTGACCGGCGAACCGGATTCTGCAAGCGCAGCCCCCAAAAAGCAGGCAAGGGCCCCTGAACCGAGAATCGCAACCGAGCAGTCAGGAGATGAGGAGGGCGCAGCCATGAGTTGGATTGGGCTATCTTGGATACCTCGAGCTTGTCCACTCCACCGCGTGCTTTCGTTTCAGGCTTCGAGATATCGGAATTCGCCCCTTGCCTGGGTTCTTGTGTTGGCCTAAGTCCGGGGCTCACATGCGTTTGAATTCCTTGCTTTTAACAATCGGCTTCGGTTTTTCAGGGGCGGGCGTGCTTTTCATCCCGGCAACCCACGCCTCCGAAGTACCCGCGCAGCTCAATGTGCCGGGCTTTGCGGGCTGCCTGGCCGAACCGCTCGGGCATCGCGCCATCGAGAGTCCCGTGATTCGCAGGGCTTACAGCCTCGGGGCGACTGATGGACTCCTGTTGTATCTTTCTGTCTATCCGGGGGTCAGGCCCGCGGGGCCGCTGGGGTGGTGGTTGCAGGATCAGGCGCATCAAGCATGGCAAACGGGTCTCGAGCGAGCGGAGGAGAAGCTTCTGCCGGTTCTATTGGAAGCGGCCGAGCGGAGCGAGCGCGAGGGGAGTTTTGAAGGAAGTCTCACGCCGGGAACTTTGTTTGCGAACGCTTTGGAGTCCTGCCGCCGCTTCGGGCCTCAGGCTGGCGTTCTTGAGGATGACCCGCTGTGTGCGGCCGTGATATCGCACAATGCGCTTCGCACGCTCGGTCGGCACCGCCGCGCGGTCGGGGTGGATCCTCGGTTGAACAGGACCGTGGATCTCAATCCCGACTGGTTCAAGCTCCGGCGCGGGTTCTGGCTCGAGCGGATTCCATTCATTCAAATGGCCCTTCTGCCGTTGCGACCGAGCGGGGAAGGTGATCGCTTCGGGGAATGGTATCACTTTTTCGGGATCCTGGCTTTTGGGCTGCGGGACCATGCGGTGAACGGAAACCTGAGGCAGACCTGGCTTGCGGTCCGCATGAATCAGGTCCTGAATCCAGTCCTGGCTGGAGGCTTTGAGGAGCCTGAAAAAGCCAGGCTTGATCGAGATTCGGCGGGAGTGGTCGCGTCGCTCTTGTTTGCGCCCCGTTTTTCGGTGAGGGGGGATTGCGAGCAGGACCGGGACTTGTATGTGGCGATCGAACGGGACGGATTCCGCCTGAGCCTGCAAGAGCCCCGAAATCCGCGGTGATTCCAACCTTAATTTTGCTCCAGTTTTCCGCAGGCGGCTTTGAGTCGCGCTCCCTTTTCGCCGAGGAGCCGCAGGCGGCTCGAGTCGCTTTCCAGGAATTCCTTGTTGACGCGGGTGAGGAGTAAAAGCCCTTGTTCAAGCGGACTCAAGGCCACAGCGGGATCCCTGAGCGAAGCTTGCTCGGAGATCTGCGCATTTCCTTCGCGGAAGTCCTGCAGGAGTTCCTGCACGCCATTGGCGGCATCGTCGATCCGTCTCAGTTCTTCGGCCAGCTCTTGGCCTCGGGGGTCTTCCATCAAGAACTGAATGCGGCATTCTTCAGTGAGGGCGCCCTGGTTTTCGACGGATGACTCCACGGATTCTCCAGGGGCCGCGCAGGCAAGCTGCGTGCGGGTGCTGACGGTGGATCTTTTCTTGTCACGTGTGCACAGGCGCAGCCTTGCCAGGATATCGTCCGAGCAGTCTTTTTGGGCGGTGTCGGCGCCATCAAAGGAGCCGGTCACCCGCTGGAGGCAGCTTGCCTGGGAGTTGCAGTCCTGCAGAGTCGATCTCACAGCCGCGCGGACTGGCGGAGGAAGTTCGCAGGAAATGAGCGTGAGTTCGAGTCTTCGGGCGCAATCGGCCGGGACTTGTTGCGACGTCATGACGGTGGGTTCGGGCACGGAGACCGTGTTGACCCGGCAGCGCTGGCTGCAGCGGGCGATATAGGCTTCCTGGTAGGGACGGGATTTCGCCTCCGCTTCGCGCCTGAGGAGTGCGACTGTCGCCTTGCCCGAGCGTAGCGCGTCTTTTTCCGCTTTTCCGGGTTTCCTATCTGCCCAAGCATGGGATTTGGCCTCCCGCTTCAGCTGTTCGTTCACCTGCTTGAGGTATTCGGCGCTGCCTGCGCGCATGGCTTCACGTGCAGTCTGCAGGTTGCGCTCGAGGTCGGCTAGTTTTTGAAACGAGTCTCGGGCCTGCGTGCAGACATTTTTCAAGGCTGACTTGCCTGCGGGCGGGCAGGTACCTTCCGGGATCGTTTGTCCCAGTTGCAGGGCCGCGACCTTATCGGGATCCAGAGCGCAAAGAACTTTGACGAGGTCCTGCAAGTCCTCGCGCATGGCAAATCGGCGTCTCATCAAGCCGTGCGTCTGGTCCGGGCAGCTTCTGACGCTTTCATCGATGGATTGATCGAGGAGCAGGACATTCTGCTGTTTTTCGAGAATCCAAGACACATAAGCGTCGAGCATGGCATCTTTTGAGATGCCCAGTTCGGCGCTTTTTTCCAGGATTTCCAGCATCAGATCGAGTTGCTTCTCCGCGCCCACCACGAGCGGCGAGGTTTTCTCCCAGTATTCGCGCGCGGCGATGAAGGCCGTCAGTCGCATTTCCTTGTTCTTCTGATCAGATATCAATTGGATCAGGGCCTTGCCGCCCAGGATCAGGCCGTCGAGCATCGCATTGACGGCAAACCCTCCGAGTGCGGCCCCTGCGGCTCCTGCGGCTCCCAGAAGCGCTGCGTTTTGTGGCGAGAGCGTCTCTTCCACGAGGTTGAGCGCCCGATCGCCCAAGGCCAGTGCCTGATCCACGCGTGAAAGCGCAGCGGCGCTCAGATCATCGAGCTGACTGGAATAGGTTTCCATGAGCGCGCGCCACTCGCCGCTTTCCTGCCGCCACTCGCCGCTCTCGCCGCGCCAGGCATCGCTCTGCGTCTGCCAAGCGGCGCTGTTGGCGTCGAGAGTCGCCTGCAGTTGGTTGGAGTTTTGGTTGATGGTGTCGATCAACTGGTCGATCTGCTTGGAGGTGAGTCCGGATGCCGATATCGCACCGGCGGCGCTCAGGGAGACGCCGGTGCTCGAAACGCCGGTGCTCGAAGCGCCGGCAGGAAGTGAACCGCTCGAGGAGACCGAACCTCCGGAGGGGGTGCTCACGCCTCCCACTGATTGTGCGTGTGCCACGGGGAGCAGCCAGCCCCAAAGGGAGTTTGAAGGAGACCAGCTGGCGGAACGGTTCCTGATGATATGTTCCCGCTGCAGGAGCTCGGCCTCGAGCAGTGCGGGGCGGGCATGGCCGGGGCGAACGAGCGCAAGCGAATAACGGAGTGTGTCCCGGGATTCCTGCGCCATGATCCGCACGATCCGATTTCCGCCGGGCCAAAATGCCTCGTAGACCCGGGTGTTGATATTCCAGGTCCGCTGCATCCAGCCCTTCAAACCCAGACCGCGACGCAGATCCTCGGCGAGCGCGGGGATGAGGGGGCCTCGCTTCTGCTCGTCGGGAGATTTGGGGATATCATAGAAGGAGACCTGGGCGGGCGAGTGGGAACTTCCATCGTCCAGCTGCAGGACCTTTTGGATGAAGCGAAACTCCACGCTGCGACCGTGGCGTACTTGCGAGGGAATCGACCGGGGTTTTGAGCCCCACCATCCTGCGAAGCGATGGGCCGTCGGGGAGTGGATTTTGGTTCCCGCTCCGTTTCCTGGTTTGGAGCGCTCCCGCTCCGGCACCGGTGTTTTGCTCCACACGGATCCGGCAGCGAGCAGGGCTCCCGCCATCAAGAAACCCGCTCCCGCTCCGATCTGGATCGCATATCTCATCACGCTTTAGGCTAGCCGGCGCGGGAGGTGGGATGCAAGTGTCAAGGTTTTGACCTAAAGGTCTTGTTTTCCGCGCAAAGCGCTTCTTGGCGTCATCTCCATACCTCCGTCAGCAAAAAAGACTCATCCCCGCCGCGGGTGCGGCCGAAACGAACTTCGGGAAGGAAAGGGCCACATCCATGCTCGTCATTGTCGGATTCATCGTGGTGTTTGTCGCCGTCTTCGGGGGCTTCGCGCTCGAAGGGGGGCATCTCGAGGTGCTTTTCCAGCCGATCGAATTGCTGATCATCGGTGGGGCGGCCGTGGGGGCGCTCCTGATCGGAAGCTCCCCGCAGCTGATCAAGACGATGATCGCCATGATCCTTGCGACACTCAAGCCCGCCGGGCCGGACAAGGGCGGCTGGATCGAGTGGATGAAGCTGCTTTTCGAGCTTCTCAAGACGGCCAAGGCCAATCCGCTCTCGCTCGAACCGCATGTCAACGAGCCCGAAAAATCCGATATCTTCAAGAAATATCCCAGTGCATTGCATAATCACCACGCCATTCATTTTCTCTGCGACACCATGAAAGTGCAGATCTCTTCGGCCATGAATCCCTATGATCTCGAGGACCTCATGGATATGGATATCGCTTCCGCCCATGAGGAAGAGCTGCGGGTGCCGGCGGTCGTGACCCGGACCGGGGACGCCATGCCGGGATTGGGCATCGTGGCCGCCGTGCTCGGGGTCGTGATCACCATGGGCAAGCTCTCCCAGGGCAAGGAAGTCATCGGTCACTCGGTCGCGGCCGCGCTCGTGGGAACCTTCCTCGGGATTCTGATCTCGTACGGCTTCATGCAGCCGCTGTCCGCCAAGATCGAAACCAATATCAATGACGAAGGCAAGGTGCTGAGCGTGATCAAGGCGGCGTTGCTCGCCTACGCCAAGGATCTTTCGCCCAAAGTCTGCGTGGAGTTTGCTCGCCGGTCGATTCCGCCTTCGGCCCGGCCTACTTTTGACGAAGTCGACAAGGCCACGTCGAGTGTGAGCTCCAAGGCCGCTTGATGAGCGATCGAGTTCGATAACCCGGGATTGAGACCACGGACCGCGAGGGAAAATGGCTGACAAGAAGGCGATCATCGTCATCAAGAAGAAGAAAGGCGGAGCCCACGGCGGTGCTCACGGCGGCGCGTGGAAAGTGGCCTACGCCGACTTTGTGACCGCGATGATGTGTTTCTTCCTCGTCATGTGGCTGATGGGCGCCGATGAGGAGACCAAAAAGGCCGTCGAACATTATTTCAACCATCCCAACACGCCTTACAAGCAGGGCAAGGACCGCAATGCCGATATCATCAAGCCGCTCGGAGACAACACTGCGGAAGGCGAGAGCATTCTGAACGGGCTCGAGGGGCTGCAGCCGGATGACCTCTCTCCGGCCGAGGCCAAGCCCACTTCAAAGCCCCAGAGCGAGCATGCCGAAATGAAGGAGCTCGTCGAGGAGCAGATGGACAATCAGGCCTACGCGTTTGATGTTCAGGTCGAGTACCTCAAGTTCTCGCTCCCCGAAGGGTTGTTCTTCCGTCCGGGTGAGTACAAGCTTGCGCCTGACTCGAGCAAGTACCTGGGGCGAATCGGGCAGATCGTCAAGGGTTACAAAGGCTACGTCAATATCGCGGCCCACGTGGACGACAGTCTTGATTCGCGGGGCAAGCGCGACGGCTACGAGTTCTCGACCGCGCGTGCGGTCTCCATCATGAACGCCATGGTCGAGAAGAACTATATCAGCGATGAGCGGGTCTTCGCCGCCGGCATGGGCAGCAAGCGCTCGATCGCTTCCAATGAGACCGTGGACGGACGGAACAAGAATCGCCGGATCGAGTTCACCCTCTCGCTTGAAAAACCCCGTTGAGACCGGACTCGCATGCAGGTTGTTTCGTCAAATTTTTGGCGTCCGCGGAAATAATGTCTCGCTCCCGGATCCGATGCCTTGTGCCCTGAATCGTCCCCAGCTATCCTGATTCCTGATCGGGGAGATTCAACACAGATGCTCAGAAATCCATCCAGCTTCAAGGTCCTATTGATATCATCGGCGCTCACGCTGTCGCTCGCCGCGCCCTCGTTCCTGCTGATCCGGGTTCCCGCGGCGCAGGCCGCTCCGCAGGCGCGGGCGCTCGAGTGCAAGTTCCTGCCCCTGCTTTTTCAGGCTTTTTTGCGGGGACACTACTCGATGAAAGCCATGAGCGACGAACTCAAGGCGCGCACGGTGGAGCAGTTCATCAAAGGAATCGATCCGTCGCGGACTCTGCTCCTGCAGGAAGATGTCGAGAGACTCAGGGGCTCTTTGCCGCTTGTTTTCAAGGGCATGGAGCGCAATGACTGCTCCGAACTCGAAAAAGCCCACTCCCTGCTCGTCGAGCGATCCGAAGCGGATCTCAAGCTCGTCATGCAGTGGGCCAAGCCGGACTTCAAGATCGACGACGCGATCGATCTCAATCTGGACCCCGAGAAGCGTGGCTACGCCAAGACCGAAGCCGAGCGCAACGAACTGCTCCGCAAGATGGTGCACTTCCAGATGAGCAACTATCAGTTGGCCGACACCAAAGGCGCGGATGCCGCCCGACAGCTCGTGCATCGGTACGAACTCGCCATCAAGCGGCTCAACGAGCGCAAGCTCAAGAACGAACTGCCCTCGATCCTGGCCGAGTCGTTCGCTTCGTCGCTCGATCCGCACACGGCTTATATGACTCCGGACAATCACGAGGATTTCCAGATCAACATGAACCTCACGATCACCGGGATCGGCGCGACTCTGAGTTCGCAGGACGGGTTCACGGTCATCGACGGTCTTCTGCCCGGAGGCGGAGCGGAAAAGTCCAGGCAGCTTCGCCCCAAGGACAAGATCATTTCAGTCGCGCAGGACGGGGACAAAGCCGTCAACGTGATGGATATGGATCTGCGCGATGTCGTCAAGATGATCCGAGGGCCCAAGGGCACCAAAGTGACTCTCACCGTGCTCAGGCAGGGGGATCAGACCGAGACGTTCCAGGTCACGATCCTGCGTGACGTGATTGATATCAAGGATGAAGCGGCCAAGATCACTTACGAAGACCGCGAACTCGGTGGCAGGAAACTCAAGATCGCGGTGCTCGAGCTTCCGTCGTTCTATGGCGGCGGTCGCGAGGAGAACGCCCGATCGGCCTACCTCGATGTGAAAAGACTTGTCGGTGAGGCGCGGGAGAAGAAAGCCGACGGACTCGTGCTGGACCTTTCCAAGAACGGGGGCGGACTGCTCGAGGATGCAGTGCGTATCAGCGGATTGTTCATCAAGAAAGGTCCGATCGTCGCCACCAAGGATTCGGCCCGTCGCACCGATGTGCTGTCCGACGAAGACTCGGAAGTGCAGTGGTCGGGGCCTCTGCTCGTGCTCACGAGTCATCTGAGTGCGTCGGCAAGCGAGATTCTCGCGGGCGCGCTCCGGGATTACAATCGGGCGCTGATCGTGGGCGCCGATCACACTTTCGGTAAGGGGACCGTTCAAGTGCTCTCAGGGTTGCCCTCTGGCCTTGGCGCGCTCAAGGTCACGACCGGGATGTTCTTCCTGCCAGGCGGGGATTCCACCCAACATAAGGGTGTTTCGACGCATATCCAGATTCCGTCCCTCTATTCGAGCGAGGAGCTCGGCGAGCGTTCGATGGATTATTCGCTTCCACCTCAGTCCACCCCGGTATTCCTGGGCAAGGATGCCAACTCTGCAAATTCGGCGGAGCAGTGGAAAGCAATCCAACCGGACGTCGTGGGGCAGCTTGCAAAAAAATCGGCCGAGCGGATCAAGAAAGAGAAGAAGTTTGAAGAGATCCTGAGGGAAGTGGACGAGGCCAAGCAGAACAAGGGCGCGGTCAAGCTCGGTGATCTGCGCAAGCGCGCCTCCAAGAAGGAGTCCATGGCCAAAAAGGACAAGAAGGAGCGCGAGAAGAAGATGAAGGATATCGAAGCGCCTTTCATTCAGGAGGGGGTGAATATCCTCGCGGATTATATCACTCTCAGTGCGGGCGGGCCCGTGGCGTCGACGGGATCAATCAGTGGGGGAGCGGCAAAATGAACGCATCGAATCCAGGCTGGATGGTTCTGGCGCATTGGCTCGAGCGCGGAGTGCTCCTCACCCTGCTCTCGCTTTCGATCTGGTCGGTGGCGATCATGATCGATCGGTACCGTTACTTCCGTGGTCTCAAGGCGGGGGCGGACCTCGAAGCCGCTCGCAGGGCGATCGAGGGCAAGGACCGTGCGGCTCTCGAGCGCTGGGTGGCTTCAACCTCCCATCCCACCGCGGGCATGCTCAAGGCCGCCATGGCCGTGCAGGGGAGTGAAGCGACGGATCGGGCGGTTCGGAGTTATATCACCGAGCAGCGTCCGCTCATGGACCGAGGCCTGACCGTACTCGCCACTCTCGGTTCCAATGCTCCTTTTATCGGTCTTTTCGGAACCGTTTTGGGAATCATCAAGGCCTTTGGCGGGCTTGCCGAAAGCTCGGCCGAGGGGACGCAGGCGGTCATGGCGTCGATCTCGTTCGCATTGGTTGCGACGGCAGTCGGCCTCTTTGTCGCGATCCCGGCGGTTGTGGCCTACAATGCTTTTGCCCGGAATCTCAAAACCGTCATCAATCAGTGCGAATGGCTGCGGGATCTTTATCTTTCCAGATTCTGATACAGCGGGGGCTCGATCATGGCAGGTTCAGTGGGAAATGATTCTCTCGACGACGACTCTCCGATATCGGAAATCAACGTCACGCCTTTTGTGGATGTGGTGCTCGTGCTTCTCGTCATCTTCATGGTGACCGCCCCTACGCTCATGAAGGATGCCATCGCCGTCAAACTCCCCAAGAGCACGACTTCCGATACCAAAGTGATGCAGACTCTCGGGGTCGCCGTGAATCGGGACGGAGTGATCCTCCTGAACGGACTCCCTGCCACGGAAGCCTCCATCCGGGACGAAGCCAAAAAAATTCTCGCGCAGTCTCCTGAAGCGACAGCCGTGATCGGTGCCGATCAGGAGGCCCGACACGGGGACGTGGTCCGGGCGATCGACTGGGTCAAGGCAGCCGGCATCGAGCGTTTTGCGCTGCAGATCGAAAAAAAGGCTCCGGATGCCGGATCTGTCGCTCCCTCTTCTTCGGGCCCCTGAAGCGGGAGATATCGGATCGTGACCCGGGTGGATCCTTTTCATCGGCAGACTCCGCTTTCGCAGGGCATTGGCCGCTCTCTGGCTCTCCATGCTGCTTTGGCGGCGCTGATCGGCCTTGCAACCTCCGATGCCTGGAAAAAGGCTTTTCAAGAGCCGCCTGTTGATATCACCATCATCGAGAAGATCGCCGAGAGTCCGCAGGCCGCTGTAGATCTCAAAAAGCCACAGCCTCCCAAGCCACCCCGTAAAGAAGAGGTTCGCCAAGTGTTCGGGGTCTCGCGCAAGTCTCTGACCAGCGATAGTCCTGCGGTCGGTGTGGATGTCAAAGCGGGCAACACGGTAGCCAAGGCTCCGGACCAAGAAAAGCTCCGACCCGAGGACGCCGACTCCCTGCCCATCCCCGCCGAGGAATATCTGGTTTCGCAAATGCCGATTCTGATCGGAGATTTCCGTGTGCCTTATCCGGCCGAGGCCAAAAAGGCGGGTGTGACCGGTGCCGTGATATTGGATCTGCTGATTGATCAGAGCGGGGGGGTCAGGCAGGTCACCTTGGTGGATGGACCCGGGTTTGGTCTCAATGAGGCTGCGGTCGAAGCAGCGAGAAGGCTCAAATTCAAGCCTGCCCGGATCCAGGAGCAGCCGGTGGCAGTCAAGATCCGATATGCCTACCGGTTCGTGCTCGATGGATGAATTCCCTCCGCTGTGCCGCTCCATCCTTTTCTTGACGCCCGTTTGTTTCAAAAGCACTCTTTCAGTGTTCAAAGAGCACTGAACTTGAAGGGGTGAAGGAAATGATCGGCGGAGTTTCTCGCGCTGTTTGTCGTGGAGTCGCGCTTGGGGCTGCGGTTTCGCTCTCGGCTTGTGCGGATATGGGATTTCCGGAGACCTGGGAGTTGGGAGAGCTGCGGGTGCTGGCCATTCAAGCGAGTGCGCCCGAGGTCAATCCTCTCATCGATGGATCTTTCACGATCACGCCCGTCCTCAGTGATATCGATGGCGCGGGCCGTGCGCTCGAGTACAAGATCGAGGCCTGTTATGATCCTGCAGTCGCTTTCGGGGTGGATCCGGATTGCGCAAACGCGGTCGGAGATGTCACCACGCGCACCGGGACTGTCGGGGGGCTTGCGGCTCCGCATTACACGGGGCCGGTGACCGAATCGACGGCGGGCGATTTCAGTTTCTCAGTGCCTGCGCTGCTGGTCGCGGCGCTCGATCCCGTGGACAACGCGGTTGAACTCAATAACGGGGTGCCCTTCAGTGTGGTCCTGACCGTGACGGATCCAGCGACCGGAGACTCGGTGCGCGCGTTCCGGCGCATCATCGCCTCCACGCGCGCAACCCTCAACACCAATCCTGTGATCACGGGCTTGATCGATGCCGAGGGGGCAGCATTGTCGGTCGTGCCCGCGAGCGAAGACGGTACCGACATCGGCACCGACATCCCGGACGGTGTCGCCGAGACCTATATCGCCAAGTATCGCGACGGCTCCGAGACCACGGAGACCGAGGAGATCCGGATCGCGTGGTTCTCGAGCTCGGGAGAATTTTCGCGCGGGCAGTCGGTGGTGGGTGGTTTTGTGACGTTCACCCCGCCGTCGGCTACAGATATCGCAAGCGGCGAGGAGCTTGCGCCGTTTCTCTACGCCCTCATTCGGGATGATCGCGGAGGAGTGGGGTTGCTTTCCGCTCCGGTGGGACCTTGATATGAAGCGATTCAGCTTATTTCTGGTGATCTGGGGAGTGGGGATGCCGGCATTGGGGTGGGCGCAGGACTCGGCCGCTCCGGTGGTGGCGTCAAGCCCTGGAGCCTTCGAGTTCAAAGGTCGGGTGCGCGAGAAGGGCACCAAAAAGATCCTGGAGGGTGTGAACGTGTTTGTGCTCCCCTCCAAGCTCAAGGGGACGACCGACCGGGACGGGCGCTTTGTGATATCGGGGGTGCCGACGGGGCGGTTCTCGGTCGTCGTCAACCTTGCCGGATATCAGAAGCTCGAGACCGAAGACGAGCAGGCTGCGGGAGAGGTGGCCGAGGAGCGCGACCTCTACCTCGAAAAAACAAGCTACCTCGTCTACGAGACCACGGTTTTCGGCCGCAAGGACAAGCGCGACGAGAGCACCAAGTCCCTCACTCAGGAGCAGTTCCTGACGGTGCCCGGTGCGCAGGGCGATCCGATCAAGGCGGTGCAGAACCTTCCGGGCGTGAATCGTCCTCCTCAAGGCCTGGCAAGTGTGATCATTCAGGGGTCTGCGCCACAGGACACCGCCTATCAGATCGATGGTCACGAAGTGCCGATCATCTTCCACTTCGGGGGGCTCAGTTCCGTCATGCTGCCCGAGGCCTTGGACCGCGTGGATTATCTCTCGGCGGGATTCGGGCCGGAAAACGGCCGCGCCAACGGGGGGCTGGTGAATGTGTTCACTTCCAATCCCCGCACGGACCGGTACCGCGGATTTGGTTTCTTCGACGTCTATAATGCAGGATTCAAGCTCGAAGGGCCTCTTCCGGGACCCGGCGAGGGAGGCTTCATCATCGGCGGTCGGCAAAGCTATGTGGGAGAAGTGCTCAAGTCCATTCTCAACAAGGCGAGCGATGACGTGTCGCTCACAGTGGCTCCCACATTTTCGGACCTTTCCGGGATCTTCCGGTGGAAGCTCGGAGAAAAGGACGAGTTCAAGATCTCAAGCATCGTGAGCAGCGACTCGCTCGATCTCCTTTTTGAGGATCCGACGCTCGGGGCGGGGTTCTCGAACAAGACGCTCTTTTATCGGTTGATTCCGCAGTGGACGCATCGGTTCTCATCGGATCTGGTGGGGCGCTTTTCGCTGGGGTTCGGGCGCGATTTCATCAATTTCGGAATCGGGTCGAATAATTTCGATTTGGACAACACGCAGCTCACCACTCGGGGAGAGTTGGACTGGAAAGTCTCGCCCTCGTGGAAGACGCAATTGGGTTATGACCACCTCTATACTCGTTCCAATGTGTCGTTTCGGTTGCCCAACACTCTCTCCGCAGGCGGCGTCACGAATCCTTTCTCGGCCGGTGAATCGCGGGAGGCTTCGGTCAACGACGTGGGCCTCCGGCAGATCGGTCTTTATTGGCGCAACGAGTGGCGCCCCGGTGGCGAGGATTCGGCTTGGTCGCTTCTGCCGGGTGTCCGGACCGAATGGCTCACGGACACGCGTGAGTTCATCGTGCTGCCCCGGTTTGCGACCAAATATCAGATCGATGACTCGCTCTTTGTGCGACTGGGCAGTGGTTTGTATGCCCAAGCTCCCGAGCCCCAGCAATCGGCCGAGACCTACGGCAACCCGGATTTGAACGCACCCCGGGCGGCCCACTTGGCGATATCAGCCGAAAAGGACTTCCGGGAAGGTGGTTCCCGCGGGTTGGTCCTGACGGGCGGTTTCTTTCATCGCTGGTTTTATGAGCTCGTCGAGCAGAGCACGGATCAGATCGTGCGGGACGGAGCGACGGTACCCGAGTATTACGCCAACACGGGGGCGGGCAGAGCCTACGGTGCCGAGCTTCTCACTCGCATGGAGCTTCAGCCTTTCACAGGCTGGGTCTCTTACACGCTTTCGCGCTCGGTGCGCTCTTCCAATGGCGGGGCTGAACAGCTTTTTCAATTCGATCAGACTCACTTGCTCACGGCCGTGGCCGCGTGGGATCTGCCTGCCAACTGGCGGATTTCCTCCCGGGTGCGATATACGACCGGAAACCCCTATACGCCGATCACGGGCTCCGTTTTTGATGCGGACAACAATGTGTTTTTCCCCGTGCGGGGGGATTTCTACTCGGCGCGGCTGGATCCCTTCTTCCAACTCGATGTCCGAGTCGACAAAAAATGGGTTTTCGACACCTGGATCCTCTGGCTCTACCTTGATATCCAGAACGCCACCAATCAGAAGAACGTGGAGCAGCTCCAGTACGCTTATGACTATTCGGAGAAGGCGGCTGTGAACGGTCTGCCAGTGGTGCCGAGTTTCGGCCTGAAAGCCGAGTTTTAAAGCACTGGCTATGGTTCATGGCTTCGTGTACCGTGAAGGCGTATGAGGGCTAAAACTCAATTTTCGACCCAAGTTCCCCATGAGCTCGAGGATCTCGCCGATCAGGTGGGAGATTTCATTCAGTACTGGGGTTTCAAAAAAGTCCATGGTCGGATTTGGACGCACCTGTTTTTGTCCAACCATCCGCTGGATGCGGGCGATCTTTGCAAGCGCCTGAATATATCAAAAGCCCTCGTCAGCATGTCGATTGCCGACCTGCTCGAGTACGAAGTGATCCTCGAAGTGGGGAAGGGCGAGCAGGGGACGCTCCTCTACCGCGCCAATCCCGATGTGACCCGGGTGATTTTCAACGTGCTCCGGAAACGGGAGCGCAAAATGTTGGCGGTCGTCGAGTCGAGCCATGCACTCCTGGCCAAGACTTCCGGGGTCGATCCTGCAGCTTCAGGAAATCTGGATGCCGAGCGGATCCGTTACTTGGGAGAGATGATTCGTACCGCCCAAGGGGCTCTTGAGACGCTGATCTCTTTTGGACCCGGGGAGCAGGAGACGCAGATCACCGATCGCTTCAAGCTCATGAGTGCTGGGCTTGCTCAGATGGGGTTGGGTTCGTCGTCAAAGGTTTGAAGGGACCTCCGGGCGGTCGCTTTCAAACGCGGCGCCGCCCGTCGGGGACGGTTTTCCCAACAGATATCCCGCCCGATGCACGGTCCGGATTTCGTGATCAAATCCTTTGAGTTTTTTGCGGAGGTGCGCGACGTGCGTGTCGACCGTGCGAGGACTCACCACGCTATCCGGCCAGAGGACCGACAGCAGACGTTGCCGGTTCACCACTTTTCCGGCGTGATCGATCATATAGATCAAGAGTTGCAGTTCGAATTCAGTGAGCACGATCGGGCTGCCGTTCAGCGTCGCCGTATTGGACTCCGGATTGATGGAAAGGTTGCCGATCGCTCGAATCACCGGACCTTGGGTGGTCTC
>Ga0172372_10002202_pt1 | contig 29866 bp, 27 predicted proteins | sample LakKiv5m_2_FD_114544 | JGI IMG/M metagenome (GOLD analysis project Ga0172372, IMG submission 114544) | Freshwater microbial communities from Kabuno Bay, South-Kivu, Congo - kab_092012_9.5m | ecosystem: Environmental > Aquatic > Freshwater > Lake | place: Democratic Republic of the Congo...
CTCAGCTCACGCGCACGGCGCGCACCGGGGAGCGGCTGAGCCGGATCTGGTCGTTGCCCCGGTAGACCACCCGGAGCGTGTTGCGACCACGGATCAGGCGCACCGTGAGGACCCGCGTGCCCTGGTCGCCGGCGCGGAGCCGGGCGACGCGGAGCAGCGAGCCGTTCTTGCGGATGGCGAGCTCACCGGTCGGCACCCGGCCGGGCGCGGTGACCCGGACGTTGAGCCGCGCCCGCAGCGGGCGACCCGGCACCCGGCTCACCTGCAGGAAGGTGCGCGAGTTGACCTTCACCACCGGCGGGGGCGGCGGCGGGGGCGGGGTGACCGCCGGACCGGCCGGAGCCGCCCACATCAGCCCGCGCGCCGCCTGGGTGAGGCCGCCGCGCGGGTGGGTGCGGAAGAACACCGAGGTGCCGAATACCATCGCCTTGGCGCCCGACGCGGCCGTCCCGGAGATGACCGAGGCGTTGCCGCCCGCGGCCTCCGGACCGGTCGTGAGCGGGTTGGCGTTGGTCGGTCGCCAGTGACCGGCCAGCAGCGGGTTGCCCGCGGCGTACGTCTGCTCGGCCTTGGTGGTGCCGCCCAGCGTGATGAACGACAGCGCCGGGTAGACGAACGAGTGGTCCTGGGCGTACGGCGCGAGCACCGAGTCCTCCGGCGTGTCGACGGCGACGATGCCGTTGCCCGAGTTGGTGCCCGAGACCGGCACGGCCTGGACCAGCCCGAAGGCCGCCGCGGCGTTGAAGCCGGCCGTCCCCCGACCGAGCATCGCGCCACCCTCGTCGAGCCACTCCTGGATCGCGAGCCGTCCGGTCGCGAGGGAGTCGTTGAAGCTGAAGGCGGCACCCACCCAGATGACGTCGACGCCGTCGAGGATGCTCGGGTCACCGTTGACGCCGGCCGCGGTGATCTGCCGCAGGTCGGTGAAGCCGAGCTGCTGCAGCGACACCCGGTCGTCCTGGTTGCCGGTGTAGGCGATCGTCGGGGACGAGAGCCCCTTCGCCGACGGCGCCTCGAGCGCGGCGAGGTCGGCGTCGGTGGCGCGCGACACGGTGATGCCGTGCTTCGCCACCGCGGCCGCCACGGCAGCCCGGTCGCCCGGAGCCACCACGACCGAGCCGTCCTCGATCATCGTGACCGCGACGCCGTCGCGCAGCAGGTCGTTGACCGCCGCGTAGTCGGCGACGCCCGCCAGGTCGAAGGTCAGGTACGACCCCGCGGCCGGCAGCGCCGGTGCGGCCGGGACCGACGTGATCCGGGTGGTCGCCCCGATCGCCTGGTCGGTGACGTCCCCGACCTTGGCGACGTCGGCACCCCACAGGTAGCCGAGGCTCCAGGCGGAGATGTCGTACATCGACGGCACCTTGGCGCTGATGTCCTCACCGAGGTCGAGCAGCGCGTTGGCCAGGCCGCGCAGCGGCTGGTGCATGTCGACGACGTACGACCCGGCGGGGTAGGTCACCCCGTCGACCGTCGCCGGCGCGTTCAACGTGCCGACCTCGAGGCCGACGTCGATGAGGCGCTGGGCGAGGAAGCGCGCGTCGCTCGCGGAGCGCTGGGTGTCACCGACGGGGATGACGTAGGCGCGCGGCAGCTGCACCGGCTCCTGGTCGTCGGCGACGTCCCACTCCTCCTTCCACTGCGACGGGCCCGGGACGTCGGCGATGTTCTCCGTCGTCAGGGCCGTCTTCGGCTCACCGGCCACGCCGCGGCGGAAGGTCTCGATCTGGTTGCGCAGCAGGTCGCGGGCGTTGGCGGCGTCGTTCATGTAGTCGACGATCGCCTCCATCGTGCGACGAGCGACCGCGGTGTTGATCGTCGCGCGCTCCTCGTTGATCAGCACGTTGCCGGAGCCGGTGTTGCTGGCGTTGCGGTTGCGCCCGAGCGGCAGCTCGACCGTCGAGGTGATCGCACCGTAGAAGGCGGCGTACTGGGCGGTGAAGATCGGCGGGAAGTCGTCCCAGCCGTCCGGGGTGTCGCGGTACGGGATCTTGATGAACTCCGTCGGCGTGCTGGTGACGCTGCCGCGACGACCCGTCAGGTAGGTGTTGCCCGGGATCAGGTTGTCCGGGTCGGTGACCGCGTCCTCGACGGCGAGCGCGAGGGCGTAGTTGTGCGGGATGTAGAGGTCGTACTCGTAGTTGGAGCCGTGCGGCGGGCCGGTCGGCTCCATCTGCAGGACCTGGGTGTAGCCGTGGAAGTCCGCGGCGTACATCGCCTGGATCGCGTCAGCGGTCCGGACGTACGAGGCGGCCTCGGGGTTGGTCAGCGTGATCATGTCGCGGTTGGGGTCGAAGCCCAGCGCCGTCGCCCGCGTCGCGTTGGTCCGGCCGTCGGGGTTGAGCGACGGGGAGAAGTAGATGCGGTTGTTGCGCAGGATCGAGCCGACCTCGCTCAGCGGGGCGGTCGCGAGGTACTCGATGTAGTCGAGCGCCGCGTCGGTGCCCTCCCACTCGTTGCCGTGGATGTTGTTGCTGATCCAGATCGGCGTCTTGTACTGCGAGAGCAGGTTCGCGTCCGCGGCGGCGGCCGTCGGGTTGTTGCGGATGGTGTCGCGCCACGCGGTCTGCTGCGCGGTGAACTCCTCGGTCTCCGGGGCGGTCACGGTGACGAGGTACAGGTCGCGACCCTGCGTGGAGCGGCCGATCACCTGGGTGGAGACCCGGTCCGACCTCGCCATGAGGTCGGTGAGGAACGGCGCGATGTCGGGGTGGCTGACCAGCCCGGGCACCTCGGTGTTGAAGTCGGCCTCGCCGTTGGGGCCGGTGGGGTTGTCACGGAAGAAGTCCAGGCGGGGCTGGAAGGGGTAGGACGTCGGCATGGTGAGCGGGTCGCGGGCATCGGGCACCGCGGTCGCGGCGGCCGAGGTGGCCACGCGCGCGCGAGGGCCGGGTACGGCGCGCGCGGCGGTCGCCGGACCACGGCCGGCGTCGCTGATCGCGGCGCCGTCGGAGGTGCCGGCGGAGGGGGTGGCCTGCGCGACCGGCACGGAGGCCAGCAGCGCGCTTGCGACCGCCAGGCTGCTCAGGCCTGCGGTCAATCGTCGGAGTCTCACAGATCGGTTCTCCACTTCCCAGTCGGTGCTGCACAGGTGAGGTGGAGGTGAATCTGTCAGACAATCCGACACCTGCGGAAGAGGTTTCAGGACACAAATGTCGCGATGTCCGGATTCTTCACGTCACCGAAACAGCACCGAGCGGGCGGGGTGCGGATCAGCGCAGCTTGACGGTGATGGCGTCGGTGGCGAGGTCGTGGAGACCGCGCTGGTCGGGGTTGAAGACCAGGGGCGGGATCACCAGGCAGATGAGCGCCGTACGCCCCATCGCGCGCAGGAGGTCGAGCGGACGACCGTCGAGGCGGCACACGCGTACGCGCAGCAGCAGCTGGCCGAAGGACCCGCCCATCAGCGCGGTGAGGATGCTGGCCTGGAGCCAGAAGACGAAGAGCGTCCACCCGCTGGCGTTCGTGTCGCTGAACCGCTCGGGGCCGATGATCGCGATGATCACCAGGGTCGAGGCGAGCCAGTCGATGCCGAGCGCGGCGAAGCGGCGCATCCAGCTGGCGACGCTGCCGGGACCGTCCTCGGGCAGGCCCAGCCGCGCGCCCGGCCACGGCTGGGGACCGGGCGGCACCGACGAGGTCGTCATGCCCCCAACCTACCGACCCCGTGCCGGTGGTCCGCGGCTGACCGGGGGTCGCCGCGTCCGGGACGGCGACCCGCGGCGGGAAGGTGTTACACGCGCGAAACAATGGGGATACGGTCGGGAAATCGCCTCTGCCTAGGTTCACACCCGACGTGGAGGCCCGGGGCGACGCAGCGCGGCGCCGCTCCCCCACCGCACACCCGGAACTCTCCGCGACCCGATGCCGGGTCGCGGACCACCCGTCGCCGCAGGCGGCAAGGAGGATGAATGTTCGCCAACTCTGACGAGCTGCTGAAGTACATCAAGGACGAGGGCGTCGAGATGATCGACGTCCGCTTCTGCGACCTGCCGGGTGTGATGCAGCACTTCACCGTGCCGGCGTCCTCCTTCGACCAGTCCGTCTTCGACGACGGCCTCGGCTTCGACGGCTCCTCGATCCGCGGCTTCCAGGCGATCAACGAGTCCGACATGTCGCTGTTCCCGGACCCGACGACGGCCTACATCGACCCGTTCCGCAAGGCGAAGACCCTCAACGTCAACTTCTTCATCCACGACCCGATCACGGGCGAGGCCTACTCCCGCGACCCGCGCAACATCGCGAAGAAGGCGCTGGCCTACCTGTCGAGCACCGGCATCGCCGACACCGCGTTCTTCGCGCCCGAGGCGGAGTTCTACATCTTCGACAACGTGCGCTACTCGACCGGCGTCAACGAGGGCTACTACCACATCGACTCCGTCGAGGGCTGGTGGAACTCCGGCAAGGACGACGGCGACAACCGCGGCTACAAGACCCGCCTCAAGGGTGGCTACTTCCCCGTCGAGCCGTACGACCACTACAGCGACCTGCGCGCCGACATGGTCAAGAACCTCGAGGCCTGCGGCCTCCAGGTCGAGCGCGCCCACCACGAGGTCGGCACGGCCGGTCAGGCGGAGATCAACTACCGCTTCGACACGCTGCTCAAGGCCGCCGACGACGTGATGAAGTTCAAGTACCTCATCAAGAACACCGCCTGGGAGCAGGGCAAGTCGGTCACCTTCATGCCGAAGCCGATCTTCGGTGACAACGGCTCGGGCATGCACGTGCACCAGTCGCTGTGGAAGGACGGCTCGCCGCTGTTCTACGACGAGACCGGGTACGCCGGCCTGTCCGACACCGCGCGCTGGTACATCGGCGGCATCCTCAAGCACGCGCCCGCCGTTCTGGCCTTTACCAACCCGACGGTGAACTCCTTCCACCGCCTGGTGCCGGGCTTCGAGGCGCCGATCTCGCTGGTCTACTCCTCGCGCAACCGCTCGGCGAGCGTCCGGATCCCGATCACGGGCAGCAACCCGAAGGCCAAGCGCATCGAGACCCGCTTCCCCGACCCGTCGGCGAACCCCTACCTCGCGTTCTCCGCGCTGATGCTCGCCGGCCTCGACGGCATCCAGAACAAGATCGAGCCGGCCGCGCCGATCGACAAGGACATCTACGAGCTGCCGCCGGACGAGATGGCCGAGATCGACCAGGTCCCGACGTCCCTGGGCGCCGTCCTCGACGCCCTCGAGGCCGACCACGAGTTCCTCACCGTCGGCAACGTCTTCACCCCGGACCTGATCGAGACCTGGGTCGACTACAAGCGCACCCACGAGATCGCCCCCGTCCAGCTCCGCCCCCACCCGCACGAGTTCGAGCTGTACTACGACATCTAACCGGGCCTCCGGCTGCGGTCATTCAGCAACGCCGAACGACCGCAAAGAACAGCCGCTGACCTGCACAAACGCCGCCGAGCGACCTTTTGGTCGTTCGGCGGCGTTTGCTGTTGGTAGCCGCTCTTCTGTTACAAATTCGGTACAAATTTCGGGAGCCCCATCCCCTGCCACACGGTCCGCAGGGACCTTTCCTGTTAGGTCGCAACCCGTGTCGGTTGCCCCACCCACCAGCCTGGCATCGCACAGCTCGGCGACCACCGCGGCGATGCCCGAGTCATCTTGCTGCCACATCATCTCCATCGACGTGATCGCTCCCACGCCGCCGTCGGACATAGGTGCCCGTAGACCAACTGTCCGTCAACGCCGCGAGGAGGGGCTTGATGATGGCAACGAACTCGAACGTGCCGGCTATGGAACCAGGAGTCTTGACTGAGCCCCGCGGGGTGGTGGGCTTTGAGGTGATCCTCGGTGCCTACGCGTCGCTGCTCTCGATGGCGGCGACGGAGTCAGTATCGCTGGTGTCGTAGAGCTTGGCCATGGACCCCTCGGACAGGTAGCGGCGGTCACCGGCGATCCACTCGTCGTGCATGTCGATCAGCACCGCTCCGACGAGCCGGATGACCGCGGCGGCGTTGGGGAAGATGCCCACGACCCGGGAGCGGCGCTTGATCTCCTTGTTGATCCGCTCGAGGGGGTTAGTGGACCAGATCTTGCGCCAGTGCTCGCGCGGAAACGCAGTGAACGCCAGCACCTCGGCCTTCGCATCGTCCATCAGGGGACCGAGCTTGGGGAACCGGGCGGCGAGCTCGTCGCGGGTCTTGTCCCACGCCGCGTGGACGTCCTCGGCGGTGGGCTGGGCGAAGATCATCCGGAACGCGGTGGCCACGAGCTCGGCCTGGACCTTGGGGACGTGCGCGAGGAGGTTACGCGCGAAGTGGACCCGGCACCTCTGGTGCGCGACACCCTGGAACGCCCTGTTCAGGGCTGCGACGAGGCCGGAGTGCTGGTCGCTGATGACGAGCTGCACACCGGCCAGGCCGCGTTGCTTGAGGCTGAGCAGGAAGCTGCGCCAGAAGACCTCGTCCTCGCTGTCGCCGACGTCGAGGCCGAGGATCTCCCGCTCCCCGGTGGCGGTGACGCCGGTGGCGACGACGACGGCCATCGACACGACCTGCCCGCCCTTGCCTGGGGCGTTGCGGACGTGGAGGTAGGTCGCATCCAGGTAGATGTAGGGGAACTCGACGTGGTCCAGCGTGCGAGTGCGGAACGCGCCGACGGTCTCGTCCGGGCCCGCGCAGATCCGCGACACCTCCGACTTCGAGACCCCGGTGCCGCCCATCGCTTCGACCAGGTCGTCGACGCTGCGGGTCGAGATGCCGTGGACGTAGGCCTCCATCACCACCGCGTAGAGCGCCTGGTCGATGCGGCGGCGAGGCTGGAGGATGATCGGGAAGAACGACCCCTTGCGCAGCTTGGGGATTCGCAGCTCGACGTCGCCGGCCTTGGTGGTCAGCATCCGGGGCCGGTGGCCGTTGCGCTCGGTGACACGGTCCTCGGTGCGCTCATACGGTGCGGCACCAATGCGTTCGGTGGCCTCGAGCTCGATGAGCTCCTGGGGCTGATCGCTGAAGGCGTGGCCTACATGGAAGCCAACCGCCGGTTGGGGGTGTCGTTCGGTCCTGGGCTGCGGTGGTGGGCGAAGTTCGCTCCCGTGGACTTTCCCAAAGAGCTGTTCAACACCGGTCGCACCGGAGGACTACGCGGGTGCCCAGCGCCGCCGACGCCAGGCACTGCGGGGCCCGGTGGCCGTCGGCCGTTGAGTGAGGCCGATCGCGCGGTGATGGCGGTGTGCCGGGCCAGGGGCATGTCGCTGCGCGAGATCGGTGTCCTGGTCGGTCGCCACCACTCGGTGGTCGGGCGCGAGCTGGCCCGCAACGCCGGCCCGGCCGGGCACTACCACCACAAGGTCGCCCACCGTTCGGCTCACGAACGTCGACGGCGCCCGAAGGCCTTCAAGCTCGCCGGCAACCCGCGGTTGTGCACCGCGATCGAGGGGTGGCTCGGCGGACGGGTGGTCACCGCAGCTGATCGCCACGGTGCTGCGCCACGAGCCCGGGCGACCGAAGATGGAGCGCGTGTGCCACAAGACGATCTACCAGGCGCTCTACGTCCAGGGCCGCGGTGGTCTGCGTCGTGAGCTGGCCAAACAGCTCTCGACCGGCCGCATCCAACGCAAGCCCCGCGGCACCGTCGATGGGCGCGGGAAGCTGTACCGCGAGGCGTTCACGATCGCTGAGCGCCCCGCCATTGTGGAGGACCGTGCGGTCCCGGGTCACTGGGAAGGCGACCTGGTCGTGGGGACCGCCAACGGATCTGCGGTCGGGACCCTGGTCGAGCGCACCACCCGGTTCGTGATGCTGCTGCACATACCCGGTCGCCACGACGCCGACTCCGTGGCCGAGGCGATGATCAAGCAGATGGGAAAGCTGCCCGAACAGCTGCGGCAGTCGCTGACCTGGGACCGCGGAGTCGAGATGGCCCGCTACCGCGACATCACCCTCAAGCTCGACATGCCGATCTACTTCTGCGACCCCCACTCGCCGTGGCAACGCGGATCGAACGAGAACACCAACCGGCTCCTGCGGCACTGGCTGACCAAAGGCACCGACCTGTCCCGGTTCACCGCCAAGGACCTCGACACCATCGCCGCCAAGCTCAACGCCCGACCCCGCCCTACCCTGGACCTGAAGACCCCAGCCCAAGCGCTGGCCGAACAGCTCGCCAACCCGGCAGCAGCATGAGCGTCGCTTAGACCGCTGGACACCGCCCAACCGTCACGTCGCGATTCCCTGCTCCGGCGTGATGGGAAGCCCGAGGCACCTGAGTCCCACCTCCGTGATCTTCCGGGCGGTGTCCGCCCGGGACCTGGTCGGTAGGGCGAGGTGGCTCACGGTGAGCCGCACCAGGGCTTCGGCGGCGTCAGACACCTCATCCGCCCGCAAACCGGCCACGTGAGAGGTGAGCCATCGGGCCAGGGAGCCGGAGGCGAGCTCCAACAGCTGCGCAGACGTGGTGAGGAGGGGGAGGATGCCCGTGGCGGGTGGTGGGGAATCGCGGTTGGAGATCAGGACCGCTCTGAGCAAGGGACTGTTCTCGGCTTCCTCCAGCACGAAGCCCACCGACGCCGCGAGGCCGCTTGAAGCGTCGGAGCCGTGATGCGCGAGCACGTTCTCGATGCCCTCGATGAATCGCGCCGCCTCCCTCAGGACGACGGCTTCTCCCAAACCGGGCTTGTCGCCGAACTCCTTGTACAGCAGTGCGCGCGAGACGCCGACCGCCTCGGCGATCTCGCCCATGCGCACCCGCTCCCAGCCCCGCTCAGCGATCAGGTCATGGGCAGTCTCCAGCACCGCTGCACGAACGTGCTCGCGGTAGCGCTCTCGCATGGAGGGGGACGACACGGTGGACAGAGTATCGACAATGTCCGACTTTGGACACGCGTTAGCTGGGCCGCGTGATGACATTCTCAGCGCGGTGCCTTAGGTTGAACAAAAGTCACTAGTTGTCTCCAGAAGGAAGCCTCATGGTCAACTCGAGCGACACCGAAGTGGTCGAGTACCCGCACCGACGCGGCGGGCACTGCGGCTCCGGAGCCATGCGGGACCTCCTGGAGTGGGCCGGACTCGGTTGGGAGGGCCCCCCTGACGAAGGCCTCGTCTTTGCCTTGAGCGGCGCCTTGGATCTCTCGTACGTCAGGGACGCGGCACTCATGCCGCCGGTGTACCTCGTCGGGCGGGGAGGCGACCTGGAGACGGACCTCCCGATGCGGCTGGGCGCCGAGGTCTCCGTGCATGCGACGGATGACCCACAGGAGGGCTGGGCGTGGGTGCGCGACGCCGTGCGCGAGGGCCGTCCCGCCTTGGTGTGGGCCGACATCGCGGAGCTTCCCTACCTCCGCGTACGCCTGCAGATGAGTCGCCACGACATCGTCGTCATCGGTTATGACGACGAGCAGCAGGTCGCGCACGTCGTCGACAACGACCGGGACGAGGTGCAGCTCGTGCCCTACTCGGCACTGGCCCGAGCCCGCTCCTCCCAGGGGTTCCCGGTCCCGACGCGTCACACCTACTTCGACATCGCCTGGCCCGACCGGCTGCCCGACCTGGCCGAGATCGCGCAGACGGCGTTCGCCCAGGCGGCGGAGGCGATGACCACCTCCACCGGCAGCTCTATCGTCACCGGGAGGGATTCGGCCGTCGGGGCCACCGGGCTGGCCGCCGTCGACCTCTTCGCCGAGGACCTCGCAGGATGGCCGGAGGTCTTCCCCGACGACATCCTGGATCTGGTCCTCCAAGGACTCAGCGCCTTCGTCGAGAAGGCCGGCACCGGCGGCGGGCTGTTTCGCCGACTGCTGTCCAGCGGCGCCGACGACATCGCGCGCCTGACCGGGGACGGGCGGGCGAACGAGGTTGCCGCCGCCGCGCACCTGTGCGCGGAGACATGGTCCCTGGTCGCATCGCTGGCCCGTCAGGACGGCCCAGCACGAGGGCGGGTGGAGCAGGCAGCTCGCGCGGCCGCCGTACTCCCCTCGCTCGAGCGGGACCTCGTCACCGCTCTCGAGATCGCAGGGGCGCGCCAGGACCTCCGGACCGGCGCCTGATGAGGGGCGAGCTCGACCCTCGGGAGGCCCTCGACCCGAGCCGGTTCGTCGACAGCAACCACCCCGAAGTCCGCGACTTCACCGAGTCCGTCGTGCGGGGTGTCCGCGATCCACGAGAGCGCATCGCGCTGCTGTTCGCGGCCGTACGCGACCGACTCCGATACGACCCCTACAGCGTCACCGCCGAGCCCCTGGACTACCACGCCAGCGCGATCCTCGACGGTGGCCCCACGTGGTGCGTGCCCAAGGCGGTGCTGCTCACCGCGAGCCTGCGCGCTGCGGGAATCCCGGCCGTACTCGGGTTCTCCGACGTGCGCAATCACCTCAACAGCGCGGCTCTGCTGGAGCTGATGGGCACCGATCTGTTCGTGTTCCACGGATGGAGCGCGGTGTATGTCGACGGCCAGTGGCGCAAGGGGTCGCCGGCCTTCAACTCCGAGCTGTGCCGTCGCTTTGGCGTACCCCCGTTGGAGTTCGACGGGTCGCGGGATGCGTTGCTCCACGCAGCCGACGGCGCCGGCCGACGTCACATGGAGTACGTCCGCGAACGAGGCATGTTCGTGGACCTGCCGTTCGACGAGCTCATGGCGACGCTGCTGGACACCTACGGTCCCGCCATGGTGCGCGGCTCCGACACCCCGCGCCCACAGGATCCCCGCTTCCGGGCGTGAACGCCCAACTCACTGCGGCGGCGTGTCGGGTCCGCTCAGCTCGCACACCATCGCAGAGAGGGTGTCCTCGAGCCGCCGACGACCCACCTCGATGGCACGGGCCGACTCCAGGTCCCGCAGGTCGTCCAGCGGGACCGGAGGTCCGACGACTATGACGACACGCCGCCGCCACGCCCAGCGCAACTGCCAACTGTAGGCGGGCAGGATCTCCTGTGCCCCCCACTGGGCCACCGGCACGAGCGGTACCGATGCCTCCAGAGCGATCCGCACCGCCCCCGACTTCATCGTCATCGGCAGACCATCCTTCCGCTTGGTGATGGAACCCTCGGGGTACACCAAGAGGAGCCGCCCGTGGCGCGCCGCGCGGACCGCGTCGTCGTACCCCGCGCGGCCGGCGGCGCGGTCGACCGAGACGTGGCCGGCGGCACGGAACCACCTGCCCACGACCGGCTTGTTGAAGAGGCTGTCCTTGGCCAAGAACCGCGGCACCCGCCCCTCAGCCAGGACCATCTCCGCGACCAGCAACGGGTCGAGGTGCGAGACGTGGTTGGCGGCCAGCACCGCTCCGCCCACCCGGGGGATGCCCGCGACCCCGCGCCAGTCCGGGCGACGCAGCACCACCAGGACTGGCTTGCAGACCGCCACCGCCAGCCACCAAGCGAGGCCACGTCGGTCATTATGGATCGGGCGGCGCTGGAGGGTAGAGGTCGTTCGCATCTCAGCCATTGTAGACATCAATGGCCGTTTCGTCTCTCGCGAGGACAAACATGTAAGGATGTTTCGATGCCACTGTGGTTTTGGATTCCGAGGAGCCCCCGATGAGTGATGCGCTAGTAGGCGGTCACGACACCGAGCCCCCTACCCCGAGCCACGAGATGCGTCTCGACGAGGGCACGGCGTCGACGCTGGATGCATGGATCCGGTCCATGTCGCGGCCCGCACCGACGACGGTGGGCCGCCTGCCCTCCCACTCCCCCACCTGCGCGGGATGCGGCAAGGACAATCCCGCCGGACTCGCCCTAGAGGTCGACGCCACCGAGCACGGCGTGAGCGCGGTGCACCGCTTCGACGATCGCCAGGAGGGAGCACCGGGGATCACTCACGGCGGCCTGGTCGCCGCCGCCTTCGACGACCTGTTCGGATTCCTCCTCTACCGCGTCGGCGAGCTCGCCGTGACGAGGTCGCTGACCGTGGAGTACCTCCGTCCGGTGCTGCTGGGGGTGAGTTACGAGTTCACCGCGCATATCCGGGACCGGGCAGGACGGCGGCTCCACGTGAACGCTGCAGCCGCGGACGAGAGCGGCCGGCAGGTCGCGATAGCGCACGCCACGTTCGTCATCGTTGACGTCGAGCACTTCGAACAGGGCAGTCCCGCGAGGCGCTCCTGACTCACTCGCCGACGAAGGGCTCCAGCTCAACCGCCAGGTCGAGGTGGATGTCGTGGGCGGCTAAGGCGTCCTGCAGCACCAGGGTGACGTGGCGCGAGAGACGCCGCACCATCACGTCCAGGGTCTCGTCGCGCTGGTCGAGCCACCAGATGACCGTGGCGTCGACCATCCCCATCACGCCAACCAGGATGCCCTCAGGGAACGACTCGCCCCCCGATTTGGTGTACCCCCGTGCCGCGACGGCGATCTCGTCCAGCAGACGCGAACGACCCATCCGAGAGCGGTGCATGGTCCGGCTCTGCCCCCGAGCCGCCAGGAAGCGGTAGAGATGGGGGTGGGCGTCCGCCCAAGTCGCGCAGGCGCGCACCAGCCCCTCGACGACCTGTCCGGGCGTGCCCCGCCGAGCCAGGTGCGGGCGGACCCGCTGGATGAGGTCCTGCGCGGCAAGGCGGACCACCTCGTTATCGAGGTCCTCGCGGCTGGCGAAGTAGCGGTAGACATGCGGCCTCGGGATCCCAGCCCGCTCGGCGATCAGTGCCGTGCCCGCGTCCGCGCCCGTCTCGTCGACGACCTGCAGAGCAGCGTTGGCCACGTGACGCCGCCGGCGGTCGCGGACCTCATCATCGCGGGAAGACCGGCGCCGCACCGTCGAATCCACCCATCGCCCTACCTCGACCACAGACCGCAGCCTACGCCCGGGGCGCCGAGGGGCCGGACCTGACCAGGTCGGGCTGCGCTCAATGGGACACCTTGTACCCAGCACCATCGCCATGGTCGAATGGGTACATCCTGTACCCGATTCGCTGGAGGCTCCCCGTGATCACTCGCCGCTCCCCCTGGATGGACGACGACCTCGACGACGTCCGTGACCTTGCACGCACGTTCTGCGAGAAGGAGATCAAGCCACACATCGAGACCTTCATCGCCGACAAGCACGTCGACAGGCAACTGTGGAACAGCGCTGGTGACGTCGGTCTGCTCTGCCTGTCGATCCCCGAGGAGTACGGCGGCGGCGGTGGCACCTTCGCCCACGAGGCCATCTTGATCGAGGAGCAGGCACGGGTCGGCGACAGCTCTTGGGGAGCGTCCCTGCACAACGGGATCGTCGCCCACTACCTGCTCGCATACGGCACCGAGGAGCAGAAGCAGCACTGGCTGCCCAAGATGGCGTCCGGCGAGGTCGTCGGAGCGATCGCGATGACCGAGCCCGGGACCGGCTCGGACCTGCAGAACATCAAGACCAAGGCGGTGCGCGAGGGTGACGACTACCTTGTCAGCGGCTCAAAGACCTTCATCACCAACGGCTCGCAGGCCGACCTGGTGCTCACCGTGGTCAAGACCGATCCCGACGACCGCGCCGCCGGTATCTCGCTGATGCTCGTCCCCACCAGCGCGGAGGGTTTCTCCCGCGGTCGGGTGCTGGACAAGATCGGGATGAAGGGACAGGACACCTCGGAGCTCTTCTTCGACAACGTTCGTGTCCCGGTCACCAACCTGCTTGGCCTCACCGAGGGCCAGGGCTTCCTACAGCTCATGCAGCAGCTCCCCCAGGAGCGGCTGCTCGTAGGGGTCTCGAACGTCGCCGCCATGGAGTTCTGCCTGGCCGAGACGATGACCTACGTGCATGACCGGAGCGCCTTCGGTCGGCCGATCTGGGGGTTCCAGAACACGAAGTTCAAGATGGCGGAAGTTGCCACCGAGGCTCGCGTCGCACGGTCCTTCGTCGACGAGTGCATCCAGCTCCACCTCGCCGGGGGTCTGGACATCCCCACCGCTGCCATGGTGAAACTGTGGTGCTCGGAGCGGGCGCAGCGCGTCGCCGACACCTGCCTCCAGCTGCACGGCGGCTACGGGTACATGAACGAGTACCCGATCGCCCGCATCTGGGCCGACATGCGCGTCTCGCAGATCTACGCCGGCACCTCCGAGATCATGAAGGAGATCATCAGCCGGTCCCTGTGAGGACTGGCCCCGCTCCGGCGGCACCGCCGGAGCGGCAGCCGGCGGGCCGGGTGTTGTGCGCCGAGCCCCGCCGGGGGCCTCAGCGTTGGACGAGAGCACAAGACGCCGACTCCGCCGACGTGACAGCCTCGACAGTCATCGTCTGAAAGGAGTGACATGAACCAGCGAGTCGACTTCTTCTACCGGGTGTGCCATCCGCGTCGCCGCTCCCCGCGTCGGGGGTGACCCACATGGGTCTTGCAGCCGTCGGCGCTTGCTGCCCGATCCCTTCGGCTTCACTCTGCTCTCGTAGGCGGAAGCCTTACTGCACGCAGATCCGTCAGATCGGCGGACCTTCCGCTCTCGTGCGCCGCTCATGTCGCCCCCTCACGAAAAGGTTCCACATCCCATGACCTCGACCCACTACGACGTGCTGATCATCGGCTCCGGCTTCGGCGGCTCGGTAACCGCCATGCGTTTGGCGGAGAAGGGATACCGCGTCGGGGTGCTCGAAGCGGGCAAGCGCTACGACACCGACGACCTGCCCGCCTCGTCTTGGGACACCCGTCGGTTCATCTGGGCGCCACGGCTCGGCTGCTTCGGCATTCAGCGTATCCACCTGCTGCGCGACGTCGTCATCTTGGCGGGCGCCGGGGTCGGTGGAGGGTCGCTCAACTACGCGAACACCCTTTACCAACCCCCTGCCCCGTTCTTCAACGATCCACAGTGGGCGCATATCACCGACTGGCACGCCGAGCTGGACCCGCACTACCGGACGGCACGGCAGATGCTGGGTGTCACGCAGAACCCCCACGTGACGCCTTCGGACGAGGTGCTACGCGAGGTCGCGCGCGACATGGGTGTGGAGCACACCTTCACGCTCACCCCCGTAGGCGTCTTCTTCGGAGAGCCCGGCAAAGAGGTGCCCGACCCGTTCTTCGGCGGGGCGGGGCCGCGCCGCACCGGCTGCACCCAGTGCGGGTCGTGCATGACCGGGTGCCGGGTCGGGGCGAAGAACACCCTGGACAAGAACTACCTGTACTTCGCGGAGAAGCTCGGGGCTGAACTACATCCCCTGACCACCGTGGTCGACGTGCGCCCGCGCAGGGGAAGCGGGTACGTCGTCGACGCCGTCCGCACCGGCAGGTCCGTGCGCCGGCGCCGCAACCGGCAGTCATTCACGGCCAACCAGGTCGTCTTCGCAGCGGGCACCTACAACACCCAAAAGCTGCTCCACCGACTCAAGGCCACTGGCTCCCTGCCGAACATCTCCGACCGGCTAGGCACGCTGACCCGCACCAACTCCGAATCAATCCTCGGGGCGAAGTCCCGCGATCCATCCAGCGACTTCACGCGTGGCGTGGCCATCACATCCTCGATCCACCCCGATGAGTTCACCCACATCGAGCCGGTTCGCTACGGCAAAGGCAGCAATGCCATGTCCCTGCTTCAGACCGCCCTCACCGATGGGGACGGCCGCGGCCCCCGGTGGTGGCGCTGGCTGCGAACGATCGCCACCCAGCCCTCGCACCTGACCTGGTTCAGTCCACGACGGTGGTCGGAGCGGACGGTGATCCTGCTGGTGATGCAGACGCTGGACAACTCCATCACGGTGCGGTCGAAGAGGAACCTCCTCGGTCGCCACACGATCACCTCGGGACCCGGCCACGGAGCACGCAACCCCACCTGGATCCCCGTGGGCAACGAGGCCACCCGTCGCGTCGCCGAAAAGATCAACGGCGTGGCCGGCGGATCCACGGGGGAGATCGCCAACATCCCGATGACCGCTCACTTCATCGGCGGGTGCGCCATCGGGGACACCCCGGACACGGGGGTCATCGACCCCTACCACCGCCTCTACGGCCACGACGGGATCTTCGTCGTCGACGGCTCCAGCATCTCGGCGAACCTGGGCGTCAACCCCTCGCTGACGATCACCGCGCAGGCTGAGCGGGCCGCCTCCTTGTGGCCCAATAAGGGCCAGCCGGACGAACGTCCCCCGCTGGGCGCCGACTACCAGCAGCTGTCCCCCATCAAGGCCGGGCGGCCGGCCTTCACTCACCTGGCAGCATCCCTCACCGAGGGAGACCAGAACCGGAGTTAGGCCGGGGGCTGGAGACGACCACGAGCGGCGTGGCTCGCGGTCGTCCCGGATGGCTGCGTGACGCGAGATTACGCCGGTGGCATCAGCTGCGACCGATCCGCTCCACGTAGGCCTGACGCGCCGCGGCATCTACGCGGTCGAGGAAGACGGTGTCGGTCCCGAGCATCGCCCCGAGCTGGGTTGCGACCCGGTCGGGAACGAACTTCATCGCCGCCACCATCGTCCCCGCGACACGTGTAACTCGCACGAAAGGTCGCGGGCGTTCGATGAGGTCGGCGGTAGCGCGCGCGATCTCCTGCGGCTCCGCGTTGCGCATGCCCTTCGCCCCGCTCGTCCCCGAGACCAGCTCAGTGTTGGTGAAGGTCGGACGCACCGTGGACAGCGTGATGCCCGACCTGCGGTACTCCTGCCGGGCGGCCTCTGTGAACCCGATGACTGCGAACTTGGTGCCACAGTAGGTCGCGAGCCCCGGGACCGGGAGCTCCCCGGCCAATGAGGCAGTATTGATGATGTGGCCGTGGCGCCGGGGCAGCATCCGCTGCAGGGCGATCTTGGTACCGAAGATGACTCCCAGCACGTTGATCTCCACCTGCCGACGGGTGACCTCGTCGGCCTCCTCGTGCACGTGCCCCGTCGGCATGACGCCCGCGTTGTTGATGAAGACGTCGACGGACCCCAGCGCCTCCTCGGTCACGTCGAGGAACGATTCGATGGACGCCGGGTCGGTCACATCAAGACGCACCGCGACGTCGAGGCCCAGCTCCTCGGCGGCCACCTTGAGCTGGCGCTCGTCGATGTCGCCGATAGCCACCCGGTGTCCGCGCCGGATGAGCTCTTCTGCGGTGTGGTAGCCGATTCCCCGGGCACCCCCGGTGATGGCGACCACTCGTCGCGCGTTCGTTGTCGTCATGGCTGCTGTTCCTTTCAAAGCCCGAGTCGCTGGCGCAGGCCACGGCCGGCGGCCAGGCGCAGCACTCGGGCGGCGATTGCCGTACGCCGTGCGGAGTACGGGTACCAGGTGAGTTCCTTAGTGGTCAGCGGGAACCTCGGCTCGGTGATGGCCTGGACCCGGCAGTACTTGCGCAGACCCTGCGCGCCGCCGAGGCGTGCTCCCAGGCCCGAGGACTTCCAGCCACTGTGGGGTAGCTCCACAGCGAAGAGGTTGCTGAAGACGTCGTTGATGTTGACTGCGCCGACCTCGAGCTGGCCGGCGATACGGCGACCGCGGGCGACGTCACGTGTCCACACGGTCGCCGAGAGCCCGTACTCGGAATCGTTGGCCAGGGCCACGGCCTCGGCCTCGTCGGAGACTCGCATGACAGGCAGCGTCGGCCCGAAGGTCTCCTCGGTCATGCACGTCATGTTGTGATCGACGTCGACGAGGAGCGTGGGAGCGAAGAAGTTCCCCTCCTTGCCCCTCGCCCCGCCCACGAGCACGCGTGCGCCGGACTGCTCGGCCTCCCGTACGTGCCGCTCGACCGTGTCGACCTGCCCGAGGGTCACCATGGCACCGACGTCGTCGCGGGCCCGAGACCCCTGCTTCAACGATTCGAGCGCCGCGGACACCTTCTCGACGAACCGGTCGTAGACCTCGTCCACTACGTAGACCCGCTCGACCGAGATGCAGACCTGACCGGAGTTGAAGATCCCGCCCCAGACGATCCCGTGTGCGGCCCGATCCAGGTCGGCGTCCTCGAGCACGATGGCTGCGTCCTTGCCTCCCAGCTCCAGGCTGACCGGCTTGAGCAGCTCGGCGCAACGCGTGGCCACCCGGCGGCCGGTCGACGTCGAGCCGGTGAACTGGACGAAGTCGACGGCCTCTACGACGGCTTCACCGGTCTCCCCTGCCCCGGCGACGTGTCGCAGGACCGGCGGGGCCCCGATCTCCTGCCACCCCTCGATGACGCGCGCGCAGGTCAGCGGGGTCATCTCCGAGGACTTGGTGAGCACCGCACACCCTGCTGCGAGCGCGGGCGCTGCGTCCATCAGGAACAGAGTGATCGGGAAGTTCCACGGGATGATCAGTCCGACCAACGGGTAGGGTCGATAACTGCGGGTCAATCGCTTCGGGAGGCTGAGCAACCCACCTGCCCCGACTCGTTCAGGGGCGAGGAACTCCTTGGCATGATCGGCGTAGAAGGAGATGAATTCGCACGAGCCGGTCGTCTCCACCAGGGCATCCGGGCGGACCTTGCCGGTCTCTGCGACGAGCAGGTCGGTGAGCTCGTCGGTGTGGTCGAGGATCCATCCGCGCCACTTGCGAAGCCACGAGGCGCGCGCCGCGGGACCGATGTCGTGCCACGCGACTTGTGCCTCACGCAGTTCCAGGGCCGCGGAGCGCACGCGGTCGCCGTCGACGATCGGAATCGATCGGAGTGCACGGCCGTCGGCGGGGCGGCGGATCTCCAGGGTGGAGACCGAAGGGGGGTTCATGAGCATTCCTCTAGGTCGGTGACGGTGTCTGGAAAGGCCTGGTTCGCTGTGCTGTCACACGACGGCGGGCGTAGGCCGACCGCCGGTGCGTCGAGTGGCCTCCGCTGGAGTGCGAGGGTCTGAGGCCGTCGCCACCTCGCTGCCGAAGGAGCCCGGCGGCGGGGTCACGCCGTGCTCGCGGCACCAGGCGCCCGGCTCGCGCTGGGAGCGCCGGGGGATGCCGTTGGAGGGCTCGAGTTGCATCGGGATCGGCGGCAACGGCGGCAGCTCCTGGCCGACCTCGGCCGCCAACTCGTCGGCGTCCTTCTCCTCCGACATGCCGATCGGGCCGACGCGCTGGGCGTTGAGGAACTGACGCACCACCGGCTCCTCCGAGGCCAGCAGCATCTCGCGCGGGCCGAACATCGCCAGGTGCTTGTGGTAGAGCAGGCCGATGTTGTCGGGCACCGTGCGCGCGGTGTTGATGTCGTGGGTGACGATGAGGAACGTGGCGTCGATCTGGGCGTTGAGGTCGATGATCAGCTGGTTCAGGAACGCTGTGCGGACCGGGTCGAGGCCGGAGTCGGGCTCGTCGAAGAGCACGATCTCGGGGTCCAGCACCAGCGCTCGGGCCAGGCCGGCACGCTTGCGCATGCCGCCGGAGATCTCGCCGGGCAGCTTGTCCTCGGTCCCCAGCAGACCGGTCAGGTCCAGCTTCTCCATCACGATGGCGCGGATCTCCGACTCCGACTTCTTGGTGTGCTCACGCAGCGGGAAGGCGATGTTGTCGTAGAGGTTCATCGAGCCGAACATCGCACCGTCCTGGAACAGCACCCCGAACAGCTTGCGGATCTCGTAGAGCTCCTTCTCCGAGCACGTGGCCAGGTCGGTGCCCTCGATGATGATCGAGCCCTGGTCGGGCTTCAGCAGCCCGATGATGGTCTTGAGCAGCACCGACTTGCCGGTGCCGGAGGGACCCAGCATCACGCTGATCTCCCCAGCCGGGATCGTCAGCGAGACATCCCCCCAGATCAGCTGCTTGCCGAAAGACTTGCTCAGGTGCTCGACCTTGATCTCCACGCCCATGTCAGCGTTCTCCCATCGTTTCGGTGGTGGTGACGACCACCGGAGTGGCCACCGTCATCGGGTGTCGAGTCCTGCGACCAACCAGGCGGAGCCCACCCGACGCATGGTGACTTCGACCCTGCTTCCGCTGACGACTGGATCGGGCGAGCTTCGGCTCGTGGTGGACTGGGTCAGGAAGACGAGCACCACGACCTCCTCGTCGCTGTCGACCGAGACGACCCCAGCAGCGTTGACGTTCGCCTCGGTGATGATCCGACGCTGCGTCGCCGCGGTGCGCACGACCTCGTCGATGAGGTCGCCGTACTCGTCGGTGAAGGCACCGGTCGTCTGGTCCAACGCCGTGTCAAGGTCCTCCTCGAGCGTGGCGTAGCGATAGCTCAGCAGCAGCGGCACGCGCTCGCGGACGGCGGCCACAGCGTCACGGGCGGCGGAGTCGCGGTCCTCAAGCTGGTCGACGCGCCAGGCGGCCGCGCCCGCTGCGGTCGCGACCACCACAGCCAGCACCACGAGAAGCAGCTCCACTCGACGACGCGGCGGGCGGCCGGCACCCGGGGCGAGGGACAGTGAGGGGGCATCCCTCGTATGTGCGCGCGAGGTCATGCGACGAACCTCAATGCCGAGACCAACCACGAGTCCTCGACGCGCTGCAGCTCCACCTCGAGGCGGTAACTCCGCGGCTCGGGTTGCCGAGCACTGCGGTTGTCAACCGTGCCACGCGCCGCCACGATCACCGTGGCCTCCTCGTCCTCCAGACTCACCACGCCGGCCGAGACGACCTCGCCGGTCGCCTCCACCTCGTTCTCCACGACCTCCTGACGCAGGCGGTCGGCCTGCTCACGCAGGTCGTCCTGGAAAGTCGCTGTGGCCCCCTCGATCAGCTCCTCGAGATCCTCGTCCGTCGTACGAGCACTGATGGTGATCAGACCCACCACCTCGTCCCCGGCTGCCTCCACCACATCGGCGCGCGCCTGCTCGCGCCGCTCAGCGTCACGCCAGGCGAGGCCCCGCTCGACCGCGAGTGCGAGCGCGGCGACCAGGACTGCGCTCAGTAAGGTCCTCACGACGGCGGTGCGCCGCCCGCGAGGCCTGGAGTCCGCTGAGGGCGTGAGCTCCGAACCGTCCCGCTCTTCAGTCATCGCACGCTCACCGGGCCGAGGACGAGCGCCTGCCATCCCTGCTCGGCCGGCAGCTCCATGGAGGCGTCGCCACCGACGGTCACGCCGCGGCTCAGGTCACGTCGGCCCGAAGGGCCGGCGCCCTCCGGCCAGACCCCCTTCCCGAAGTCCAAGCCGCACGAGGAGGGCAGGGGTCCGCGCCCGCCTCCCTGGGGGCAGGGCAGCAACCGGGCCCCGCGCACGGACTTGGGGTCCGCCTCGGGCACCGTGCAGTGGGCCAGGAGGTCGACGTCACGGAACTGCGCGACCGAGGGATCGCGACGTTCCGACGCCGCCAGGTAGCCCTGTGAGCAGGCCGGCGGGTTGTTCACGTTGGCGCGCAGGTCGAGGTTGACGTCACCGAACTCTGCGCGCGGGTTGATGGCGGACTGCAGCCGCGCGACGGTCACCGGGTAGTACACCAGACCCTCCTGGATCTGCGGCAGGTAGGTGTTGAGCACCTCAGCGTTGGTCGTGAGGTTGGTGACCAGCAGAGGGAGCGTCGGCTGGAGGTCGTTCACCAGCTCGGTGGCGGCTCGCAGCCCGGCCGGCCCCTGCGACAGCAGGGCGCGGAGGTCACGATCCCGCCCAGCGAGCTCGCTGGTGAAGGCCGCGAGGGACTGGGCATAGCTGAGGGTGGTCCCCCGCAGGGCTTGCTGGGTACCCAGGACCGGCTGGGCAGTCCTGATCAGGGACGTCGTGACAGCCAGTCGATTTTGCGCGGTGCGGAGGAGGCTGTCGGCGTTCTCGATCGTGCCGGCCAGGTCGGGACCGCTCCCGGCCAGACCCTGGTCGACCTGGTCGAGCACGCGACGGGTCCGCGCGCGGGGCACGGACGCGAGGAGGTCGTTGACGGACTCCAGCACCGGAGTGATCTGGGGCATCTCGACGGTCCGCTCCACCGGGATCACATCTCCCTCCCCCAACGAGGCGGAGTCCTCCCCGGCGTCCTCCCCGGGCGCGGGCACCAGGTCGACGTACTGCTCCCCGATGGCGGAGGTGCTGTGGAGCTCCGCGACCACGGTGGCCGGGATGTCATGCTCGTCGTCGATGCGCAGGTCAGCCACCGCGCCGCCGTCCCCCACCTCGAGGTCAGCCACTTCGCCGACCTGGACGCCTCGATAGGTGACGATGGCCTTCGGGTAGAGCCCGCTGGCGTCAGCGTATTCGGCGCGCACCTCGTACACGCCGACACCTAGCAGGGCCGGCACGCGGGCGTAGACCACCACGGCGAAGAACAGCGCCACGAGCGTGAGGACCGCGAAGATCCGGAGCTGTCGCTTGATCAGGGTCGTCAGGATCATCAGCAGTCACCCAGAAGTCCGAGCAGGCAGGCCCCGTCGCCCTCGCCGCGGCCATCGTCCGGTTCAACGGGGGGCTTCCCGTCGGCGCCCGACCCGCTGCCCCCCTCGGCGTCCTCGGCGCGCGGGCCTCCCTGACCACTGTTGCCGTTGCCTCCAGACTGCTGCAGGGGGTCAGTCAACGGATCCCCTGACTGGAGGGACGGGAGCTGACCAGTGCCGAGCAGCAGGTCGGCGAGGCTCTGGGCGCTGACGTCGATCGTGGCGAAGAGATTGGAGTAGTCGCCTCGAAGCGTCTTCTCCGTGGTCATGGCCGGGAAGGGGACCGTGATCGCGATCTTGAGCGCCTCGGGGAGTCGGGTCGCCGTCTTGCCGAGCTGACTGAGGATGGGCCCCAGGGAGTCGAGGTTGGCCAGGATCGCCTCCTGGCTGGCCTGGATCACACCGACAGCTCTCGTGCTGGCTCGCCCCGAGGTGGTGACGGCGTCCACCAGCCGCGCCCGCTCCTGCTCCAACGCCTCCAGACCCGGACCCACCTCGTCGATGGCCCGCGCGATGACCTCGCGGTCGTCGGCAAGGCCCCGACTCAGGCTCTCGAGCGACTCCAGCGTGTTGATGATCTCTCCCTTGGTGTCATCGAGCACTGTCAACAGCTCGTTGGACCGCGTGACGAGGTCGCGGGCGTCCAGCTGCCGCTCGTCCAGCGCCGTGGTCAGCTCGCTGGTGATGGTGCTGATCTGCGAGAGGCCGCCGTTGTTGAGCAGCAGGGCTACGCCGGCGAGGACCTGCTCGGTGCCCGGAGCCTGGCCCGTGCGAGACAAGGGCACCTCGTCCCCGTCACCGAGCAGTCCCACGGGCGAGGCGGCGGCATCGACGGGCGGGGAGTCGATGTCGACGTACTGCGCACCCAACAGCGTCTTCTGTCCGATGGTGAACCTGGCCCGGTCGCTGATCGGGACCGAGTCCAAGAGCCGGAGGTCGGCCACGGCGTGCCAGTCATCCACCCTGATGGCCGTCACCGTTCCCACGACGACGTCGTCCAGGAGCACCTGGGAGTTCGGGACGAGATTCTCCACGGCCTCGAAGCGCACGGTGACCCCGTAGCCGTCGGACCCGGTGGCCACCTGGCCGGGCAAGGTGTTCTCGTTCGGCTGGAGCGAGCATCCCGTGGCCAGGCAGGCGAGCAGCGTACCGGCGGCGGTCAGCCGCATGTGTGCGCCTCGTCGCCTGAGCATGGAGCGGGTCGTCATGGCGTGCCTCCGTTGGTGCCGGTGAGCAGACTTCCGAGGGTCTGCAAGAGGTCGATCTCGACGCCCGCCAGCCCGGGGATCGGGACGTCGTCACCGTCACCAGGCTCGCCCACGTTGATGCCCGGGACCAGGCCCTGGTCCAAGCTCTCCAGACCCAGAGCCTCGAGAATCGGACTGAGCACCTTGTCACACTGAGCTGCGGTGCCCCCCGCACCCAGGATCGCCCCGCACAGCAGCTGCGGAAGGCTGTCCAGCGCGCTGAGGGTGGCGCGCCCCTTCAGCGCGGATCCTTCGACGATGTTCGCCAGGTTGATGAGCGCGTTGGTGCCGATGTGGAGGGACCCCGCCAGCGCGTCCGAGCGGTCGGCCAGGGCTGCCGAGAGCAGGTTCACCCGGCGGACCGCGGTCGAGATGCCCGCTCGGTTGGTGTCGAGGAAGTCGCGCGTGGTCCGCAGCGTCGCCGAAAGATCGCGTAGCACCGCGGTCAGCGTCAACCGGTTGCGCTCGAGGACCTCACCTACGGCGTCGATCTCTTCGGCGAACCCACGCACGGCCTGGTCGTTCACTGCCAGGGCACGTGTGAAAGTGTCGAGGTTAGCCACGGTGGTGAAGAGGTCGGAGCTGGGGTCAGACAGGGCCGCGGTAGCGTTTCGCAGCCCCGCGATGGCTCGTCGCAGCTCCAGGGCGTTGCCATTCGCCAGGCTCCCGTCCAGCGCGATGACAGCACGCCCCAGGGCGCCGCGATCGGCACCTTCCTGGGGTCCGAGTGCGCCGGTCAGGTCGGTCAGCTGCTGCTTGACGTCGTCGAAGGTGACGGGGACCGCGGTGCGTTCAACGCTGATCTCAGCACCGTCCGACAGCTGCGGGCCCCCGACGTAGGCGGGTTCCAGCTGGACGAACCGCCCACTGACCAGACTGGGCGAGACAATGGCCGCCCGTGCGTCGGCCGGGATCGGCTGGTCATCCTCGATGATGAGCTCCACCTCGACACCCGTCTCCGACGGGGTGATCTGGCTGACGGTGCCCACTGGGACGCCCAGCACTCGTACGTCGTCTCCGACGTAGAGCCCCTCGGCACTGGTGAAGGTCGCGTTGATCGTCGTGTCACCGCCACGGATGAGCGTCGCGGTCGATACCACGAGCAGGCCCAGGACGAGGAGGACGGCGAGGCGGCGCACGAGGCCGCGTTTGGAGATGTCGGTCACGGCAGGATTCCAGACAGGATGGGCGCCAAGGTGGCAGGGTCGGTGAGGTTCTGGATGTAGGCGTCGAACCACGGACCGGTCGACGCGGCGTCGCCGAACGCAGTGGCGTAGCCCCGCAGGCCGACCAGGGTGTCCTGGATCGCCTTGCGGTTGCGGTTCAGGACCTCGACGATGCCGTTGAGCTGCCTCAGCGCGGGACCGATGACCTGGGTGTTCTCCTCCAGGACGCCCTGCAGCTGATCCGCGAGCATCTGGGCACTCTCCAGCAGCGCTTCGATGACACGCTGACGCGCATCCAGCTCGGCGAAGAGCGATTCACCCGCGGTCAGCAGTGACGCGATCTCCTGGTCGCGATCGGCCAGGACGTCGGTGACCCGAGTGGCACGATCCAACAAGGTGGCCAGCTGCTCGTCGTTGGCAGCGATCGCACGGGAGATGTCGGTGATGCCGCGTAGGGCGGGGCCGACGGAGTCCCGCGAACCCTCGAGGACGCCCGAGGCCTGGTCGATGGCGCGCTGGAGGGCGGCCTTGTCGATCTCCCCGCTCTCGGTGGTGAGCCGATTGAGAGCGCTGGTGATGCTGTAGGGCGCATCGGTGCGCTCGACGGGGATCGTGTCCCCCGCCTCGAGTGCCCCGTCTCCGGCGGGCACGAGCTCGACCGCCGCACGCCCCAGGAGCGTGGTGGTGACGATGCGGGCCTCGGTCAGGTCGCCGAGCTCGACATCGGCGTCGGTGAGGACCAGGTCAGCCTCGACGACGCCGCCCTCGAGCACGACGTCGCGCACCTTGCCGACCTCGGCTCCGGAGACCATCACCGAGTCCCCCCCGCGCAGTCCGCCCGCCTCAGCGAACCGGGCATGGATGACGTCGCTGTTGCCCACCAGGGGCAACCGGTTCAAGTTGAGGCTGGCCAGGACCACCAGCACGATCACCACCGTGCCCACAAGCCCGCGGCGAGCACGACCACGAAGCAAGCCATTCATGCCTGGCACCTCTCAGCATCGGAGTTGATCCAGGGCGTCAGGACCGGGGCACCGGCCACGACGTCGGTCTGGACCCGGACACCGCACAGGAAGAAGTTGAAGAAGTTGCCGTAGGAACCGGCGTTCTGCAGCTTGCGATAGTGACGGGGAAGCTGTTGCAGCACGGCGACCAGCTCCTCCTTCTCCAGGTTCAGACCGCGGGCCGCCACCGTCAGCGCACGCAGGTCGGGAGTGAGGTCGCCGCGGGCTCGGGCGAGCAGTCCCGATGCCTCACGGGCGAATCGATCGATCTTGTCGGCCGCGATCAGGATCTCGGTGTCCTGCTCGTCGAAGCGGGTCAGCACGATGTCGAGCGCGTCGATCACCTGCCCGAGCTCGTCGCGACGCCCGTCCACGGTCTCCAGGACTTCGTTCAGGTTGCCGATCACCTGGGTGATCAGCTGCTCGCGCTGGGCGATCGCGGAGGTGAACGAGCCGACGCGGGTCGTCAACGTCTCGACGGCCGATTCCTGACCCTGCAGCACCTGCACCAGCTGCTGCGACAAATCGTTGATCTGGGCGGGGTTGAGGCCGGCGAACAGCGGCTTGAATCCGTTGAGCAGGGTGTCGAGGTCGAGCGCTGAGGCGGTGTTGGAGATCGAGATCATTCCTCCCGGTGACAGCTCGGCCGCACTGGCTCCGCCGGTCGTGGCCAGCTGAACGATCCGGTCGCCGATGAGGTTGCGGTACTCGATCGTGGCCGTGGTCGATTCGTCGAGGACGAGCGCGTCATCGACCTCGAAGGAGACGACGACCGTGCTGTCCGGCCGGACGTCGATGTCCGTCACCTCGCCAACCCTGACGCCCGCGGCCCGGACCTGGTCTCCCTGACGAAGACCCGACACGTCGGCGAAGGCGGCTCGGTAAGGCGCCGCTCCCCCGGAGCGGTACTCGCTGGTCACGGCACCCACCCAGAACGTCACGAGCGCGGCGACCACCAGGAAGGAGACGAGCCTGAGCAGATCGGCCCGCTCCCTGGCTCGCACTGGACTCGTCGCCACGTCAGCGACCCCCTATTCCCAAGATATCGAGCACGTCGGCGGAGCCAGGGGCTCCCTCGGATGACTGTGTGAACGGATTCACCCCGGTCGCGAAGGTCGGCTCATAGGTGAGCGACGCCTCCTCCGGCGTCACGTACGGCAGGCCGAAGCAGTTGGGACCCCGGTTCTCGCCCAGCAGCTTGAGGTCGGACGAGTACTGGTAGGGCTCCCGACCGCGGACCACGTGGGTGAAGGTGGTGATGCCCGGATTGGTGCCTCCCACCGCGAGCTCCGCGAGCTCGTTGCCCTGGGCCAGGCCCTCGATGAGACACGGCAGCTCCGGGGAGTACCGGGCCAGTGACCGGGTCACGGGATCGAGCAACCGCAAGGAGGTGCTGAGTCCCTGACCGCTGTCCCTCAACAGGGCATCGCCCTCGCTGCTGAAGGAGGTGAGGCTCAGCTCCAGGGCGCGCAGCGACGCCTGCTGCTCGACCACCGTCTCCAACGTCGTGGCCGCACCATCGAAGGTGGTGATGAGATCGTCCCGGGCCAGGTCGTACACCGCGGCCACGTCGTCGAGGCGCCGCAGGTCCTCGCTGAGGGCCGGGAGCGAGGGATTGAAGGACGTCAAGTAGGTATCGGTCAGGGTGATGAGCTCTCCCAGCACCTCGCCACGCTGGTCCAGAGTCCCCGCCACAGCGCTCAAGGCTTCGCTGACCTGGGCTGGGCGTGCAGCCTCGAGGACGGCGCTGAGATTGGTGAATGCCTCGTCCACTTCCACCGTGGTGGCGCTCGCCGGGATGACGTCGCCGGCTTCGATCGACTCCGCGCTCGCTCCTTCCGGGACAGTCAGCTGGACGTACTTGGCGCCGAATGCGGTCGGCGGCACGAGTTGCGCGGTGACGTCGCGTGGCACGGAGTCGGCCTGGTCCGGCTCCAGCTCGAGGGTGATCTCGGCACGGTCGCCGTCGATATCGACGTCGCTCACGGCGCCGACCTCGACGCCGTAGAGCTTCACCGGCGCCCCCGGCGCCATGGTGATCCCAGCGCGGTCCGCCTCGACCACGACGTCGACGCTGGGCCGGAAGACCCCGTTGTACTGCATGAGCGTTCCCACGACGACCGCCGCCAGCAGGACGATGATGGTCAGGCCGGATAGGAACTGCCGGTCGATCCCTCGAGCTTGCACCATGGTCTTCACCCCGCGATGTGGACCGACGGCCCGCCCCAGACGGCGAGCGCGAAGATCAGGTCGACGAACATGGTGGCGATCAGCGCAGAGCGGACCGCCCGCCCCACCGCCTGGCCCACTCCAGCCGGCCCTCCACTGGCACGGAACCCGTGGAAGCAGCACACGGACACGATGACCAGCGCCATGATCAGGACCTTGATGCCGGCCAGGAAGAGGTCCGTGGGCACGAGGAAGGTGTCGAAGTAGTGCTCGTAGGTGCCGGACGCCTGGCCGTAACCGACCGTCACCACGAGCTCGGTGGCCAGCCAGCAGGACATCAGGGCGATCGTGAACAACGGCACGACGGCGATCAAGCCGGCGATGATGCGGGTGGTGACGAGGTACGGGATGGGAGGCACAGCCATGACCTCGATCGCGTCGATCTCCTCGCTGACCCGCATCGCTCCGATCTGGGCGGTGAAACCGGCGCCGACCGTGGCGGTGAGCGCGATGCCGGAGATGATGGGGGCGACCTCACGGGTGTTGAAGTACGCCGAGAAGAAGCCCGACAGCGCGGAGACCCCGATGTTGTCGAAAGAGGTGTAGGCCTGCAGCCCCACCTCGATTCCGGATGCGGCCGTCAGGAAGCCGATGACCAGCACGGTGCCGCCGATCAGGGCCAGGGCACCCGAGCCGAGGGACACCTCGGCGAGCAGCCGGATGATCTCCTTGGGGTAGCTTCGGATCGCGCGCGGCATCGCACGATAGGCCGAGGTGTGGAAGCCGAGCTGGTCGCCAAGATTTCGAAGCCCCTGGGCCGGTCGACTCGCCACGTGGCCCAGGCGCAGCGCTCGCTGCCTCGGACGCGGCGTGCTGGCGTGGACCGCCATGTCAGGCTCCCAACTTGATCTGGAGGAAGATGGCGCTGATCACGCTGTTGGCGGCGAACAGCAGCATGAAGGCGAAGACGACGGTCTGGTTGACGGCGTCTCCAACGCCCTTGGGGCCGCCCTTGGCATTCAGCCCGAGGTAGCACGCGGTCAGACCGGCCAACATGCCGAAGACAGCGGCCTTGATCTCGGAGGTGATGAAGTCCGCGAGACCGACGAGCAGGGTCAGGTCGGAGACGTACAGACCGGGCGTGGCTCCCTGGAGGACAACCGAGAAGATGTAGCCCCCCACGATGCCGACGACGGTCACCACTCCGTTCAGCGCGACGCCGACCAGCATGGAGGCAAGGACGCGCGGAACGACGAGTCGCTGGATGGGATCGATGCCGAGGGTCACCATGGCATCGATCTCGTCCCGGATCTTGCGCGAGCCGAGGTCGGCGCAGATCGCGGTGGCACCGGCGCCGGCCACCACCAGAACACTCACGATGGGTCCGATCTCACGGACCACCGCCACGGCCGCGCCCGCTCCAGCCAGGTCGACGGCGCCGATCTGGATCAGCAACTGGTTGACCTGGAAGATGATCACGACGCAGAAGGGGATGGCGACCAGGATGGCTGGCGCGAAGGAGACGGTCGTGAGGAACCATGCCTGGGAGACGAACTCGCGGAACTGGAAGCGACGGGTGAACATCTGCTTGAAGACATTGCCGGTGAACGAATAGAAGTCGCCGAACGTGCTCAGCGCCTGGACGAACACGCTCGAACTCATGGCCTCGTTGGCCATCTTTCGCGAGCTCGGCGTCAAGCCGGACGGTCCGGGCCGCTGGACCGCGTCCCGGGGGGTAGTCGCCGTCACCATCGTGCGACGCGGCCCGGGATGCTCTCAGCCCACGAAGGGTCGTCGAGACCGTGGGGCGACTGATGTAAGCCCACCGAACAACACCCCCGCTGAACTGGTAACACTCGAACAGCCCTCGGCGACGCTTCTGTCGCGGCAGGTCCACCCCGCATCCCCATGCGCTCACCCTTCCGATTCACGATGTGACCGCGATTACACAGAGAGGGCGGGGCGTATGTCTCGTCAAAGATGCCCAACGCGTAACTAGTTCTTGTATCTTTGCACAATCATGGCGGTTCTTAAGCCGTCGACTCGACCACAGGAGCCAGATGCCGACACGTCCACTGCCGTGGGTCGAGGAATGGGTGACACTCTTCGTCCTCGAAGAGTCGAGCGCCAGCCAGGTTGAGGCTTGGGTGGAGCGCACCGCCTACACGATCCTGGAGGAGGTCCCGGA
>Ga0172372_10002203_pt1 | contig 29861 bp, 23 predicted proteins | sample LakKiv5m_2_FD_114544 | JGI IMG/M metagenome (GOLD analysis project Ga0172372, IMG submission 114544) | Freshwater microbial communities from Kabuno Bay, South-Kivu, Congo - kab_092012_9.5m | ecosystem: Environmental > Aquatic > Freshwater > Lake | place: Democratic Republic of the Congo...
CAATATCGCCGAGCACGCCGGTGCCCGTTGCGGTCAGGCCCGCATTGGTGACCGAAACACGCGCCACACCGCGTTCCAGGTCTCGGTCAAAGGCAATACGCGGAATGCGCAAATCGCGCACGTCAAGCTCGGCCTGGATATCAATATCTTCAATATCAAGCGTCTTGATGAGTGGAAAGACAAGCTTGAGCGTGCCGCTGGTCAATGTACCGGTTGGATCATTGATCGGCGGCGGGCGCCTTTCGAAAATCTTCAGCCTGGGATGGCGCAAAACCGCCCAACCATCCGCCAGCGGGCCACGCACCCGCGCTTCAACGCGCGTGATTTCCGGATCGGTCGCGAAGCTGATCGAAACCGTGGCGCTATCCGCCAGAATGGCGGTGCCGGCCTGCTGGCCGCCGGTGGCGGTGATTTCGATCTTATCGAGGGAAAACCGCGCCTCACCACCGGCATTTTCAAAGGGTGGGATGGGGCGCAACCAATGAACCGTCACGCCATCCGCGCGCGCGACGCCGGAAAGCGCGGTGATTTCGACGGCGCTGCCATCCGCGCCGATCCTTGCCGCAATCCGCCAATTGCCTTCGCGCAGCATGCCGGCTGTAAGGTTCTCGGCCAGCCATTCGCGCGGCTTGGGGGCGACACTCGGCGGCCAGTAATGCGGCAGATCGGCAATATCCAAGCTGCGCAAGGATAATTCGGCGGTTGTCTGCCACATGCCATCTTGCAACCGGGCCTCACCACTGGCGCGAATGACCGGCGGCGGAGCGGCGCCCGGGCGCTGCGATGGCTGGGGCGAAAAGGCCAAGCGTTCTACACGCACCACATCTTCGGCCAGCGTCGCGTCAAGCAGGATGGCCGCGAAGGGAATCTCCCCGCCATTATTTGGCAAATGCAACATGCCCGCCCCGGTGCGCAGCCGCCCCATCAGCAAATCCGGCTGCGGCGCCCCGGCGAAACGCGCGATCAGGGTAATCTCCGCCTCTGCCTCCAGCGCGGCCATGGGGGCCAATTCCGCGCTCGCCCGGGCCAGCACCGCGGGCCGAATGCCGCGCGCAGTCAGCGATGCCTCACCCCGCCAAAGTGCCCGTTCAAGATTGCCGGCAATCTCCACCGGAATGCGCTGATCGGCCAATCCCAGCATGGCGCGCCCGGCCAATTCCAAGCCGCCGGCAGCGCGGCGTTGCAGCACCAGGGAGGTAAGATTGGCGCTCACCACCCGCCCGGAAGCCTCATCAGACAGCGCCAGCCTGGTATCCAAAAGCGCGATGCGCCTAATGGCCGATAGCGCCGTTTCCTCATTGGGTGGCGCCAGCCAGGCGCTGATGATCTCGGTCAGGGCGTCAAGCGCAGTGTCCGGAGTTTCGGTGGCATCAGCCTTTGTGGCAGCGGCCAGCCCGAGTGAAAGTGCCCCTGCCTTGTCGCGGTTTGCAAGCAAGCTGAGCCCGCGTAATTCCAGCGCGCGCAACCCAATATGCCCGCGCAGCAATCCGCCCAGTGAAAGGGAAGCATCCACCTGCGGCAGAACCGCAATCAGCCCATCATCCTTGTCAACCAGCCTAATTTCGGAAAAGCGCACCGCAATCGGCGAACGATGCCCTTCACGCCAGCCCGCCCAGGAAATTGCCGCTTCAGCGATGGCGACCTTTTGACCAGCCAGCGCATGATTGGCGGCAATCTCAGCCTGCTGAGCGAGCCAGGGCAGGCTGACCGGCCCCTGTTCCAGCCGCCAGACCACCCCGCCAAGCGCCAGCCCAGCCAGGAGCGTCAGGGTCAGGCAGACCCTGGCCAGTAGCTTCAGCCCTCGCCCCGCTTGACCTGCGACCCGCCTCACTCTTTCCCTATTCCCCCATGACCCCTGTCACAGCAGCTTTCCCCCTGCCACGCGGATTCGACAAGACCGCCGCCGCCCTCGCCCAGGCGCATTTCGCCGAGAAGGGGGAGGCGGAAAGTCGCTTCGCCGAAAGTGCTGAGGGGGCTGCGATACTGGAAGCGCTTGGTGGTCATAGCCCCTATCTAGCCGATTTGGCGGTGCGGGAGTCACCCACCCTGCTTTTCATGGCCGAACGTGGCCCGGATGAGGCATTTGCGCGCGCCATAGACCCGCTGCTGCGCCTGGACCCTGCCACGCCGCGCCCGGCCTTGGCGGCGCTGCTCCGCCAGGCCAAGCGCCAGGGCGCTTTGGTGGCTGGCCTCGCTGATATTCGCGGGCTTTGGGGGCTGGATCGCGTGACCGGGGCGTTGTCCGAATTGGCGGAGCTCAGCATTGACACCGCCTGCGCGCATTTGCTGCGCGATGCCGCGGCGCGGGGTGATTTGCGCCACACAGGTGGCAGCAGGACAGATGCGAAATCCATCGGCCGGCAATCTGGCCTGGTCATTCTTGGCATGGGCAAGCTTGGCGCGCGGGAGCTGAATTACTCATCCGATGTGGATCTGATGGTGCTTTACGATCCGGCCGCCGTGCAGGACCCGGATCGCGCCCAGGCGATTTATGTGCGCATCGCGCGTGATCTGGTGCGGCTGATGGAAGAACGCACTGCCGATGGTTATGTGTTCCGCACCGATTTGCGCCTGAGGCCCGATCCGGCGGCGACACCGCTCGCGGTCTCCATCCCTGCTGCCATCGCCTATTACGAAAGCATGGGCCAGAATTGGGAACGCGCCGCCATGATCAAGGCGCGGCCCGTGGCAGCAGATCGCGCGGCGGGGGATGCTTTCCTGCGCGAAATCCGCCCCTTTGTCTGGCGCCGCTACCTGGATTTCGCGGCCGTGGCGGATATCCATTCCATCAAGCGGCAAATCCATGCGCATAAGGGGGCCAAGGGCGCGCATGATACGGTGCAATTGGCCGGGCATGATGTGAAGCTTGGCCGCGGCGGCATTCGCGAAATTGAATTCACTGCGCAGGTGCTGCAATTGATCTGGGGCGGGCGCGATCCCGCACTGCGCGACCCGACCACACTCGGCGCGCTTTCTGCCTTGGCCGGCGCAGGTAAGATCGAACGCCGCGCTGCAGCCGATCTGGCCGATGCCTATGGTTTCCTGCGGCGCCTTGAACATCGGCTGCAAATGGTGGCGGATCGGCAAACACATCGCCTGCCGGAAGATGAGGAAGGGATTGCGCGCATCGCCTCGTTCCTCGGTTACAATGACAGCGCCAATTTTGCCGAGGATTTCGCCTATCATTTGCGCCGCGTTGAACAGCATTACGGGCGCATGTTTGAAGCGGAGCCGACACTGGCCGCCGATGCGGTGCAGGGTGATCTGGTCTTCACGGGTGTGGAGGATGATCCCGCCACCATCGCCACACTGCGCGCCATGGGTTACGCCAATCCGGGCAGCATCGCCGCCACCGTGCGCGGCTGGCATCACGGCCATGCACGCGCCATTCGCAGCGAACGTGCGCGCGAATTGCTGACCGCGCTGATGCCAAGCCTGCTCGCGGCCTTTGGCAGGCAGCGTGATCCGGATGCAGCGCTGATGCGCCTGGATGCGCTATTCGGTCGGTTGACGACGGGGGTGCAGGTTTTGAGCCTTCTGCATCGCAACCCGCCAATGCTGGATCGGCTTGCCGGCATTCTGGGTGCCGCGCCGCAATTGGCCGATCATTTGGCGCATCACACCGCAGCACTTGAGGGGCTATTGGTGGGCGCAGGCGGCGGCATTGGCAGCGCGGCGTCTGCCTTGCCCGCGCTGGTCAAGGAAGCGCGCTATTTTGAAGAGGCGATGGAAGCGTCCCGCCGCCTGGTACAGGAAGGCAAATTCGACATTGACGCCGCAACCCTGGAAGGCGCCATAGACCCCGATGCGGCGGGCGAGGCGCGAAGCGCCCTGGCCGATGCCGCCATTTCATCCCTGCTGCCGCATATGACCGCTGAATTCGCCGCGCGGCATGGTGTAGTGAAGGGCGGGCAGCTTGCCGTGGTGGCTTTGGGCAAGCTCGGGGGGCGGGAAATGCTGCCCGGTTCTGATCTTGATCTGATCCTGGTTTATGATCACGCAACTGAGGCGGAAGCGAGCGAAGCCAAGGCCAAGCGCGGCGCACCCACGATCCGCCCCTTGCCAACCATTCAGTATTTCACCCGGCTTGCGCATCAGATGGTCGGCGCCATCACTGCCCCCGGCGCTGAGGGCAAATTATATGAGGTGGATATGCGCCTCAGGCCTTCAGGATCGAAGGGGCCAGTCGCGGTCTCGCTTGGTGCCTTCCAGCGCTACCAGGCGGAAGATGCCTGGAGCTGGGAACGCATGGCGCTGACGCGCGCCCGCGTGGTGGCAGGGCCGCCCGCCCTGTCACGCCGCATCGGCGCGGCCATTCCCGCCGCCTTGTCCAACCCCGAAAAGGCCAAGGCCGCCATTCCCGATGCGCTTGCCATGCGCCAGCGCATGCTGCGCGAATTGCCCGCCGCTGGGCCATGGGATGTGAAGCTGAGCCCCGGCGGGCTGGTGGAGGTTGAATTCATTGCCCAGGCGCTGCAATTGCACCACGCGCCGCGTCATCCGGGGGTGCTGGCCACCACCACGCGCATCGCCATTGCCAATCTGGCGAAAATCGGTGCGCTGGAGGACCGCGAAGCCGAAGCGCTGATCGCCGCTGAGCGGCTCTGGCGCGGCATCAGTGGCATTCTGCGCCTGACACTTGGCCCCTGGCGAGAGGCCACCTTGCCCGAACCGGCAGCCTCCGCCGTGTTGCGCGTGGCCGGCCCGCTTTGCGCTGCGCCACCCGTTGACCTTCCGGGGCTCCGCGCACAGATGGAAGCGAGCGCAAGCTTGGTGCGCCAGGTTTTCGAAGCCCGGCTTGGCCGGCTGGATCGGGGGAATCTTTCATGAGCGAATTGGCCGAAGGCAAAAAGGCACCCGCCTTCAAATTGGCAGCAAGCGGTGGGCGGGAGGTTTCCTCAGCCAGCCTCAAGGGCAAGCCCTATCTGCTGTATTTCTACCCCAAGGCCGATACGCCCGGCTGCACCAAGCAGGCTTGCGGCGTCCAGGAAGCGCTGCCCCAGCTCGGCAAGCTTGGCCTGACCGTGATTGGCGTATCGCCCGATGCCATGCCGCCCATTGAAAAATTCGCCAAGAAATACGGGCTGGAATTTCCGCTGGCATCAGACCCGGAACACAAGACCGCCGAGGCCTATGGCGTTTGGGTCGAAAAATCCATGTATGGCAAGAAATACATGGGGCTAGAGCGGTCGAGCTTTCTGGTCGGCGCCGATGGCAAGATCGCCAAAATCTGGCGCAAGGTGAAGCCAGATGCCCATGCGGCTGAGGTGCTGGCCGCAGCCAAGGCGCTTGGCTGAGCTGCCGGCGTGTTACGGCAGCTTGGTGGTGCCGGCAGCGCGGATAATGCCCTCGGGCCGCGCTGCCTTTTCGGCAATGCCGCTAATGCCTTGCCTGCGGGCCAATTCGGCCCAGACTTCGTCTGGCCGGATGCCCGCATCCACCCAGATCACCATTAGGTGATAGAGCACATCGGCTGATTCGAGCACCGTGGCGGCGCGATTGCCGATGGTCGCCTCGATCACGCATTCCACCGCTTCTTCGCCGAATTTCTGCGCGACCTTGGCGGTGCCGCGCGCCATGAGCCGCGCCGAATGGGATGTGGTGATATCGCCCGCAAGCCGGCGCTGTTCCACCGTTTCCCACAGCCGATCCAGGATCATGGCATCTGCCCCTGTCGGCGAAAGGCTGAGCGGTTGCAATACGCGCGCTTCCGCCTTGCGAATACGCTTGGGCAATTTTGCGGCCTTCGCCTTCAGCCCGCCCGGTAAAGGCAGTGCCACCTTCTTCTTGGCGATTTTCTTTTTGACGCCGGGCTTTTTCTGCGCCTTCTCGGCGGGTTTCAGCTTCGCTCGCTTCACCTTGCCGGGTTTTGTCGCCTTGGCCATTTACGCGGCCTCCTGCACAGGGGGAACGGGGCGGATCGGCAGACCAGCGGCAGTGAGTGCAGCCTTGGCTTCGGCAATCCGGAACACCCCGTAATGGAAAACACTGGCCGCGAGCAGACCGGTGGCGCCGGCTTTCGCGCCTTCAACGAAGTGGCGCAATTCCCCAACGCCACCGGATGCCACAATCGGCAGGCGCGTGGCGGCCCGCACGGCAGCGGTCAGTTCCAGATCAAAACCCTGCTTGGTGCCATCACGATCCATGGACGTCAGCAGGATTTCCCCCGCGCCAAGCGCTTCCACCTGCCTGGCCCAGGCAATGGCATCCATGCCTGTGCCGCGCCGCCCGCCATGGGTGAACACCTCAAACCCGCCGCCCACCTCGCGCCGACGCGCATCAATCGCGACAACAATGGCCTGGCTGCCGAACGCCTCGGCCGCGCGGCGCACCAGATCAGGGTCCGAAACCGCAGCGGAATTGATCGAAACCTTGTCAGCGCCCGCCAACAAAAGCCGGCGCGCATCATCCACGCTACGCACCCCGCCGCCCACGGTCAGCGGAATGAAGACCTCAGCCGCCGTGCGGGAGACCACATCCAGAATGGTATCGCGGTTTTCGGCAGAGGCGGTGATATCAAGGAAGGTGATCTCATCCGCGCCTTCGCGATCATAATTGCGCGCCTGTTCCACCGGGTCCCCAGCGTCGCGCAATGCCACGAAGTTCACGCCCTTGACGACGCGACCATCCTTCACATCCAGGCAGGGAATGACACGAAGCGCGAGCAAGGGACCTCATCTAAACTCAGGGTTGCGGGGGGTTCTGGCAAAGCTTGGCGTTTTGCTGGAAAGCGCGATGCGCCGGAATGATCCCCCGGTCAAGCCCCGAAAAGCAAGGCTTGCAGGGGCGCGCGGGCAGCGCCACATCTCCCTCATGGCCAGAAAGGGCAAAGCCGCCGCCGCCAAGGCCGGCGATTATCTGACCGGGCATTTGCTGATTGCGATGCCGGGCATGGAAGACCCGCGCTTTGCGCAAAGCGTGGTGTGCCTGTGCAACCATTCGGCTGACGGCGCGATGGGGCTGATGGTGAACCGCCCGATCGAAGGCCTGCCCTTCGATAAATTGCTGAAGCAGCTTGGCTTGAAGCCAGTGCCGTCCCAGCGCCAGATGCGGCTGGTGTCCGGCGGGCCGGTGGAAGCTGGCCGTGGTTTTGTGCTGCATACGGATGATTGGTCGGCTGATGGCAGCCTTGGGTTCAGCACTGGCCTCGCGCTCACGGCCAGTGTGGATATCTTGAGCGCGATTGCGAGCGGCGGGGGGCCGCGCCAGGGCTTGCTGGCGCTTGGCTATGCCGGTTGGGCGCCAGGGCAATTGGAAGAGGAAATCCAGCGCAATTCCTGGTTGAGCGTCCCAGCAGATGAGGCGCTGCTATTCCATCAGGATGCCAGCACCGCCTGGCATGCCGCACTCGCAAAACTGAAGGTGCATCCGGCTTGGCTTTCTTCCGCCGCCGGCCATGCGTAAGGGTTCTTGATCCATGCAGATGGCCGCCATTCCTTTCGATACGACTGATTGGGCGCAGGTGGAACCGACACGCCATGCGAACGTGACCGGTGAAGCGCTTTGGCGTACGCGCCATGTCGGCCCGGCGGAAAACCCAATTCGCGTGCGCATGGTGGAATATTCACCTGGCTATGTGGCGGATCATTGGTGCCAGAAGGGCCATGTGCTGTTGGTGCTGGAAGGCGAATTGGAAACCACGCTCGCCGATGGGCGCGTTTTTGTACTGAAGCCCGGCATGTCATATCAGGTGGCGGATGGGGCGGAGGCGCATATGTCGCGCACCGGCATCGGCGCCACGCTGTTCATCGTGGATTGAGGCGTTTTCAAGCCAAGTGTTTCGTCTTGGCTTGAACATGCACGCGCCTCACGCTGCTGGCGGCGGCGCCGGATCAAACCCATCAGGCGTAATGCCGCGCGGCTTGATCATGGCGTAAGGCGCACGCGGCAGGAAGCGCCCAGTGCCGGGTTCTGCCTGCACCTTGCCATCGCGCATCACCACCTCACCACGGCGAATGGTCATAACTGGCCAGCCTGTGACCTCCATCCCCTCATAGGGTGTATAGTCAATCGCGTGCTGCATCAGCGCGTTGGTGATGGTGACTTTCTTCTTCGGATCCCAAAGCGCTAAATCCGCATCCGCGCCAATGGCGATGGCGCCCTTGCGCGGCGCCAATCCCATCAGCCGTGCCGGATTGGTGCTGGTGAGGCGCACAAATTCATCCAGCGTAATGCGGCCCTTGGAGACACCTTCGCTGAAAATGATCGGCAGGCGCGCGGTGAAGCCCGGAATGCCGTTTGGAATATCGCGGAACACGGCATCCGAACCATTCTGGCGCTTGCCGCGATCACCTTCGAAGGAAAAGGCGCAATGATCCGATGAAATTACATCAAGCGTGCCGCGCCGGATCATTTCCCACACGCGTTCATGTTCCGCACGGCTACGCGGTGCCGGGCTGCACATGAATTTTGCGCCCTCAAAACCGGGGCGATCCATATCGGCGGCGGTCAGGCTGACATATTGCGGGCAGGTTTCGCCCCATACCTTCACGCCACGCGCCTGGGCACGCGCGATTTCCTCGGCCGCTTCTTCGCAGGAGACATGGAAGATCTGGATCGGCTGATCCACCAATTCCGCAAGCGCAATCGCGCGATGCGTTGCCTCACGTTCCACCACCGGCGGGCGCGCCCAGGCATGGTATTTCGGCGCGGTCATGCCATGCTTCAGCAATTCATGCGTGCGCCAATTGATCGCCTCATAATTCTCGCAATGCACCGTGACCAAACAGCCTAGCGTGCGCGCCTTCGTCAGAACGCGCAGATATTGCGCATCATTCAAATGCAGCGGTTCATAAGTGAGAAAGACCTTGAGGCTGCGCACCCCTTCCGCCACCAGGCGCGGCACTTCCTGATCCATCACGGTATCGGTCGGATCGCTGATGATCTGGTGGAAGGAATGGTCAATCATGCCACGCGCGGCGCGGGCGCGGTAATCCGTATAGCGTTCCCAGACGCCATAGCCTTTCCATTGCGGAATGAAACAAACAACCGAGGTTGTGCCGCCGGCGAATGCAGCGGTGGAGGCGGTGGCAAAGCTTTCCTCATTCACCGTCAACGGCGGTTCCGCCAAGCCAGTGCTGGCATAGCCACCGCGAGAGGGTTCTTCGATATGGCAATGGCTATCCACACCACCGGGCAGTACCAGCGTGCCGGCGGCATCCACCACGCGCGCGCCATCGGCAAGCTTTTCGCCAAGCGCCACAATGCGCCCATCCTTCACGCCGATATCGCAGCGCGTGGTGCCAAAACCGGTCGCAACCTCGCCGCCGCGTACCACCAGATCGAATTCTGCCATGATCATCCCCTGTTGTTAAGTTCGAAGAACATCCAAGCGCGCAGCCGCCAAGCCAGCCGCGCAGCCCGTGCTGAAACAGGCTTGCAGCAGATAGCCACCTGTCGGTGCTTCCCAGTCCAGCATCTCGCCACAGGCAAAGACGCCCGGCAAGCGGCGCAGCATCAGGTTTTCATCCAATTCCGCCCAGGCAAGCCCGCCGGCCGAGCTTATCGCGCGCGCGATTGGAAAGGTACCCGTCACCCTGAGAGGCAGCGCCTTGATCAGGCCGGCGAGGTCCGGTGTTGCGACGTTGGATTTCAGCGCTTCCTGGATCAGCGCAGTCGCCACCGGCGGCAACCCCGCATTGCGCCGCAAATGATTGGACAGCGAAAGGCTACCCCGCCGTCCCGCCAACCTCGCCGCAAGATCGGCTAAACCAAGATCGGGCCGGAGATCGAGATGCAGCGTGGCGTTGTGATGTTGTTCAAGCGCATCGCGTATGGCAGCACTCAAGGCATAGACCGCGCCGCCTTCTATGCCGGCCTCGGTTATCACCGCCTCCCCACGTTGCGTGATGCCGCCCAAGGAAAGCGCAATGCGCTTGAGCGGTGTGCCGGCAAAACGCGTGCGCAGATGATCAGACCAGGCAATGGCAAAGCCCATATTGGAAGGCGCGAAGGGACGCGTCGGGATGCCGGGCAGAAGCGCGGGCCAGGTGCCATCCGACCCAAGCCGCGGCCAGGAAGCGCCGCCGAGTGCCAGAATGGTGGCTGTAGCCTTGATCTGCGTTTCGCCACCCGGCGTCGCGAAACGCGCGGCGCCATCTGCTGCAAAGCCAAGCCAGCGGTGGCGCGTGCGCAATTGCACACCAAAAGCGGATAGTCGCGCCATCCAGGCACGCAGCAGTGGCGATGCCTTCATCGCGCGCGGAAATACGCGACCGGATGAACCAATGAAGCAAGGCTGGCCCAGGCCCTCTGCCCAGGCGATCAGTGCCTCAGGTGGGAAGGCGCGGATATGGGTGGCGAGATGCGCTTCAGCCGTTGCGTAGTGCTTCAGAAATGCCGGTAGCGCCTCCGAATGCGTCAGATTGAGACCGCCTCGCCCGGCAATCAGCAGCTTGCGCGCGGGCGATGGCATATGATCCGCCACCACCACAGCGGCACCTGCCTGCGCCGCGGCTTCCGCCGCCATCAAGCCGGCGGGGCCGGCGCCAATGACCAGAACGCTCAGGCGCTGCGTTCCAGCAATTCAATCGCGACATTTTCCGGCCCGCGCAGAAAACAAATGCGAATGCCGGGGCGGATCGCAGTTGGTTCCATGGTGAAATCCGCGCCCTTGGCCTTCAATTCCGCCACCACCTGATCAAGCCCTGTCACGGCAAGGCCGATATGTTCCAGCCCGCGATAGGGCATGCTGGGCGGCGGCGCCACGTTATCGCCCTTGATGGGAGCTATGAAAATGATCTGCCCGCCAAGCCTGATATCAACGCGCGGTTCGCCCTGTTGCGAGGAACGCAGTACCTCGGCGCCAAACATGCGTTCATAGAAAACCGCGGTCGCTTCCGGCTCCGGACTGCGGAGATGGATATGGTCGAAGGTGAATTGGGCCATGGTTTCCCCCTGTTTCAAATAGCGCCAGAAGCGCGGAGCTTGGCGCGGGCCGCATCATCATAGCCAAGCTCGGCCAGGATGGCATCATTGTCAGCGCCAAGTGGCGGCGGAGGTGTATCCACGCGCGGCCCACCATGCGCAAAGCCGAAAGCGGCGACGGGGACAGAAAAAGATCCCGTCACACCTGGTGCGCCTTCAAAGTGATGCACGACGCCCCGCCCCTTGATCTGCGGATCAGCAAGCGATTCCGCCAAATTGCGCACGCGTGCAGCAGGCACATGGCGCGCCTGCAAATAGCTTTCCCATTCGGCGGCAGTCTTGGCTTTCAACAATTCGGCCAGCGTCGCGGCTTCATGCACGCGGTCGGCATGGCGCGCTTCATTGCTGTCTTTCGCCATATCGGGACGCCCCAGCGCGTTCCATAGCCGCTTTTGTTGGCGGAGATTGCTGGCGCCAATCATCACCAGACCATCGGCAGTTTCATAGCAGCTATTCGTTGCATATTCATGGTCATTGCCGCGTGGCCGTGCAGGCTTGCCGCTGCGCGCATAGGATGTGACATGGCTTGCCATCATCATCATCGCGACATCCAACATGGCGAGATCAATATGCTGACCACGTCCGGTTTTTTCGCGTTGGAACAGCGCTGCCGATAGCGCGAAAGCCCCCATGGTGCCGGTCGCGTAATCAATCGCCGGTGCGCCGAACTTGATCGGGTTCACCTCTGGCGTGCCGGTGCAGGCCATGATGCCCGATGTGGCTTGGATGACGTGATCATAAGCGGTCTGTTCGCCGCGCGGTCCGCCATGACCAAAGGCCGAGATCGAGCAATAGATCAGGCGAGGATTGACTTTCAGCAAATCCTCATAGCCCAGGCCCAAAGCCGCGAAGGCGCCGGGGCGGAAATTCTCCACCAGCACATCAGCGCCCGCGATCAGCTTGCGGAAAATCTCGCGCGCTTCTTCCTGCTTCAGATCAAGCGTCATGCTGCGCTTGTTTGATCCTTGCGTCAGGTAATAGCTGCCCATGCCTGCGCGATTGAGATCCCAATCGCCGCCGCTGACGCGGCTTTGATCCGGGTCGTCAGGGTGTTCAATCTTGATCACATCCGCCCCCAGCAGGCCAAGCTGATAGGCCGCAAAGGGCCCGGCCAGCACATGGGTCGCGTCAATGATGCGGATGCCTTCAAAGGGACGGGTCATGGGTGTTTCCTTGGTTTTTCCTCAGGGCGCTTCGAGCAAAACGCCATCGCGGATGAGTGTGTTGATCTCAGCTTTGGTCATGCCGGCAGCGGCCAATAGCGCCGCCCCATCCTGCCCAAGCCGCGGCGCTGGCCGGCCAGGTGGCGCATTGCCGCCGGAGAAATGATTGGGCTGGCCGATGGCGAAGGTTGCACCTTCGGTCGGGTGTTCTTCTTCCTGCACCATGCCAACCGCGCGCAAATGCGGATCGTCCAGCAAGCCCGCGATGGTATTATAGGGAGAGGCCGGCACATCAAGCCGATCAAAAATCTCCAGCCATTCCACTGAGGTTTTGCCTTTCAGCCCACCGGCGCGAATGGCGAGATAATCGCGCGTATTGGCGGTGCGGCCAGCGATGGTGGCGAAACGCGGATCGGTCTTCAATTCGGGCCGGCCAATTGCATCAAAAAACGCATGCGCCTGCGCATCCGTATTGGCGGAGATGCAGATATAGCCATCAGAAGTTGGCAAGGGCCGTGCATCGGGGCTGAGCACCCGGTGATCACCAGGCGGGCCAAGCGCGGGGCGGAAGGACATGGCGCCCAGGTGTTCCATCATCACATAGGCCGCCATGTTTTCGAACATGGGCACTTCTATTGCCTCGCCCACACCGGTTTTCTCGCGGCGGTAAAGCGCGAAGCCAATCATCTGTGCGGCAATCAGCCCAACCGTATGATCCGCAACCAGCATCGGCACATAGCGCGGCTCCCCGGTGGAGGCTTCAAAACAGCCTGCCACGCCAGCAGCGCCTTGGATCACCGTGTCATAGGCCGGCCTGCCGGCATAAGGCCCGCCTGAGCCAAACCCCGTGATGGCGCAATGAATGAGGCGCGGCGCGATGGCATGGAGGCTCGCCGCATCCACGCCAAGGCGTGCTTGCGCATCCGGGCGGATATTGCTGACAAAAACATCCACGGTCGCCGCAAGGCGCTTGAGCGCGGTAAGCCCAGCCGGTGCCTTCAGGTCAAGGGCAATGGATTTCTTGCCGCGATTGAAATTGAGGAACTTCCCATTCATGCCGGGCGAACGCCCCTTGCCGGCAAGCTGGCGCAGCAAATCGCCGCCCGGGCTTTCGAGCTTGATCACCTCCGCACCATGTTCCGCGAGAACACCGTTGCAGACCGGCCCCACCACCACCGAGGAAAGATCGAGCACCCGAATACCTGCGAGAGGTCCGTTCATCTGGTCTTGCACTTTCCTTGTCCCAGTCATGAAAATCCATAAAGCCGCGCGGGGTTGTCCACCAGAACTCGCTGCAAGGCGGCGGCACCGGCGAAGCGCGGCAGCAAATCCACCAGATCAGCCTCATCCGGTTCCCAGCGCACATTGGGGTGCGGCCAATCCGTGCCCCATAGAACCCGATCCGGCGCTGCTGCGATCAGCCGTTGTGCGAAGGGGATCGCATCGGCAAAGGGCGGGCCGGTCTCGGAAATGCGTTCGGCACCGGATACCTTCACCCACCAATTGGGGCGCTTCAGCAATTCAAGCAAAAGGCGAAACGGGGTCTGGTCCAGGCCATCGCGCACCGGCACGCGCCCCATATGATCCACCACCACCGGCAGGCCGAATTCGCTGAAGAAATCGAGAAACTCTGGAATATTCCCGGCATCCAGATGCAGCACCAAATGCCAACCCATGGGCGCGATGCGCGCGGCGGTGCGCCGCACCAGCGCCAAATCCGGCACGCCGCCCAGATGCTTCACAAAGCCAAAGCGCACCCCGCGCACGCCGCCTTCATGCAAGGCACGAAACGCGGCATCGTCAAAGCCTTCATCAATCAGGGCCACACCGCGCCAGCGGCCATTGCTCTGCGCAATACCATCCAGCATGGCGCGATTGTCGGATTTATAGACGGTGGTTTGCACAATCACGGCGCGATCCACGCCGAGCCTTTCATGCAATGCAACCAAATCATCGCTGGTGCGCTCCGGCGGCGTATAGGGTGCGCCCTTGGCCAAGGGGAAGCGATCAAACGGCCCCCAGATGTGCACATGCGTATCGCAAGCACCGCGCGGCAGCGGAAAGGCAGGTTTGCGCATCATGGACCTAATCACCCAGCGCCGCAGGCACCGCAACCGCACCCTGCATCAGGCGCCGCGCGCTGCGATAGACGACAGCACTTTCCGCATGCCAGCCGGCGGCAGTTTCACGTACCTCCGCCCCTACCGAGAGAATGCCGGAAGGATTTGCAACGCGCGTTTCATCCGCCCGCGCTGGTGGCCCAGCCAATTGATGCGGCACGCTGCCGGGAATGCGGCTGGCAACGCCAAGGCACATGGCGCCGGTCAGCGGTACGGCGCGATGGGCGCGTTCCATGGAAATCATGCGCACCGCGATATCATGCGTGTCAGCGCCGAAGGCCGCACCATCCAAGGCGCGATAGGCGGCGGGGGATGCGACCACAGCGATTTTAGGTAGGGCAAGGCCAACTTTCTCCGGCGTTGCCGCCAGCCCCATCATCACACCCGCTTGACGGCGGAGCGTATCAAGCAACGCCATGCGCGCGGGGTCGGCTTCAATCGCATCAGGGCTTTCCGTGCCGGTCAGGCCCAGATCACGCGCATCCAGAAATACGCAGGCATTGGCAGCGTCAATCAGGCTTGCGGCATAAGCGCGCCCTTCGTGATGCAGCATATCGCGCGCATTACCTGTGGGCAGCAGCCGGCCAGTCGCACCGCCGCCAGGCGCCAGAAAATCGAGCCTGATGCGCGCACCGGAACCTGAAACGCCCGCCATAGCAAAATCACCAGCGGTCACCGCCTTGCCGCTGCGCACCGGAAAACGCGCATGGATGATGCGCTTCGTGTTCACCTGATGAATGCGCACTAGCGCCTCACCATCCGCGACGCGCACCAGCCCTTCATCCACCGCAAAGGGGCCGACGGCCGAGGAAAGATTGCCGCAATTGCTGGACCAATCCACCACGGGCTTATCCACCGCCACTTGCGCAAACAGATAATCCACATCCGCATCTGTGTGCGTCGGCGGGCCGATGATCACGGCTTTGGATAATGAAGAAATGCCGCCGCCCATGCCATCCAATTGCCGGCCATAGGGATCTGGGCTGCCCAGCACTGCCAGAAAAATCGCATCCTGTTGCGTACGATCTTGTGGCAAATCACGGGCGTGGAAAAAAACACCCTTGCTGGAACCACCACGCATGAAAATGGCGGGGATGAAGGTTTGATCCATGGGCTTTGCTCCGTACCGTTCGCGATATCAATCCGCTATCGCAATGGCGGATAATTGATGGCCAATGGGCCCGCCACCGGCCAGGGTATTGCGGCGATGGCTGAAGAACCGCGCCTCATCCGCCAGCGTGTCATGCGCCAGAATGCTGACCGCAACACCAAGCGCTGCAAGCCGCGCGGCGCAATAGCCTGGAAGGTCAAATTGCCAGTGGCCTTCTCGTTTGCCGGTTGCGAAAAACCGCGCATCGGCCGGATCGCGTGCCAGCACCGCATCGCACAAATCGGCAGCCACTTCATAGGATGGCTGATGAATACAAGGACCGACTACGGCGATAACATCGCGCCGCGCGGCGCCAAGCGACTCCATGGCAAATACGGTTTCTTCCAACACGCCAGCCACCGCACCGCGCCAGCCGGCATGGGCGCCGCCAATCACGCCGGCGGCATGATCTGCGAAAAGTACGGGCGCGCAATCACCGGTGATGATGCCAAGCGCCAGGCCCGCACGCCGTGTCACCACGCCATCCGCTTCGGGGCGTTGGTCTTCTGGCCAGGCATCTTCCGCTATCACCACGCGCTTGCCATGCACCTGCGTCAACCCACAAAGCGCCTGGTGTTCAAGCCCAAGCGCTGCGGCGGCGCGGCTGCGGTTCTCGCGCACCGCCACCGCATCATCCTTGCCGGAGAGCGAGCAATTCAGCGATGCGAAAGCGCCCGTTGAAACGCCGCCATTGCGCGTGAAAAACCCATGCCTCAGGCGCGGATGCTGCAAAGGATTGGCGGTCAGGAATTCAGCGCTCATGCGGTTTCGAATCCAGCGAGTATCGGTAGGCTTGAATCGCATAGAGCCAGTGCCTTGAATAGACGGCCCATGGCTTCGGGCGCTGTCAGCCTATGCGCCGCGGCAAGCTGCGCCTGGGCGCGTGCGGGATCAAGCCGGGCGAGCATCGCTGCCCGCGTCATGAAGCCAAGCCGTTGCAGGAATACGCCCTGCGGCAGCGGCCCATGCGTTATCGCGCCGGCAGCGCGCGCGGCGGCAGCAAAGGCCGCGAAATCAACATGCGCGGTAATATCCACCTCACCAGCTGCGCTCAGCGGATCAACCGGCTGGCCTGCGCGCATGGCTTGCAGGCTGTCGCCGAAAGCGCTTTCCGTCGGGCCGTAATCAATCAACAAGGCAGCACCGCCGTGGCGGGCAAGCCGCGCACCAAGCCAGGCTGCGAAGTGCTGTGCTGGCTCATTTACTTCGTGCACAGCACCTTCTGGTGCATCGTTAGGCAAGGCAATATCGCTTGGTTGTTCGAAAAATCCGCCATCCAATACGAAGCGTTCGCGCCATGAGGCGCCTCGGCGAATGAATTGACGGATGGGCAGAGCATCAAGAAATTCATTGGCGAGCAAGATCATCGGCGCTTCTGGCAATGCTGCTACATCCTCATGCCAGGTAACACCAGCAGCACCCAGCTTTGCCGCTTGTGCTTCGCGCAAACGTGGTGATGTCTCCAGCAAATGCACGCGCAAGGCGGCCCGAAAATCCGGCATCATTTCAGCAATCGCGCGCAGCGCATCCGCCATCAGGCTACCGCGCCCTGGCCCGCATTCCACCAACAAAACCGGATTGGGCCGCCCCATGGCTTGCCATGTCACGGCGGCCCAAAGTCCCAGGCATTCTCCAAAAGCCTGAGATATCTCAGGCGATGTTGTGAAATCCTGAAACGGATCACGCGCCGCGTAATAGGCGGCAGCGGTGCGCGCCATGAAATGGTCAAGCCGCTCCGCATCCTTGGGTGCATAAGCAATTTCAGGCGGCGCGCTGGTCATACCGTTTCCGACAGAAAGACAGTTTCGTCATGTCGCAGATCAGGCGCGCCGCCGGCAAGGGCTACGCTTCAATCCACCCGCGCGCCAGAAGCGCGGATTACCGGCGCAAGCTTCGCCTGCTGCGCCGCGCGGAAGGCGGTGATCTCCGCCATGCTGGTGTACCAGGCCATGGCACCTTGTTCGCGGAAGGATTTCACCAGATCAGGATGTTCCAAAGCCTGCTTGCTGAAATGCGACATTCTATCGGTCACATCCTTGGACAAGCCGGCAGGCGCGCAGACACAGGTCCAGGAAATCACGTCAAACCCTGGCAGAAACTCCGAAATGGCGGGCAAATCCGGCTCAATCGGGCTGCGCTTTTCGCTGGTTACCGCCAAGGCCCGCACCTTGCCCTGCCGCGCAAGCGCAAGCATGGAGGGCATATTATCGAACATCATGTGAATGCGCCCGGCCATCAGATCAACAAGCCCGGGTGCCGCGCCACGATACGGCACATGTTCCATATTCACGCCGGCCAATTGCTTGACCATCTCACCAGAAAGGTGAAGCGTGGTACCCGAACCGGCGGAGCCGAAGGAATATCTGCCAGGATTGGCCTTCAGCAGCGCAATCAGTTCCGGCACGCTGCGCGCCGGCAGATCGAGATTGACGCCAAGCAGATTGGGCAATTGCCACAACCCGGTGATGAAGGTGAAATCCTTCTCCGGATCGAAATTCAAATTACTGTAAAGTGTTGGCGCAATGGCATGGGAAGCGATGCCACCAAGCCCAATCGTATAGCCATCAGGCGCTGATTTCGCGACCGTATCCACGCCAACATTGCCACCTGCACCGCCGCGATTTTCGACCACAAAGCTCTGGCCTGTCAGTTCCGACATGCGCGCGCAATAGATGCGCGACAGCACATCGGTGGAACCACCGGCGGGGAAGGGGTTGATGTAGCGCACCGGGCGGCGCGGCCAGTCACCCGCTTGCGCGCGGGCGATACTTGGCAAGGCCAACAAGGTAGCGCCGGCCAAAACGGCGCGGCGCGGAAGGCTTGGTTTGGACATGGCGCTTCCTCCTGATTGATGCGGCTTTCGCGCCGCATCTTTGCTAATGGTGCGATTCATGCTGGCCTTTCCCTTGGCCAAAAAGCCCCCGCGCACCACTAGCCGTATATTTGGTGGGCCGATGCACGCCGCTGTCGGGAACCGACAGCGGCGATCGGACCACTAGGAAGGCTGCCGGAATCCGCGCTCAGGTCAAGAAAAAAGCGCAGGCATCCCTATCCGCGCGGCACGGCGGCATGGGCCGCGAGGCAGGCCACATCCACAATCTGATTGACGCCCGCCTGCATGGGCACGATTTGCGCCGAATGCGAAAGCCCGGTCAGCAGCGGGCCGATCACCGTACTGCTGGTCAGTTGTGGTACGGCACGCGTCAGAATATGCGCCGCATGAATGCCGGGCATGATCAACACATTTGCCGGGCCGCTCAGGCGACAGAAGGGATAGAGCGAAGCACGCAGCTTCGGGTCCAGCGCCACATCTGCTGCCATTTCGCCGTCAAACTCAAAATCCGCGCCGCGTTCGGTCAGCAGCTTCACCGCTTCACGAATGCTGCCAGGAATGGTGCCGCGCGGATCACCGAACGTCGAGAAGGAAAGAAACGCAACACGTGGTTCCATCCCCAAGCGCCTTGCGGCGGCCGCCGACCCGCGCGCGATGCCAGCAAGTGTGGCTGCATCGGGTCTTTCATGAATGGCGGTATCCGCCACCAGCACCGTTCCCGCCTGGCGCGAGATGATGATGGAAACCCCAAAGGCAACGCGCCCCGGCACGGGGTCTATCGCCATGTTGATGCCTTCAAGCGCGGCCGCATAGGAACGCGTAGTGCCTGTAACCACTGCATCTGCCTCACCGGTCGCCACCATACAGGCCGCGAAGACATTGCGGTCCTGGTTGACAAGCCGCTGGCAATCGCGTTGCAAAAAGCCATCGCGCTGGCGTTTTTCATAGAGGAATTCAGCATACCGGCGCGTCGATTCCGAAAGCCGCGCATTTTGGATTTCAATGCCACTGGGCAGAGGAATCCCGATGGCATTAGCAACCGCCGTAATGCGGTCCTCTCGCCCCACCAGAATGGGCGTGCCATAGCCCGCATTGCGGAAGCCAATGGCGGCGCGGATCACCTTTTCTTCCTCGCCTTCCGCAAACACCACGCGTTTTGGGTGCTGGCGCACGCTTTCCGCAATCGCTTCCAAGGCGCCCACGGTGGCATCCAGCCTATTCGCCAAATCCCGGGCATAGCGCTGCAAATCCGGCAAGGGTTTGCGCGCGACGCCGCTTTCCATCGCAGCCTTGGCGACCGCTGGCGAAACGCGCGAAATCAGCCGAGGGTCAAAGGCATTGGGAATGATGTATTCCGGCCCAAAACGCAGCGCCTTGCCCGCACCTGCGCCAGAGACTTCTTCCGGCACATCCTCGCGCGCCAGCATGGCAAGCGATTCAGCCGCCGCAATTTTCATCGCGTCATTGATGGTGGAAGCGCGCACATCAAGCGCACCACGGAAGATAAAGGGAAAGCCCAGCACATTATTGACCTGGTTCGGGTAATCTGAACGCCCGGTCGCGATGATGCAATCGGGCCGCGCAGCGCGCGCCTCATCCGGCGTGATTTCCGGATCGGGATTGGCCATGGCGAAAATGATCGGCTTCGGCGCCATGGCGCGGATCATCTCGGGCGTCAGCGCGCCCTTCACTGAAAGGCCGAAAAACACATCGGCGCCGTCGAGTGCCTGCGTCAGCGTCCGCGCGGAAGTCGTCACCGCATGGGCAGATTTCCACTGGTTCATGCCTTCCTGACGGCCACGCCAGATCACGCCCTTGGTGTCGCACAGGATCACATTTTCGGGCCGCATGCCCATGGCGTTGACCAATTCCGCACAGGCGATGGAAGCGGCACCCGCGCCATTGATCACGAGCTTCGTCGTCTTCAAATCACGCCCGGTCAAATGGCAGGCATTGATAAGGCCGGCGGCAGCGACAATCGCCGTACCATGCTGGTCATCATGAAAGACGGGAATATCCATCAATTCGCGCAAACGCTGTTCAATCACAAAGCATTCCGGCGCCTTGATGTCTTCCAGGTTGATGCCGCCAAAGGTCGGGCCGAGATAGCGCACCGCATTGATGAAAGCGTCGGGGTCTTCGGTATCCACGCAAAGATCCATGGAATCGACATCGGCGAAGCGCTTGAACAGCGCGGCCTTGCCTTCCATCACCGGCTTTGATGCCAGCGCGCCCAGATTGCCAAGCCCCAGCACTGCCGTGCCGTTGGAAATCACCGCGACGAAATTACCCTTGGAGGTATAGTCATAGGCAAGCGTCGGGTCACGATGAATATGCAGGCAGGGCTCCGCTACACCAGGCGAATAGGCCAGGCTCAAATCCCGCGCCGTAATCAGCGGCTTGGTCAGGCGTATTTCAAGCTTGCCGGGCCTGCCTTCCCGGTGCATCGCCAGCGCTTCTTCGGCGGTGACGCGCGCCGTGCGCGTATCCTCAACCGGCGTTTTTTTCGCGTCATCCATCCTAGTCACCACTCCTCATACCGACCCCATCATGCCGGTTTGTGCCACGCACCGCGAGGCCCCCGCTTCGCAGGCGCAGCAAAGCGCCCCCTCACACCCGGCGCACATTCCAGGGATAGGGCGATGACCCCTGCAAAATCCCTGTAATATTGCGTCGGAAGGCGGTCCTGATCCTGAATTGTCCAAGCGGGATGAAGGCGGCGTCTTCCAAAGCGAGCCGCCCAAGGCGGGACGCGATCTGTTTCTGTTCGGCCTCATTCGGCGCAAACAGCCAGGCTTCCGCCATGGTCTCCGCCTCATCACTTTTCCACCAACCGAACCAGCCCGCCGTGCCCTGGCCGCGCACCAGGAAGGAAACGGCGGGATTGGCCCAGGCCGTTGCCCCACCCGTGGTATGCAGGATGGACCAGCCGCCGCGATCCACCGTCTCACGATTGCTTCGGCGCTGCACCACCGTGCCCCAATCGCTTTCCGCCAATTCGATATTCATGCCGATCCGCTTCAGCCGATCCGCGGTCACTTGCCCAAGCGGCCCAATATCCGGGAAATCCGTCGGATTGATCACGACAACGCGCTGATTGGCGTAGCCCGCTTCACGCAGTGCGGCACGCGCGCGGTCCAGGCTGCCTGGCATCATTGCCTCACCCAGATCCTCATAATACGGCGTCTCGCGCGGCCAAAGGCTGCGGCAGAGATCCCAATCGGTCCGGTCATCGCCCCTTGATGCCCGCATGTAATCTTCCTGCAAAACGGAAAGCCGGACGGCGCGCCGGATGCGCACATCATCAAAGGGCGGATGCAGCGCATTCATACGCAGCACGGCAAGCCGCCCGCCCGTATCTGACACTTCACGGCGCACATCGCGCGCGCGGGCCAAAAGCGACTGCAAATCGGGATGCGGCCTTTCCCACCAATCAACCTCGCCATTCTGCAAGGCGGCCGCTGCCGTCGCGGGGTCGGGCAGGATATGCCATTCAATGCGCCGGAAATGCGCGATCTTGGCGCCCGATGTCCAGGAAGGCGCTTCCTGGCGCGGCTGATAGGCATCGAATTTCTCATAAACCACGCGGCTGCCGGAATTGTATTCGCCGGCAATGAAGCGATAGGGGCCGGAGCCGATCATCTCCGTCACGCCGCGATTGGGATCGGTCTCCGCCAAGCGTTCTGGCATGATGAAAGGCACGGATGAATCGGGCTTCGCCAAAGCATCCAGCAACAAGGGAAAGGCGCGCTTCAGGCGGATTTCGATGGTGCGGTCATCCACAGCGCGCCAATCATCCACCTGGCGTATCAGCAATTGCCCATAAGGTTCGCGCGCGCACCAACGCTTGAGGCTTGCGATGCAATCTCTCGCGCGCACTGGTTCGCCATCATGGAAACGCAGCCCGGCGCGCAGCGTAATGCGCCAACGCTTGCCGTCATCCAATACTTCCGCCCCTTCGGCCATTTGCGGCTTTGGTTTCAGTTCCGCATCCACGCCGTAGAGCGTGTCAAACACATGCCAGCCATGATTGCCGGTGACGGTGGCGGTGGTGAAGACCGGGTCCAGCACGCTCAGATTGGCTTGCGGGACGAAGCGCAGCGTTTGCGCGCGCATATCCTGGGCGACAACGGGCGCGGGCAAGGCCGCTGCGGCGCCCATGGCCAGCATGGACCTGCGACTGATACCGGGTGCTGTCATTGGAAGTTTCTCCCTGTCAGGTCTTGTTACGGGCAGTCTGGAACCTCTCGCGCCAATGTGCCAGCCCAGGGTTTGGCTTGGGCGCGGCCCGCCTGTATCGTGATGGTGCATGCCCCCCGCCCAAGCCCCCTCAGGCCCGATTCCCGATGCCAGCGGTGCGACGCCCGCCATGGCGCAATGGTTCGCCGCCAAGGCCGCGCATCCGGATGCGCTGGTGTTCTTCCGGATGGGCGATTTCTACGAGCTGTTCTTCGCCGATGCCGAAGCTGCCGCCGCCGCGCTTGATATCGCGCTTTCTTTCAGGGGGGAGCATCGTGGCCAGAAGGTCGCCATGTGCGGCGTGCCGGCCCATGCGCATGAAAGCTATCTGGCACGCCTGATCCGCCAGGGTTTCCGCGTTGCCATTTGCGATCAGATGGAAACACCTGAGCAGGCCAAGGCGCGGAAGGCGCCGACCATCCGGCGCGATATCACGCGGCTGGTGACGGCCGGCACAGTCACGGAAGAAACCCTGTTGGAAGCGGCGCGCCCGGCCTGGCTTTTGGCGCTCGCGCCTTCGGAAGACCGCGTGGGGGCCGCCTGGCTGGATGTTTCAACCGGCGCCTTTGGCACGGAAACCCTGCCGCGCGCGGATATCCAGGCGCTGCTGGCGCGGCTGGAACCCGCTGAAATCCTGGCGCCGGAAGGCGTATTCGAAGGCGAAGTGGCGGCGCGCATCACCCCGCTTGACCCGCCCCGTGATGCTGTGCGGCGGCTGGCCGAGGCGTTTGATGTCTCCACCCTGGATGGGTTTGGCAGTTTCAGCGCCGAGGAACTCGCCGCCGCAGCCATGGCCTTGGAGTATGTGCGGGCCACCCAGGCGGGCGCCTTGCCGCGCCTGGCGCCGCCGAGCCCCATGGGTGGGCGCGGCCTTTTGCAGATGGATGCCGCGACGCGGCGCAGCCTTGAAATCCTGAAAAGCGAAAGGGGGGAGGCGCGCCATTCCCTGCTCGCCGCCGTGGATCGCACTGTCACCGCTGCCGGTGCACGGGAATTGGCGGCACGCTTGGCCTCGCCTTTGGCGGAAGCCGGACCAATCCTGGCGCGGCATGAGGCGGTGGGCTGGATGCTGGCCGCACCTTCTGAACGTGCCGCGCTGAGGGCCGCGCTGAAGGGCTCGCCCGATATGGCGCGGGCGCTGGCGCGGCTATCGCTTGATCGTTTCGCGCCGCGCGATCTGGCCGCAATCCGCGATGGGCTCGCGCGGGCTGAGGCGATGGCGGCGGCGCTTGATGCAGCAGGCGGGCTGCAACCCGCCTTGATTGAAGCCGCGCGCGGCGCGCTGGTGCCGGAAGCCTCACCGCAGGCGGAATTGCAGCGTGCGCTTGCCGAAGCCCTGCCGGCGCGGCTGGAAGATGGCGGGCTGATCGAGGCTGGCTATGACGGCGAATTGGATGCGCTCAGGCGATTGCGCGATGGCGGGCGGGACCAGATTGCGGCGCTGCAATTGGATTTGGCGCAGGCATGGGGCGTCGCGGCGCTCCGTATCCGCCATCATCAGCAATTCGGCTTCCTTGCAGAAATGGCTTTGGCAGCGGGCGAGAGATTGCTCCGCGCCGCCATCGCGGAAGGCCCCAATTGCCCGATCCATCGCCAGACCATGTCGAATGCCATGCGCTTTACTTGCCCGGCGCTGGCCGAGCTTGACCGGAAGGTGGCGGAAGCGGGGGATCAGGCGGCGCGGCGGGAACGCATGGTCGCGCAGCATTTGCGGAAGCTCTGCCTGAATGCCGCGCCCGGCATCGCGGCGGCAGCAGCGGCGATGGCGGAATTGGATGTGCATGCCGCCGCCGCTGAATTGGCCGCGGGTGGCGGCTGGTGCAGGCCGGAAATCACACAAAAGCCGGATTTTGCCATCAAGGCCGGGCGGCACCCGGTGGTGGAAGCCGCCCTAGCCCGCGCGCGCGGCCCGGCCTTTGTGCCGAATGATTGTGATCTATCGGCGGGGCAGCGGCTTTGCCTGCTGACCGGGCCGAATATGGCCGGCAAATCCACTTACCTGAGGCAAAACGCGCTGTTCGTGATTCTGGCGCAAGCCGGGCTTTTTCTACCCGCCGAGGCGGCGCGGCTTGGCCTGGTGGATCGGCTTTTCTCCCGCGTGGGTGCAGCGGATGACATTGCCGGCGGGCGGTCCACCTTCATGGTCGAAATGGCCGAAACGGCGGCGATATTGAACCAAGCCAGCGCGCAATCCCTGGTGGTGCTGGATGAGGTCGGGCGCGGCACCGCCACCTGGGATGGGCTGGCGATTGCCTGGTCAGTGCTGGAAGCGCTCCATGACCGCATCCGCTGCCGCACCATCTTTGCCACGCATTTCCATGAATTGACGTCACTGGCCGCAAAATTGCCGGAACTGACGCTGGCGACCATGCAGGTGCGGGAATGGCGCGGGCAGGTGATTTTCCGCCACAGCGTGGGCCCCGGTGCCGCCGAGAAATCCTGGGGCCTGCATGTCGCGAAGCTCGCTGGTGTCCCGCGTGAGGTGCTGCGCCGGGCAGAGGCTGTGCTGGCCTCGCTTGAAGCCCGCGCCAAGGGGCTTGACCCCCTGGCGGAAGAATTGCCGCTTTTCGCGCGCCCCGCCCCTGCCGCCGCGCCATCCCATCCCGCTTTGGACGCGCTTGCAGGGCTTGATCCCGATACACTCAGCCCGCGAGAAGCGCAGGAGTTTCTCTACCGCGTTAAATCGCTTTTGGAGACTGTTGCAGCGCCGCCGGACACGATACTATGACAGCAATGAGTCTCTCCGAGGCCTTCCCCGAAATCTCTCTGCCGGCACGACAGCGCGGGTCGCCTCACCCTGGCATTGTTTCTGAACAGCCCCTGGTGCTGATGGATTTGGTCGCTCAATTGCTGCCGGAAGGCCAGCCGATTGCGCGCGATGAGGCGTTAGCGCTGCTTCGCAGGCATTTGGGGCGCATTCAGGCGCGTGTGCAGGAGGCCTTTGAGGCACGCGAATTATCGGGCCTCGCTGCCGCGCGCTGGTTGGCCGCGCTCACTGATACGCTGATGGTTGGCATTCACCGTTATACCGAGGCGCTGCACTCGCCGGATCGTGGCGAGAAACCTTATGCCTTGGTGGCGACCGGTGGTTATGGCCGTGGCGTGCTTGCACCCTTTTCCGATATTGATCTTTTGTTCCTGACCGATAACAGCATGGGCGCGCGCGGCAGGAAGGCAGTGGAGTTTATGCTCTATCTGCTTTGGGATCTTGGGCTGAAGGTTGGGCATGCGACGCGGTCCCGCAGCGAATGCTTGCAGGAAGCGAAACGCGACGCGACGGTGATGACCGCGCTTTTGGATGCGCGGTTGGTCGCGGGCGATCCAGCGATTTTCGCTCGCTTTGATGAGGCGTTTCGCGCGGCGCGTGCGCGGACTGGGCTGAAACCCTTTCTGGAAGCGAAGCTTGCAGAACGCCAGAACCGCCATCGCCGCTATGGCGATAGCCCCTATGTGGTTGAGCCGCATGTGAAGGAAGGGCGCGGGGCGCTCCGCGATCTGCAAACGCTTTATTGGCTGGCGCGTTATGCCTTCAATGTGCAGCGCATGCCGGAACTGGTCGGCCCCAATAGCCCAGGCGGCGGTTTGCTGACGGCGAATGAAGCGCGTGCTATTCGCCGCGCCTGGGATTTCCTGTGGACAGTGCGCTTTCATTTGCACCTGGTCACGGGCCGCGCGGAAGAACGCCTCACCTTCGATCTGCAGCCAGTTGTAGGCGCGCGCATGGGCTATACGCGGCGCGGGCTTCAGGATGGCGTTGAACGCTTCATGAAGCATTTCTTCCTGACCGTGCGCGATGTGGCGCGTTTCACGCGCATTTTGGAACCGGCCATCATGCGCGCCGCGCTTGGCCGCCCGGCCGTCATGCCTGCACCAGACAAGGCTTTGACTGAAGCAGGCTTTGGCCTGGCCGATGGCAAGATCATCGCCGCGCCGGGGTTCGATTTCACGGTTGAACCGGTGCTGATGCTGCGTATCTTCCGGCTTGCGCGGGATCGGGGATTGGATATCCACCCGCTCGCCTTCCGCGCCATTATTCGCCACGCGCGGCACCTCGCGCGGCTGCGTGGTGATCCGGCGGCGAGTGCGGAATTCCTTGATATACTTTCGGGCAAGGATCCGCATATCTGGTTAAGGATGTTGAACGAAGCCGGGCTGATCGCGGCACTTTTGCCCGATTGGCAGCGTATTGTCGGGCTGATGCAATTCGATACCTATCACGTGTTCACGGTGGATGAGCATACCATCGAAGCGATTGGCGTGCTCGGCGCCATGGAACGGGGTGAGCTCACGGAAATTGCCCCGGTTGCCAGTGAGCTAATCGGTCAGGTGCAATCCCGCCGCGCGCTGTATGTCGCGATGCTGCTGCATGATGCTGCCAAGGGACGCGGCGGCGATCATTCCGAATTGGGCGCGGAATTGGCGCTGCATATCTGCCCGGCGCTTGGCCTGACGCCTGAGGAGACGGAGACGGTTTCCTGGCTGGTGCTGCATCATTTGCTGATCAGCGAAACCGCCTTCCGTCGCGATATCGAAGACCCGAAGACGATCCTGGATATCGCGGAGACAGTGCAAAGCCCGGAACGTCTCAGGCTGCTGCTGGTGCTGACGGTCGCTGATATGCGCGCGGTCAGCGCCAAGGTCTGGAATGGCTGGAAAGCAACGCTGCTGCGCGAACTTTACTGGCGCGTCGCTGAAGTGCTGGCGGGTGGTCTTTCCGTGCCGGAACGCGATGTGCGCGTGGCCCGTGCCAAGGACGCGGCGGCAAAGCTACTGGCCAAGCATCCGCGTGCCGCGGTGGATCACTTCCTTGGCCTTGGTTATCCCGGCTATTGGCTTTCCTTCGATCCCGAGACCCATGCGCGCCATGCGGCGATGATCGAGGAAGCCCGCGCCACCAAGGCACCGCTCACGGTGCAAACGCGGGTCTTGGAAAACCGTGCGGTCACGGAAGTGACGGTTTATTGCACTGACCATCCTGGCCTTTTCAGCAAAATCGCCGGCGCCTTGGCGGTGGCCGGCGCGAGTATTGTGGATGCGCGCATCCATACCATGACGGATGGCATGGCGCTCGATACCTTCTGGGTGCAGGATTACCAGGGCGGGCCGTTGGATGCGCCGCATCGCCTGGCGCGACTTTCCGTCCTGGTGGAACAGGCACTTTCGGGAAGCCTCAGGCTTCGTGATGAAATCCGCAAGCTGAAACGCGAACCAGCCCGGCTGCGCGCCGTGACGGTGCCACCGCGCGTCGTGATCGATAATCACGCTTCCAATACGCATACCGTCATTGAGGTGAATGGACGCGACCGCCCGGGGCTATTGCATGACGTGACCGCAGCCATGAGCGATCAGGGCATGCAGATCGCTTCCGCCCATATCACCACCTACGGCGTGCGCGCGATTGACGTGTTTTACGTGAAGGATGTTTTTGGCCTGAAGGTTGAAAATGAACGCAAGCTGACCGGGCTGCGCGCCGCGCTGGAAAAGGCGCTGGTGCCACCTGAGGTGGATGCGAAGGTCGCAGCGGGATGAGCGAGGGCTTCAAAAGCTTCGCGGAATTCTGGCCCTATTATTTGCGGGAGCACGCCAAGCCCGTAACGCGCGCACTGCATTTCACCGGCACAGGTGCGGGGCTTCTATTGGCTTTCGTCGCGCTGTTTTCAGGCAATTACTGGCTTCTGCTGGTGGCGCTGATTTGTGGTTACGGTCCCGCCTGGATCGGCCATTACTTTGTCGAGAAAAACCGCCCCGCCACTTTTCGCCATCCGCTGTGGTCGCTGGTCGCGGATTTTCGCATGTTCTTCTTTTTCATCACCGGGCGGCTTGGCAATGAGCTTCGCCGCCACGGCGTTGGTTGACGACCGCACACCGCATCAGGCGCGATTGCCCAATACGCTGCTGCGCAAAGGCAAGGCCACGCTGAAGCGCAGCCTGCGCGGGTCTGGCCCTATAGTGCTTTCAGATTGATCGCCGTCGGCTTGCCGCGTTCCTCGGCGACCTCAAAGGAAACCTTCTGGTTGTCCTTAAGCCCCTGCATACCCGCCTTCTGCACGGCGGTAATGTGTACAAACACATCCTTGCCGCCACCATCCGGCAGGATGAAGCCAAAGCCCTTAGTGGCATTGAACCATTTCACAGTGCCATTCGGCATGACGTGAGCCCCTATTGTTATGACGGCGGTTACCCCGCCGCTTCGCCAAGATTCTACGAAAATCAGACAATTTTCGCCGGGGCTGCGTCAAGCTTTTTGCGCAAGCCAGGCGCGAATTTCCGCATTATGCTCGCCCAGATCAGGGGCACGGCGGGTAATGCGCGCGGGTGTGGCTTCCAGCCGCAAGGGTGAAGCCAAATGCTGGATTGGGCCGCGTTCGGGGTCCGCAAAACTGCTGACCAGGCCCCGCGCCTGGCCCTGCGGATGCGCCAGGGCCTCATCATAGGACAGCACGGGCTCGGACGGGATGCCGGCCTTGCCGAGCGCGGCCAGCCATTCGGCGCTGGGGCGGGTTGTAAGAATTTCCTGCAAAATCGCGATCAGCGCGTTGTTATTGGCCACGCGATCCGCATTGGTCTTGAAGCGCGGATCGCCCGCCAAATCTGGCCGGCTGATGACGCCACAGAGCGCCTGCCAGAATTTCTCCTTGGAAGCACCGAGGGTAATGTAGCCATCGGCCGTCTGAAATACGCGATAAGGCGCCGATCCGCGGTGCGATTGCCCAAGGCGCGACGGGCGCGTGCCATGGGCAAAAACATGCGCGGCCTCATAAACGCCGAGCGCCACGCCGGCTTCGAACAGGGATTGATCAATCCGCTGGCCCAGCCCGGTTTTCTCGCGCGCCTGCAAGGCAGCCAGCACAGAAAGGGCCGAAAACATGCCCGCCGTGACATCGGTAATCGCGATCGGCAGGCGATAGGGTTCGCCATCGGGCGGACCATTGCCGGCCATCAGGCCCGACATGCCCTGCGCCATCATGTCCAGGCCGCCATGATCCGCCCAAGGCCCGGTCTGGCCGAAACCTGAAATCGCGCACCAGATCAGGCGCGGATTGGCGGTGCTTAATGCCTCCCACCCCAAGCCGAGGCGGGCCAGCGTGCCAGGGCGGAAATTCTCCACCAGCACATCGGCGCGGAGCGCCAATTGGTGCACCAGTTCAATATCCTCAGGTTGTTTCAGATCGGCGGTGATGCTGCGCTTGTTGCGGTTCCAAACCGCGAAGGGCTGGCTGCGCCCATCCACAAAGGGCGGCATGCGCCGCGCATCATCGCCGCCATCGGGGCGTTCCACCTTGATGACATCGGCGCCCAGATCACCGAGCAGCATGGTGCAATAGGGGCCGGAGAGAAAATTCGTGAGGTCCAGAACAAGCAGCCCATCCAGCGCAGCGGTCACGGTGCTTTCGCTCCTTGATGTTCCGTGGTCGCGACGCGCCGGCGCC
>Ga0172372_10002206_pt1 | contig 29844 bp, 28 predicted proteins | sample LakKiv5m_2_FD_114544 | JGI IMG/M metagenome (GOLD analysis project Ga0172372, IMG submission 114544) | Freshwater microbial communities from Kabuno Bay, South-Kivu, Congo - kab_092012_9.5m | ecosystem: Environmental > Aquatic > Freshwater > Lake | place: Democratic Republic of the Congo...
CACCAAATTCAGGGCCAAGGCCCCAAACAGGGTCCCGAAAATGCCGAACTGGGCGGCGGCTCCCAGCAGCAGCGTCTTGGGATTGGCCAGCATGGGGCCAAAGTCGGTCATGGCGCCCACCCCCATGAAAATCAGCAGCGGAAACATGCCGGATTTGATACCCAGATAGAGATAGGCGAGGATCCCGCCCTCCTCGGCGATGCCGGCGATGGGTATGTTGCTGAGCACCGCGCCGAAACCGATGGGCAGCAATAACAGGGGCTCGAACTCCTTCTTGATGGCCAGATAGAGCAGACCGATACCCACGGCCATCATGACCGCCTGCCCGGCCTGGAAATTGGACAGGCCCGTGCTGGCCCAAAGCTGAATCAAACCTTCCATTGCTACCTCATTCCAGCGTCAGGAGATCATCCTGGGAAGCCACCGTCTCGCCGACCTTGACGGCGATGCTGGCCACGATTCCGCCCGTGCGGGTGCGTATCTCGGTTTCCATCTTCATGGCTTCCATGACGATGACGACCGTATTGGGTTCGACATGCTGGCCCGGCGCGACATTGATGCGCAGAATATGGCCGGCCATGGGCGCCTTGACGACTTCACCCTCACCCTTGGCCGCCTGACTGGCGGCGGCGAGCGTCGCACCGGCGGCGGCTACCTCGACCTTGTAATTGCGGCCATTCACCGCCAGCACACCGGGGCTGGGGGACTCCACCCGGAAGACCCGGCCATTGACACTGATATCGAACACGCTGTCCTTGCCCGTGGCGGCCTCCGCCGGTGCAGCGACGCCGGCCTGTGGAGCGGGTTCAAAGGCATCGGGATTGCCACGATTCTGGAGAAACTTCAGGCCGACCTGGGGAAACAATGCATAGGTCAGCACATCGTCAATCTCGTCGGCGGCCAACTGGATGCCCTGCTGCTCAGCCTGGGTTCGCAGATCGGCCGTCAGTTTGTCCATCTCCGGTTCCAGCATGTCGGCCGGCCGCCCGGTGATGGGCTTGTCGGCGCCCAGCACCTTCTTCTGCAAGGTCTTGTTCACAGGCGCCGGAGTAGCGCCGTACTCGCCGCGCAGCACGCCCTGGGTCTCCTTGGTGATGGACTTGTAGCGCTCGCCCATCATGACATTGATGACGGCCTGGCTGCCGACGATTTGCGAGGTCGGCGTCACCAGCGGAATGTAGCCGAGATCTTTGCGAACCTTGGGAATTTCCTCCAGAACGGCATCGAACTTGTCGAGCGCGTTCTGTTCCTTGAGCTGGCTTTCCAGGTTGGTCAGCATGCCGCCCGGCACTTGCGCCACCAGGATGCGGCTGTCCACCCCACGCAGGCTGCCTTCGAACTTCGCATATTTCTTCCGAACCTCGCGGAAATAGGCGGCGATTTCCTCCAGCAGATTAAGATTGAGACCCGTGTCCCGGTCCTGGCCCTGCAAGGCCGCCACCACGGCCTCGGTCGCGCTATGACCGTAGGTCATGCTCATCGAGGATATGGCAGTATCGACATTGTCGATGCCGGCCTCTGCCGCTTTCATGATCGTGGCGGTGCTGAGACCCGTCGTTGCATGACATTGCATGTGGATCGGCAGGCTGACGGATTGCTTCAGGCGTGTCACCAGTTCGAAGGCGTCATAGGGTTTGAGCAGCCCGGCCATATCCTTGATCGCAATGGAGTGCGACCCCATGTCCTCCAGCCGTTTGGCCAGATCGACCCACATATCAGTGGTATGGACCGGACTCACCGTATAGGAAATCGTCCCCTGAGCGTGCTTGCCATTGGCAATCGTGGCCTGAATGGCCCGCTCGAAATTGCGAGGATCATTCATGGCATCAAAAATGCGGAAGACATCCACGCCGTTAATGGCGCAGCGCTCGACAAATTTCTCGACGACATCATCGGCGTAATGCCGATACCCCAGCAGGTTCTGCCCACGTAATAACATCTGCAAGGGGGTCTTCGGCAAAGCCTTCTTGAGAGTCCGCAGGCGCTGCCAGGGATCCTCGCCCAGATAGCGGATACAGGCGTCAAAGGTTGCCCCGCCCCAACTCTCCAGCGACCAGAAGCCGACCTTATCGAGCTTGTCGCAGATCGGCAGCATGTCATCGATCCGCAAGCGTGTCGCCAGCAGCGACTGATGTGCATCGCGCAAGACGACGTCGGTGATACCCAGGGGTGTGGCCATAATCGATTCCTGATTGATGAGGGTTTATTCAGCGCCAGCGCCGGGGAGGATTCCTCAAGCCGGCGGCCCCTGGCGGAGACGCAGGGCGGCGGCGATCACGGCAACCTGCTCGGCTTCGTCGCTCTCCACGGTCAGCCCGGCCCGGCGCGGCGGCTCGGCTTCCGGGTAAGCGGATTTCACCAGCCGTGAAGTCACTTGAATGATCCAGACCAGCAGGGACAGAAACAGAAAGACGATGCCCATGCCCACAACCATGAGTTTCAGGCCGGGCAACACCAATTCAGTAAAGGAAGGTTCCATTGGATCGAATTATGGAGGAAGGCGCTATCGAGGCAGCAATTGCAGCTATGATAATTCGCGGCCCTCTTAAAGTCGAACCAGTACCAGCAGCGCGCCGTCATCTGCCCCCCAGGCGTTTTCCAAAAGAAGCGGGTAACTGGCACTGTCTTGAAGCTCTCGTGAGAACAATCATCCGCTTCCCTGTGCGCCCTGCCCCGGGAATCATGGCTCGAACCGATTGTGATGAGGTTACCTTCTGTTTTTGGACCTCCATGTTCGATAGAGCCCCTGGAGACAAACAAGGAACAACAGGTAGCCATAGAACATTGCCAACGCGGTCACCCATAATCGCCATTCGCTCACATCGCCCCCTATGGTCAGTTACTCAATTGAGATGAAAGATCACCTTTTGCCTCACTCGCTGTTCAACCGGTAGGCCCTGACGCCGGGCTGGCTTGAATCGCCAGCGCCGAATCGCATCGATGGCGGCTTGCTCGAAAACGCCGGCAGGGTTGGCGCCCACCACCTTGGGATGACTGACCTGACCATTACGATCCACGGTAATCTCCACTAGAACCCAGCCTTCGATCTTTCGACTCCTTGCGATGCCGGGGTAGTCCGGCAGCGTCCGCGACAAGGTCTGCACGCCGCTATTCCCGGCTCCCTCCCCACTCGCGGACGAACTGTTGGAAACTACCGGTTTCCCTACATGTCCTCCACCCGGACTTCCGCCCGGTGTGCGTCTTTCTCTATCACCCCAGGAGCCTGGGGGGCCTTCCACACGAGAAGAGGAACCCGCGAGGCTCGGTAACCTCACCCCGGCGCCATGGGTAGGGATATCAACCCTGGGCGTCAGCACACTGGGTGGCGCCTGATTGGGATCAGGATTCTTGACCAGGGCCGGACGCCGGGGCTTGGGGGCCTGCCCGGATTTCTCCTCCGCGTCAGCCCGAGGTTGCTGCCGGACGGTCCACCGCGGTTGAGAGGGCGGGTTCTCATGCGCTGTTTTTTTCACCTGAGCGGGCTTGGGGCCGGGCTTGGGGCCGGGCTTGGCCTCGGGCTGGCTGGAGGCAGGCTTCACTGGCACGATGAGTTTGGGCGGCTCCAGGGTTTCTGGCGGTACCGTAGGAGGCTCGGGCGGTTTGGGGTTGATGCGTATGAAGTTGATCGGTGGCAAACCCCCATTCCGGACATCCGGGTATTGCCAATCGTTCACCAGACCGTCAATCAGGCTGAGCACGATGAAATTGACGATTGCCGCCAGTAGCAACGTCGATGCCAGTACCTGCCAGCGGAGCCTTAGCGCCGCCCAGCGTTCGGAATCGATCACGGTTTTTCAGGTACCGTGCTGGCGGCCACCGAAATATTGGCAACCCCCGCCAGGCGAATCTGATCCATGACCCGGACCAACTGGCCCGTCGGAATGGCTGTGTCCGCCAGAATCACGACAGAGCCGCCATTCCCCAGGTGGAGTTGCTCCAGTCCGGCACGGAGGTAGTGGATATCGGTAAGCGCGTCATTCAGCCATACCCTGCCGTCCGTCGTGAGGGTGACGATGGCACCCACAGCGTCGGTTTCGGCCGCGGTAGCCGCCTGTGGTCGCTCGACCTGAATCGTCGATTCCCGAATGAACGAGCTGGTCACGAGAAAAAAGATCAGCAAAATGAACACCATGTCGATCAGGGGCGTCAAATCGATGGCGCTGGAGCTGTCTTCCCCCTCAAGATTTCGTTGCCAATTGAAACGTCGGCCATTCATCGGGCATGACCCCATCGTTCGAGGGCGAGCTCAGCAGCGCGGACGCGGCGCGCCATTTGATGCCCGATGGCCAATCCGAACAAGCCCATGACCAGCCCGGACAATGTGGTGATCAGGGCCTGGGAAACACCACGAGCGATGATACTGGCATCAGCGCTACCGAACAGCCGAATCAGATCGAAGGTCTCGACGATACCCGTGACGGTGCCCAGCAACCCGAGCATGGGCAAAATCCCGGTCAGGGTTCTGATGGGTCGCAGATTTCTGCGTAATTCGAGCTTCATGTCGCTCAGCACCGTGAGTCGAACGATGGGGTCTTGCCCCGTGGGCGGCATCGATGTCCACAGAAGGGGAAACCGATAATATAGATACCAGATACGCTCGAACAGCAAGGTCCACAACAGAAGGGAAACACCCAGCAACGGCCACATCACAGGTCCCCCCGTTTGCATCAGTTCCTCGATGTGTTGTTCCTGAGCGGCGAACATTGCCGCGATGGCGTCAATTACCCCGGCACTCATGCGCATTTCCCAGACAGGCTCTCAGGCTCCAGGTTCTCATAGGGGATGACAGCGGACTTGTCCCGCCAATCGTCGGGCGACCGCTACCGCGCCCTGAGTAGCCAGCAGGGTCCCGATACGTGAACTCCGGGTTACGAGAAGACTATGCAGGAGCAGGATGGGGATGGCCACCACCAGCCCCTCCACAGTGGTCACCAGCGCCTCCGAAATGCCGCCCGACATGAGTTTGGGATCACCAGAACCATGCAGGGCAATCGCCTGAAACGTGGCTATCATGCCGGTGACCGTGCCGAGCAAACCCAGCATGGGGGCAACCGCCGCCAGCAAGCGCAATAGCGGCAGCGCTTGTTCCAGGGCCTCCTGTTCGATTAGCAAGGCCTGATCCAGGGTGATATTGAGGACTTCCGTATCGGGGGATCCGGTCTCATTCAGATCTTTCAATATCCGGCCCAAAGGATTGTCTGTTCGTATTTCCAAGCTTTCAATCTGCCAGCGGATATTTCGTTCCAGCTTGCGCAGCATCCAGAATCGATAGGCCGCCAGCGGGAACGCGAAGCCGGCCAGCACCAGGATCACGTATCCCACGGGACCCCCTTGGCGGATGCGCTCCAGCAAGCGCGGAACCTGGACCACCAGTTGCAACGTGACGCCCCCCGAGGGATCCAGGGCAATTGGCCGAATGGAAGCCCCATCATCCTCCATTGAAAACTGTCGGGCCTGTGTCAGCAGGTCAGCGGGGGGTTGTCGCGCCAGTTCCGCCAGCGTGTCATGCTCCGGCTGATAGACGAGATAACGCCCATCGCTGATGAGGCTGAAGCCGCCCAAGCTGAGGACATCGCGTTCCACGCGGCTGCCATTCGGCAAATGAACCTGCTGCCGTGCCGATTCGATACGGCCCATGGCATCGAGCTGCTGTTGCAGGCTCGTGAACAGACGTGCGACTTCATCGGCCTTGGGAACATGAGCCGGGTCCGCCAGGGCCTCGATCAAGGCGCGCTGTCCAAGCCGATCCCCAGACAGCCACTGCCTGGCGTAGAACGCTTTCAGGCTGGCGCTGCTTTCCCGTATTTGCTGGAACAGCGCCTCATGGGACTTGAGCAACAGACTGAGCTCCGGGTCCGGTTTAGCCAGGGTGGCATTCGCTGGCGCGGCCACCTGTCCCAACTGAGGAATGGCATGAGCGGACTGCTTCGACACGGATTCGGCCCCAGCCCCCGCGGGCAGGAGAACCAAAGTGAGCAGGCACAAGACCCCAGAAGCCAGACACCTGACACTCATGGCTGATGAATCCCGGGAAGGGGTAAGGTCATGAGCCCAGGAGGAATGTCCTTGCGCGCCATGCGTATGTCTTCGGTAATGAGCTCGTTGCTTTCCGACGACAATCTCCGCCATTGCCGCTCATGGTTCGACCAGATGGCCGACTCTCTGCCATCCAGGGTCTGGTAATACAGCGCCAAGCGGCCAACACTCAGGAAATCCACCAGTTTCCGCGAATCCTCTGGAAGCGGGCCACGGGTGACCTCCACGGTTTTCCCGTAATCAAGCTCGATCCGATAGGCTTCGATGACCCCTCGGAACACCTCGGCCTGATCGGCGACCGGCTGCTTCGCCATGGCCTCCAGGCGCGCCACCCGGGCCCGCCGCTCATCAAGCAGAAAGGGTGGCCCGGTTTCGATTCGCTCTCGCAAGGCCCGAATGGCATCGAGGAGGACGCCAGTCAGCGCGGGTTTGAATTGCCTGGCCTGTTCGAGGGGGGTTGCCGCCCGGTTCGAGTCGTTCTCCGGCTGATCCGCGCTCCCCGCAGTCACGGAAGGCGCCGGGCCGTTGACGGGGCCCAATGGCTTGGCTGTCTCGCCAATTACGACGCCCGTCACCGCCCACATCAGCCACAAACCTTTACGGCAGAACTTTTGGAGACACATGAATCTGTTCATGGGCATAGTTTCTTTGATAGGTTCCTTGAGGACGATAGGAAAAATTCCCGATTGCACGCCAGGCCCGGCGCATTGCTTGACCGGAACAACACTGTGGCCTAGGCTTCACGGCGGTGGAGCTTCTTGCCCGCTGGTAGACACTATATTGATAACTCATGATGTTGTTGACTCAGTATCCGCGAGTGGGATGCTCTTTTTTCAGCGCCTTTTGATGAGGATACGACAATGAAAAGGATCACCTTGGCACTCGGATGCGCCGCCCTGTTGGGTGGACACCTGGCCGTGGCCGAAACCGCCAACATCCCCAAGACCCAGGCTGGTATGGAAACCTGCTTGCAGGCCGCCTTGGGGAAGATGAGCGGCGATGTCATCAAGGTGGAATTCAAGCAGGAACGCACCGTTCCAACTTACGAGATCGAAATCGCCGGCAAGGACAAAACCATGGAATATGAGTGTGATGCCAATACCGGCAAGATCACCGAGGAAGAGCAGGAAGTCGACTCCATCGACCATGCCCTGTTCAAAGCCAAGGCCAAGATCAGCCTGGATCAGGCCAAGGCCATCGCGCTCAAGGCGCACCCCGGTGATATCGTCGAAATGGAATTCGAGATCGAGTCGAACGGCAGCGCGTCCTATGAATTCGACATTCGTCAGGCGGACGGCAAGGAAGTAAAAATGGAAATCGACGCCGCTACAGGCGCCATCGTCGAGGACGACGAACACGAGATCTATCAAATCGGCAAGGAATAAGCCAACCCCTTCGGGTTACCTGCTTTCGTGGCCAGGGAAGGCCACCCTCCCCCCCCATTCCTATGAGTTCCCGACTGAGCCTGCGTGGACGACTCAACCTGATGATCGCCCTGGCGATGCTCTCCATCGTGGGAATAGGATTTCTATTCGCCCTGCACGATGCTCGCCAGTCGGTGCGAAACGAGGCCCAATCGACGGTCAGCCTCGCCCTCCAACTCGTTGAAGCGGGGCTGCAAACCGGCAAGGACAACGGCAATTCGGTTGCCCATTGGATGTCCCATCTGGGACGCCTCGACAGGATAAGACACTTGAGGATAAGAGCCGTCGGCCCCTATTCTTCAACATTGAACTACATCACCCCCGCATCAATAGCCCGCGAGACCGTCCCCAACTGGTTCAGATTTTTTGTTGAACCGGAGCCCATCCAGGTTGAAAGAAAGCTCCAGGATGTGAATGGTCAGCACTACACGATCATCATCGAGGGTAATGCTGACGACGAAATCATTGAAGCCTGGTCCGAGACGAGCGGTTTTTTGGGCTTGCTAATGGTTTTGGCCGGGTCTGTCTATGTGCTCGTTCATTTCATTGTGGGCCAGGCCTTCCGCTCCGTGGATACCATCCTGGAAGGATTGGAACACATAGAAAAAGGCGTCTTCGACAAGCGACTGCCTGAACTGTCCCTGCCGGAGTTCAATCGCATCACCAGCGCCTTCAACCACATGGCCTGCAAGCTGGAAATAACCCGAAAGGAAAATCGCGAGCTGGTCCATAAATCCATCAGGATTCAGGAGGAAGAGCGTCGGCGCCTGGCGCGCGAACTCCACGATGAACTGGGTCAGTCTCTTACCGCCATAAAGGTCATGGCGGCGGCCTTGAGACCCAAGAAAAGCTCTCCCACTGATGGACCCGCCGACCAGATCATTGGTATTTGTGACCAGCTTTTTTTGGTTATCCGCAGCATGATGCGCAGATTACGTCCCAGCGTGCTGGACGAACTCGGTTTGGCGGCTTCCCTCGAGGATTTGGTGGAAAACTGGAGGACGGGCCATCCGGAACTCAGCGTCGCCTTGCGCTGCTCCAAGGGTATCGACGAAGCCTGCGCCGATGCGAGTATCGACCTGTTCCGGATAACGCAAGAATGTCTGACCAATATTGTCAAGCATGCCGAAGCCCAACGGGTGGTCATCGAACTCAATGTGGAAAAAGGCAGTCACGGGGACTCTGTTGTGCTGCTCATGAGGGACGATGGCCGGGGCTTTGACCCTGAACAAATTCAAGGTGGATTCGGCCTCCATGGCATCAGGGAGAGGGTTGATGGACTGAATGGCACACTCTCAATCAAATCCCAACCGGGACAGGGAGTGGCCATCGAGATTCGGATACCTGGCGGTGGCCTCCACCATGAGTAAGCACATCACCGTCATGCTGGTGGATGATCACGCTGTGGTGAGAGCAGGCTACAGGATGTTACTGACCCAATCCGGCAGCATTGATGTCATCTGTGAGGCCGCCACAGGGGAAGAGGCTTGCCAGCAATACCTGACATCGCGGCCACGCGTGGTCGTCATGGATCTCAACCTCCCCGGCATAGGCGGATTGGCAGCAACCCGAAGAATACTGGCACGGGATTCATCCGCCCGAATACTCATCTTCAGCATGTACGATGAGATGGTTTATGTGAACAGGGCGCTGGAGGCGGGAGCCAAAGGGTACATTACCAAGAGCTGCTCTCCTGACCTGTTGGTGGATGCCGTCATGCGAATAGGACGCAACGAAATAATGGTTGAGCCAGATCTGGCGCAACGACTGGTCATGCAACGGTTTAGCAAAGAGGAAGACACCTCGTCATTGCTGAACGTGCTTTCCGCGCGTGAATTCGATGTTTTCTGCTTGCTGGCGCGAGGCTACAGCACACGGGAAGCCGCGGATGAGCTCAAGCTGAGTTTCAAGACGGTATCCAACTACGCGTCTCTCATCAAGGACAAATTGAACGTTCAAACTATCGCCGACCTTGTCCTTTTGGCGTACCAGCACGGCATCATCCAACGCTAGCCATACTGTCACGCGAAGGCTTGAAACTCCGGGAAGCCATCTTATTGCATGGCTTCCCGGAGGTGAAGCAGCCTACCGATTGTAAATATACAGGGTTACTTCAAAGCCAAACCTCAAATCGGTATACATCGGTTTTTCCCAAAGCATGATTTCCTCGTCTCCTGACTGATTGAACACCAAAGTAAGCCTGCTTGACACAGGCGGATAGAGTTTACAACGGTGACATGTCAGACGAGAGGGTAGAGAGCCCAACCTGGCATGGGAAATATTCCCGGACATCGCTAACGAGGCCCCCTCTGGACTTCTTATCTGTTCGCGTTCATGGCTTCGCCTCAACCTTGGTCTTGAGCTCTGACAGACCCTTGGCAAAGAAGGTCTGCAACGCGCTGGATACCGCTTCATCACTCATGTTTTCAGGCGGCTCGTTGCTCGTGTCTGCCCGGTAGGCTCGGCTTTTCCATTCCACTTGAGACCCCTTTTCCGTTGGCATCACCCTGAATATCACGGAGTAAGAACTCGCCGGGATGGCTTTTACATTGGGGTCACTCATCCGGTAGTGGTACTCATGCTTGTCCGCATCATAGGCATCCAGATCCTCGTGTAAGGTCTCCCCGTTGGCGAAAACCAGGGTACGCCTAGCGCCGGGTTGATTGCCGTTGCTCGATTCGCTGGATTTCAGGGCGAAATGCCATTGAGCGACCGCGCCAAAATCGCCTGCCAGCGCCCAGACCCTATCCACGGGGGCCGCGATCTCGACGGTCTCAATGATTTTCTGCGGCGTGGGCCCATGCGCCATGATGGCGGGGGATAGCATCAGCGCCAGGGCCGCGATGCCCATTCGAAATTGAGTCAACATGATTTTCTCCGAACAAATGTAAAACAAAGGAGGTCATTGAAATGAAGTGGGGGTTCTTCCGCGCCCACCCCACTGTTGCAAGCTCGTCCGCATCCGAGCGAGGCATCGGCGCAGATGAGCCTCCAATAGCCGGTTTCGTCCCTGAATAAAGGCGAGAATTGCGAGCGTCAGCGCCAGTGTCGCGGGTATCCAGCGCAGATCAACCCTTACCGATGAAGATTTGGCAAAGCCCGGCTGCAGCAGGCTGGACGCGAGGCTGCCGGCATCGAGCCGTTGATAACCAAGACCCGATTCCGCCGCCAAGGCGCGCAGATAATCCTCCCTCAATGCCGAGAGATGCTCCGTGCCGCTCAGGGGGGCATTGCCGAAGGGGGCATTGCGTGCGTGATAACCTTCGATATCCTCTGGCGCCATTTCCGACAGGCCGAAGTTTGATCGCTGAGGCACCTCGTCCTCCGCCACAAACCCCAGCGATAAACCGGCTTCGTCGAATTTCGGAATGGGCATTGGTGTAATTCCGCCAACACCCACGAGCAGCCCACCCAAGTGGCCCCTGACCGACTCAAAGCGGGTCTGGTAACGCGGATTGACAGGAGGCGCCTCCTGCCCGTCAGTCAGGAAGACAAGATCCGCCCGATACGCGGCCAGCGTGTTGAAAGCATCCATCAAACCCGCGGCAATCCGGCTGTCAGCCGCCCAGGCCATGCGCCAATCCAGTTTCTCGATCGCCTGGGTGATGTCGTAAAACCCATGACAGACTTCGATGGGTTCAAAGAGCAGAGTGCTGTTCCGCTCGGTGAAGACGCCCAGCCCCAGATGAGACCCACAGGGCAAGCGGGAGACCGTATCACGCAATTCATGCCTGACGAAGTCCAGGCGACTGACCATCCGGTTACCCAGGCGATAGTCCGTCACGTTCATGCTGCGAGTGATGTCAACCACCACCAGCAAGCGGAAGACAGCGCCATGAGTTTCCATACCCAGGGGCAGGCAGGCCAGCAGGGCCATGAACAGCGCCCCGGCCAGGCATTGGGCGACGGGATCGGCTAGTACACGCAGCCACTTCACGGCAATCCCCGTGGGAAGCCGGGTACGCGAGTCCAGAGCTTGCGGGCGGATTCCTCCTCCGGCAATGGCTCCGATCCGCTATCGACCCGCTCAAAATCCGGCATCAGCCGTGCCGCGACCTCGTAGTTGTACTTGGCGGCCCAGTCGTCCGGGCGTAGCCGCAGGGCCCGCCGGTAGGCCTGCTTGGCCAGTTCGGCCAGCGTGCCGGCCTGAGTCGGCTCCGTGCGTTCAACGGCGTCCATGGCCCGGCGCAGATACAGGTTGCCGAGGTCATACAGGGCCTTGGCGGCAGTATCCGGCGAGGAAGACTGGCCAAGCACCGCCAACAGCTCCTCCGCGCCTTGGGTATCCTCACGCCCGGCCAGGTACAGGGCATAGGCCAGACGCACGCTGTCCGGCGCGCCGAACCGCCGCTCGGGACCGATGTCCCGCCCGGCCAGCAGCGTTTGCACCGCGGCTCCGATGAGCCGGCGCTCGCGCCACTGCCAGCCACTGGCGGCGAAGGCGATCAGCGACAGGACGGTCACGAGCAGCGCCGCGGCCTGCCTGAGAGGTAACGTAAGCTTCACAGGCGGATTTCCAGACGCTTGACCAACAGCAAAGCCAGCAGCAACACCGCTGCCAGCCCATAGCAGAATCCCCGCAAATCCTGACGAGGATGAATCTCCGGGTAGTTCAGCGGGGTCTTCTCGGCACGGTCAATATCCGCGATAGCCTGACGGATATCCTCGGGGTTCTCGGCCTGATACGCCTTGTAGGGTATGCCGAGGCTTTGGAAGAACAGATGCAGGTGCCGTTCAGGCCGTGCCTGCGGCGTATCCTCGCCGAGCAACGGGATTTCGAACAAACCAGGATTGCCAACGGTGCGCAGGAAGATCCAGTACACATGCGGATGCCATTGCTGGAAGCTGCGCTGCAACAGCGCCTCGCTATCCGGTTCGATGACCGCCGCACCATCCGAAACCAGCACAATGCCGCGGGTATCGCCAGGCGAATACTCGGTGAAATAGGACAGGGCCATGGCCAGCCCCTTGGCGATATGCGTCTGCGCCAGCCCCGGCAGGGCGGATGCCCTGACGGCGGCCACCGCCGCCTCGCGATTGGACGACAGCGGCAGGACGAATAGCGGCGAGGTGCTGAACGCGGCGACGCCGATACGGTCATGCGGGCGGCTACCGATGAACGCCTCCAGAAAGCGGACGGCGGCGCGGGACTTGGACTCCTCGCTGCCGGACGGCGAGCGCCCGGCGAAACTGTCGTCCATGCTGCGGCTGCGATCCAGGAGCAAGACCAGGTCGGCGCCGTAACCCGTCCGCGCCACCGCATATTCGCCACGAAACAACCCAGCAAGCCCACTGACCAAAAACACTATTGCCAGTGCTCCGGTGAACCGGATGACCAATTGCAGGAGGCGGGAAAGGGGGTCACGGGGCAGCAGGGCATTCCATGAATAAGTGTTCCCATGCTGCAGGGAACTCAGGAACGGCGCCAGGGCGAGCGGCGCGAGCCATAGCCAGACCGGTTGAGAAAAAGACATGCCTATCGCCCCTTGCGTTCCAGCCGCAGACAGGCCAGACAGAGGGCATCCAGACGTTCCAGACTGTAGTCCAGAGACGTGTCAACGGCATCAAAGAACAGGCTGTAGGAAGCCTGGAAACAGGCCTCGATCTCGGGCTGCAAAACACGATAGTCGGGACAGCGTTCAAAGAACCGCGGCAGTTCCTCGGCGAATAGGGGCCTTCCCTGAGTCCCCTCGAAGGCACGGTGCGTGAGCAGGAAACCCGCTCGCAAGGTGTCCGGAGTCCGGGGCTGGCGCATGAGGGGGCGTAGCCCCTTGCGGGCAGCACGGAAGTACCGCCCCCGCCAGCCGAGTGTGAGATAGCCGCGTAGATGTCCCCAATACACCAGCCCCAGCAGCCCCATCATCAGGGACAACAGCATTACCCGCAAGGGCTCCGCAGTATCCGGGCGCGCGGGCAGGGCATCCGCCTGCATCAGGCGCATACCGCCCTCAGCCATGATGTCAGGACCATGGATGGGGGCCACGGTGATGGGCCATGCCGGCACCTCGATGGGCTGGCGACCACCGCCCGGAGTTTTCCGCTGCAATGACATCGCCGGGATGTCGAGCGTCTTTACCGCCAACGGAATGTAAAAAACCTGATATTCCAGGTGTATGCGCAGGGGCTGGGGGTCGTGTGGTTCCGTCCATACCCGCCGCAGTTCCAACCAGCGATTCACCGGCCCAGCCTGTGGCAACGAATCGGCATCGAGTTCATGGCCGACCACGCTGGGTATTTCGAGTATGACCGGGATCACGTCACCTAGGACATGACCGTAATCCCGCGCGGTTGACACCCGAACCTCGATCACTTCGGCCCCAGTCCGGCCGGCCAACAACAAAGCCAGCCAGACCATACGGCCCAGCAACACACGCCGGCGAGGATATGTCGGTGCCGGCCTCATGTGAGCGATAAAAAATAACGATTGATCTCAAGCGCACTGAAACCCCGATCGAGTATCAGCGGCGAACGCCCATGGCGACGGAACACATCGCACAACCGTTCCTTGCGCTGCTCCAGATTGGCGGCAAGGCGCTGCCGTAACCCGGAGCGAATCAGCAGCAGCCGCTCGCTGCCGACTTCCGCATCGATGAGACGGGCCAGGCCCATGGGTCCCGGCAAGGCTTCCTGGTCATCCCAGATCACGACCGGCACCACCCAATGATGGTATAGAGCGTCGAGCAGGGCCTTGACCGCTGTCAGGGGCATGTGGAAATCGGAGAGCACCAGTACCAGGCTAGAGCGGTTCGGCAACCGTCGAGCGGCAGTGACCAACCCCCTACATCCCACTCCACGGGGCTGCGTGCGTCGCAGACGGCTTGCAAGCCGCTGGGCGGACCCGGGCCAGCGGGTAGCGGAAAACGAAAATTCCGGCAGGAGATGCTCGGCGGCCCCGTAAACCCCAAGGGTGTCGCCATTTTTGTGGACAGCGGCGGCCAGTGCCTCGACAAAATCGCCCATGACCGCCGCCTTGGGGAAAGCCCCCCGGAACGCCATGGATCCCGAGAGGTCCAGCAGGGCAAAGACCTTGAGGGTCGTGGGCTGTTCCTGGATACGGACCTTCAGGTTGCCAAAAGGGTCGACCAGGCTGGCTCGCAGATCGAGCCGCCTGGGATCGGGTCTGGCCAGGAACGGCGCCACGTGCCGGAACCGATAACCCTCCCCATTCCCCTTGCTGCGATGAGCGCCAGGCCGGAAACCGTCGAACCGGCCCGGTAGCCGGTAGATGATCTCAGCCGAATTCATGGTGCAGAGACTGTATCGAGTATCCGCTCGATCAACAGCGGTGCCAGTTCCTCGCGGCGGTACTCATACACCGGTTTGAAGAACAGGCGGTGACGCAAGGCATGAGGCAACACTGCCTGGACATCCTCGGGATGAACATGATCGCGCCCCGCGAGCCAGGCACGAACGCGGGCGGCGCGCATGAGCTGGCTCATGGCCCGCGGACTCGGCCCCGCCTCGAGTAGCCGGCCGGCATCCACATCCGGCAGTCGGATGCCGAAAGCCTCGGGTTCGGTGGCCGCCTGCCAAAGTTCCCGCAAATAGGTTCTGAGCGTGGAGCTGGCGCTGATACCCGCCTGGATCGCGACGGCCACCAGGTTGATTTGTTCGAGTTCGAAGACACCCGGCTGAATGGTCTCCAGCAGTCTGTCGACATCATGAAAGCGCGGGCTAAACGCCAGTTCGTCCAGAATCTCGGGATCGGCGGGATTGCGTACCTCGATTTCGAGCATGAACCGATCGCGGGAGGCGGCCGGCAATTCGAAGGTCTCTTCCTTTTCGACACGGTTGCGATCGGCGTAGACCTGCAGATAGGGAAAGGCATAATCGCGGTTGAAGGCCTTGACACTCCGCTCGCCCATGACCCGCAACAACAGCGAGTGCACTTGTGGACGGGCGCGATTGATCTCGTTGAAGAAAAACGTAGCCAGCCGGGAACCCTTGCCGAGCAGGGGGCCGGGGGAGACCGCCGGCTTGCCGGTGTCGTCAAGATAGGTGTAATAGATCAGATCCGACGGCATGAGGTCGATGGTGCCCTCGATGCGTTCGGACTCTCCACCCAGAGCACGGGAAACCGCCCGCAGCAGGGTGGTCTTGCCCACGCCGACACTGCCTTCCAGCAGGGTATGGCCCCGTGCGAAGACGGCGATGGTGATCAAACGCACCACACCATCCTGGCCGATGATGGCTTTTTTGACTTCGCTCTCCAAGGCCTCCGCCTGTGGCCGGGCATCGGCCAGAAGCCGCTCCGGGTCGTGCTTTTCCATGCGATGAATCATTCGATGAAGATTATCCTGGCCTGAATCTAGGCTGTACCCATGAACCGGGGGTGACCGCGCAACGCGGAGCGTGAGAACCGATCTGCCCCCGATCCCTTCATTACCAGACGGCTTACTTGATGTCCTCCACCTTGTAAATGAATTTGCCGGTCTTCACATAGTTTTCCTGACGCTTCCGGTTCCGGTCCTCCATGGCCTTGATCGATTGTGACTGCTTGTTCAGTTCGGCCGGGTCATGCTTGGGATCGTACTTGCTGCCAGCGATCTTGTCGGGGAATCCCGGCTTGGGTTCCCAGCACTCGCCAGGCGCCTTGCAGCGGGTGCCGTCATAGGCCTGGGCACTAAGCGCGGCACACACCAGCATGGCCGCAAACAAGAACTGGAATCGGTTTTTCATGGGTGTTCTCCTCCGGAGGTTGGGTTGGAATTTACTTCAGCCACTCTGCCTTGGCGGGATCGCCTTTATAAAGACTTCGTAGCCATGCCATGATCTGCAGCATTTCATCGGCATTCAGGTTGGTGTTCTGCGGGCCCATCATGCCTTGGGCGCCGCCCCAAAAGATTTCGAACAGACCGACGTCAGTCAGCGCTCGTGGATAAGTCCAGTAGTCATCAGCCAAGCCAGGCCCCAGTTTTCCCTCCGCCTCGTGGCCATGGCAGCCCGAACAAGCGGTCAGGTAAAGGGTGTGGCCTTTCTCGATGATGGCCTGATCACCGTTGTAGGGGTTTTTCCCGGTTTGCTTGAATTTCTTGAAGGCCTCGGTATCGCCCCCGGGCTTGCCATATTCAAATTCCAGGGTCTCCCCGGTGACCGCGTGGCGGAAAGTGATTTCTGCGTGAGCCATCGGAGCCAGCCCAAATATGGCCAGCATCAGGCTCAGAAAGCAGGTTTTGATTCTCATGGTGGTTCCTCTTCAATGGGTCTTGGATGAACGGCACGCGTCGCATCCGGTTTATCGTTTCTTCTTGCGGGCCTCGGTCGTCTCCGCCCCCTCCTTGATCAACGGTATGCCTTCCTCCTTGAGCACGGCTTGAATCTCCTTCGCCCGGTTCTTGAGCGCCCGGTTGATTTCCGCCATCAGCGCCTGATCGTCCTTGCGCACCCCGATGGAAGTGGAATAGTGGAAGCCCACCTTTTGTCCATCCTCGCGGGTCTGATGGTCGGGTATCACCTGCATGTCCAGTTTCCCGGAGGCCTTCACGTAACGGGCGGCTTGCGGTCCCCACAAGATGGCGAGATCAGCCTGGCCGCTGGCCACCTCATTCACCAACTTCTCGGGATCGTAACGGACATACTGGTTCCGGCGCGCCTTGAAGCCCACCAGCGATTGCAGGTAGTTGAATTGGTCGTTGTAGCGGCCAATCTTCTTCAGCATCGTCTCCGGCGGACTATCCGGCATGAAGGCGATCTGTCTGGCCTTCTTGAGGTAGGGGCTATCCCAGTCCGTGACCCTGAGTGATGCGGACCTCGGATAGATGAAGACATACGACGACCGGTAATAGGGCTCCGAGCTCAATACGCGGGGGTCATCCTGATCGACTCCCATGACCACATCGCACAGCCCTCGGTCCAGTTGGTCCCGCACGAAGTAACGGGGATCTTGCCACCAGACGTTCTCGACGGTGCGATGCAGCTCCTGGGCCAGTATCGCGGCCAGCCGGTTTTCGAAGCCCCGGCCCTCCTTGTCCGAATACGGCAATTCCGCTTCGGCGGCGCAGATCCGCAAGGGTTCGGCCGCCTGGGCATTACCCAGGCTTGCCGCGGCCAGCACGGTTCCCAGCAGCGCCTTCCGTAACTCCAACATAGGTGAATTCCTCTTGCTCGTCATGATTCGTGGTCGGGTTCCGGGAACTGCCGCAAGGCAGATCCCGGAAAAGCGGGCTTGGATTGCTAGAGCGAGAAGACGAATACCGAACCGCCCATCTGGGTGTGGTGCGCCAGTTCCTTGAAGGCGCCGACGGCGCCAAGGCCCGCGGTCGGGTCCTTGAGATCGAAAACCAGACCGACACCCGGCCAACCACCGACACCGGAGTAGATGGCAACGTATTGCTTGCCATGATGTTCATAGGTGATGGGATGCCCGATCACGCCGGAGGGCAGCTTGAACTGCCATTTCAGCGCACCGGTGCGGGTGTCGCGGGCCTTGATATAGCCGTCCAGCGTCCCGTAGAAGACCAGGTTGCCGGCGGTGGCCAGGGTGCCACCCCAGACGGCGAATTTCTCCTTCACTTCCCAAGCCATCTGGCCGGTCACGGCGTTCATGGCCTTGACCTGTCCGAGTGTGCCCTTGGGACCCGGGTACATGTTCAGGGTCGCGCCGACGAAGAACTGGCCGGCACGGTAGGGCAGCATGAAGGGTTCCCAATCCATGCAGATGTGGTTCACGCCCATGAAAAACAATTTCTTGCCGGGGTCGTAGGACTCGAGGCCCTGATTGTGATAGCCCATGGCCGAGGGGCAGATGCCCTTTGCCTCATGATCCATGTGGGTGGAATATTCCGGGTCGCGGATCGGAATGCCGGTTTTGAGGTCGACCTTCTTGACCCAATTGACGGTATCGTCGATCTTGAAGGCATTCACCAGTGAGCCGGTTTCGCGGTTGAGCGTGTAAACGATACCGTTGCGGTCTGGATGGGTTAGCAGCGGGGTCATCTTGCCGTCGACTTCCTGTTCGGACAGCCCCATGTAGTTGACGCCCGCGTAATCCCATTCGTCGTGAGGCGTCTTCTGGTAGCCAAACTTGGCCTTGCCGGTCTTCAGGTCGCGACCCCAAATGGTCATGGTCCACTTGTTGTCACCCGGCCGCATGGTTTCATTCCAGGGAGCGGGATTACCGGAACCGTAGTACACCATGTCGAGCTTGGGATCATAGGCGTACCACCCCCAGTTGGTGCCGCCACCGATCTTCCAGGCGTCGCCTTCCCAGGTCTTCAGGCCCAGGCCGAACTGGCCATAGTGCGGGTTGTGGCTGTTGAATTTTTCATCCAGCAGCAGGTCCTCGTCGGGGCCAGTGGCATAGGCGCGCCACTCCTGCTTGCCGTCCTTGATGTTGTAGGCGGTCACATAGCCGCGAACGCCCAGCTCGGCGCCGGCGGAACCGACCAGCACCTTGTCGCCGGCGACAAAGGGCGCGCCGGTCAGGGTCGACCCCATGGTGATGTCGGAGTTTTCCATCTTCCAGATTTCCTCGCCGGTCTCGGCATTCAGGGCAACGACATTGCCATCCAACTGGTTGAGGAAAATCTTGGCCGGGCCATGATCCCCGCCCGGCACGTAGGCCAGACCGCGATTGACCACGTCGCAACAGGCGACGGCGCGCGCGGCCGGGTTCTGCTTGGGCTTGTACTGCCATTTGATCCGGCCCGGATCATTGAGATCCAGCGCAAAAACGTTGTTTGGGAACGGGGTGTGGACATACATGATGCCGTTGGCCACCAGCGGAGCGCCCTCATGACCGTGCAGGGTGCCAGTGGAAAAGGTCCAGGCCACCTTGAGGTCCTTCACGTTGCTGGCATTGATATCGTCCAGCTTACTGAAATGACTTGCGCTGTAGTCCTTGGTCTGCATGACCCAGTTCCGGTCGTCCTGCGACATGAAATCCAGATCCTTATTGGCCATCGCGGTTGCAGATGCGGTTGCCATGGCCATCACAAGCAGTGCGCGCCTGACCGAAGCCGTCAACATGCTTTTTTTCATACGGAAAACTCCTCCTTTATCGTGTGCGTGGCAGAGTAGGGCCAGAACAGTCTGGCGAGGTCTCGATAAACAGCGCACATTCTGGAGATGAGATAGCTTTCCAACTACTGAAATACGCCCACCGAGGGTCAGGAAATCTCCCTTTCCGTTTAGGAATAATTCCCGGTCGCGGCTATAATTGGAGCTGAACACTTACCTCGCGTAGTCCGTGCTACCTTCTTCTACCTCGCAGCACACAGACATGGACGTTTCATGACAGGCTGGACGCGAGATCCCCATCACCAATTCAACGTATGACAGGTTGCTGCAAGGTTATTCTGGTCGACGACCATGCCGTCGTGAGGGCGGGGTACCGGCTGCTGTTGAGCCAAACGCGGGATATTGAGATCGTTGCGGAAGCCGAGACCGGGGAGGAGGCCTGCCATCTATATTGGCGACATCAACCCGATGTCGTGGTCATGGACTTGAACCTGCCCGGCATCGGCGGCCTTGCGGCCATCCGGCGGATTCTCGGCCGCGCCCCCGAGGCACGCGTGTTAGTGTTCAGCATCCATGACGAACCGGTCTACGTGTCGCGGGCGCGGGAAGCCGGGGCGCTGGGCTACATCAGCAAGAGCTGCCCGCCGGAGATGCTGGTCGAGGCCGTCATCAGCACCGCCGCCGGCAAGCCCTTCCTGGAGCCGGCCATCGCCCGGCGGATGAAGGGACCGGACCACGACGTCAACGCCACGCCCCTGGAACGGCTGACGCCCCGGGAATTCGACGTGCTGTGCCGGCTGGCGCGGGGACTGAGCACCCGCGAGACCGCCCAGGAATTGCGCTTGAGCGCCAAGACCGTGTCGAACTATCTCACCAGCATCAAGGAAAAACTCCATGTCGCCACCACGGCGGAACTGGTCAGACTGGCCTATCGGCTGCAACTCATCGCCGATTGAAAACTTCGCGCGCCCGTGGGGATTGATGTCCACGGGCGGGAAGTCTAGGGCTGGGATTACCTGCCGCCAAAGGCCTTGAGCGCTACATTGGGATGGGGTCCCATAAGCTTGGAGGACTTCGCTGATTTAAACAAACACAGCTTTGCTTTCAGGTGTGACCGTCGGTTGCACAGCCGAGTATGAGGGCGGGCACCGTCAGTGCCGCAACCGATTTTTTCACTCGATGTTCAAGTTTTCCCGCCTGACAACATGGGTGAAAATGAGCTTTTGCGTCCAGAGGAACCCCCGCCATTTTCATCACCCCTTTGCCGTAGCCATGAAAGTTGTTGTCACCCATTCTATTGCCGTAGAACCTGTAAAGGTTGAGGGTAGAGAGAAATCCATTCGGTCAAAATGCTGCCATCAATCAAGCTAACCCCGTTATGCTCCGCCTGCTGGATTGAATGGCTATTAAAAAACTGATTGGTAACCGCCACTTTGCTGAACCTGATATCAGGAAACTGTTGTTCATAAGCGGCTGTGCCGGCCACGACTTCCTTGATGGCATCCCAGCCTATGCCTTTTGCGGCTTCCGATGACTTGCACTGGATCAACAAACCCTGCTTTCCCTTGGTGGCGACAATATCGATTCCGCCGTCTCGCGTGGGGGGAGTCAACAGGCAGTGGTAACCTTGGCTCGCCCATAAAGCTCGGCAAAGCGCCTCAAAGGGGCGGCCAATGATCCGGGGCAAATGCTTTTCCGTAATCAATCCTTTTTCATCATCGGAATCAGCGTGCTCCTCCCCTTGGAGCAAATCGGCTAATTCGTCCGCACTGACCGTAGGAGTCCCGTTCAACATATCCCCTGCCAGTTCCCTTTTCCGTCTCAACAAATCATCGAGCTTCGCCTCGAAAGTCAGCAATTCGTCGGCGTAAACCGTCGGATAATAGACATACACATCACGGGTCGATCCAATGCGATAGGCTCGGTCCGTGGCTTGGTCTTCCACTGCTGGATTCCAAGGACGGGTGTAGTGAATCACATGATTGGCGGCCTGGATGTTGAGGCCAAAACCCGCCGCCTTGGGTGACAAAATCAAAACATTGAATCCATGACTGGCTTGGAATTCGTCAATGAATTTCTGTCGGCTTTCGGTGGCTTCACTGGTGCTTTTCACCGCGCCATTGATGATGCGCGGCGATAACCGATAGCGCAGGCGCAGGTAGTGTTGCAAGGCTCTTTGCAAATCCAGGTATTCGGTGAAAATCAGGACTTTTTCATGCTTCCCCTGCACTTCGTCCAGCCGCTCAAGCAGCCAATTGAACTTGGGTGACTTGTTACGATAGGCCTCGACCGATAAGGTTAGATCAGGTTGCAAGCCATTCGGTCTGGGATCGGCACAAATAGCGCGAAGCCTATGCAGCACGGCAAGGATAGGGTTGCTTCGCTGCTCCGCTCCCTGCGCGGCTTGTAGCATACGCTGATAATCGGCAATGGCCTCCCGATATAGCTGCCGCTGATAGTTGTTCAGTGGTATTCGATTTTTCAACCGGATATGTTCATGGCTATCATCGTATTTAATCGGCAAGTCTTTGGCGACTTCGCGTTTGGTGCGGCGCAGCAATTGTGGTTCGATCAAGGCTTTCAATCGCTCCAGCGCCCCACTCTGCTCGGTGTTGCCACTGGCATTCTCGATGGGGCGGCGATAGTTCAGGCCAAAACGGTTAAGCGGCCCGAGCAAACCGGGTTGCACAAAATCGAACAAACACCATAAATCGGTCAGAGAATTTTCGACCGGTGTTCCCGTGCAGGCAATCTTGAAGCCAGCCTTTTGCGCCTTGGCGGCATCCGTGACCAACGTGCCGGGGGTTTTGATCTTCTGCGCTTCATCGCAGACCATGATGCTCCAGGCTTGTTGACCGAGTGAAATGGATAAATCGCGCAGTGTTTCGTAAGTCGTCAATACCAGATTGGCGTCCCCTAGCCAGCCGTCGATCAGAAACCGCGTCAGGCCGTCATCCAGCAAACGTGCGTCGATGGCTGATTGGGGCAGCTTCTTTTCAGCCAGAGCTTTGCCATACAAGGTCAACACCCGGACGCAGCCAGGCTTGAAGAATTTCTTGATCTCGTTTTGCCAGTTTTCCAACAAGCTGACCGGCGCGACGACCAAGGCCGGTAAGGCGTCAGGCTGTTGCAAATGCCAGACGATAAAGGTCAACAATTGCAGCGTTTTGCCCAAACCCATGTCATCGGCCATCACGCAACCTGAATAAACGGCGGGGCTATTGCGCCAAAGATGCTGTAGCCATGCCACACCGATACGCTGATGCGTTTTCAACTCAGCTTGCAAAGCAGAGGGCAATTCCAGGCCCGCGGTTGAGGTCTTGGCAAATATCGGTCGAGCCGAGTCTTCCTGCCCATCCTGTTGGCCTTCGGTGTATTCGATGGCTTCAAGATTGGTCGCAATCACCATACCCTGCCGGGTTTTCGCGATTTTGTTCACCGCCGTCGGCGGCTTACCTTCACGGGTGGCATTGATGACGCCTTGAACCAAAGGGATCAGAGCTTCAGCCTCGGCCAAACGAATCGGCTGGTCCAATCCGGGATAGTCAAATGCCTCTTTGCTTTCTGCCTTGGCTTGCTCGGTAGCATTGGCAAACCGATCCAGTTCCGCCTGGGTGTGGATGAACATCCCAGCACTGTCTGGTTCCGCGCCAATCCCAACCAGGGTACTGACATCCAGCCAAGGGGCTTGCTCTTCAGTCTTGAAGATGAATGGCGAGTAATACGGCTTGCGCTCCCCAATCTCAATCACGCGCTGGGCGTAGTCGGGAAACTCATAGACCTCTTCGTAAGTGATCCCTGGAACGGGATGTCGCCAGCGCTCATGCCAAGCTCGCAATTGCTGAAGCTTATCCTCGGCATCGCCGCGCAATTCCACCTCATGGCCCTGCCAGTTGAAGCAGGGATAACCGTCGTCCAATTGACACCGGATTTCTGTAATCAACCGCGATAGCGCTTCGGGCGTCTGGAATTTATGGCGATGATAAGCGGGAATGGCGCCACTACGGGTAGCCTCCAAGTCCAGAAAGACAGAGAGGATATTGCCCTTGCCGTCCCGTTCGGCGGCAAGCTCAAAGGTGTAAAAGACAATGTCCGCGCTATGCAGCGAGGCTTCATGGCTTTTCGGCGTAATCACCGTTTCGGCGGCCTCGCCCAAAACGGCGTAAGGATTGCGAATAAACGCCTGCGCCCTCGGACTACGCGCCACTCGCCCCGGCATCCGCTTGATCTCCCGCAGTACCTGTTTGACCGGTTCCGAAATGGCGACATGGATCAAGCCGCCACCCGCTTGTGGCAGGTTGTAATAATCGGGGATGGTGCGCAGAGAGTCGAAACGCGCCAGCCAGTCCGACGGGGCATCCTGAAAGGTTGGAGTTACCCGAATTGCCGATGCCATAGGGCCGGATTCATCAAGACTTGCCGGGTTGTCGAGACGTTCGAGTTCCAGACTCAAGGTTTCCGGCGTCAACACGATGGTCTTGGCCAGAAAATCGTCGAGGTTTGCTTCTGCCGCAAGCGCCAGGCGGCGAATCCGCCCCCAGTGTTGATAGTTCACCTCTGTGGTGCGTTCGGAAGATGGCAGGGATGCAAAGCGAATCACCGCATCGGCCAAGGCCCAGGCAGGCCGGCGCAACAGCCATTGCTGCCCGTCAATCTCAATCAAACCACCCTGTACCCGTCCGGCCCCACGCAGAGGAATTCCGTTCTGATTGCGCCAGCCATTGAGGTTGATGCGGAAATCGAGGTCAGTCAGCGCCCCATTGCTTGACAGTGCAGGTCGGGCGTCGCACCAAGGCGGCAATCCAAGCAGACCGATACTGTCTTCATGTTCAGAGTCATCGGCTAATTCGTACAAATCTGGCCAACTAAGGATATAGCCATTTTCTATAGGTGTGACCAACCCTATTTCGGCTAATTGGGTGAGATAGGCTGTACGGTCATGATTTGGAGAACTTTGGAAGATGATGCCTTCGAAAGAAGGCCTTATTACCAAAGCTTGAGACCTGCTTGGCTTCCTTTTGAAGAGCATAAATTAATCCAGTTATTTTTTGCGCGGACCACGATAATAATTTCGATCTTCGCGTAACTCAAAACCATTTTGACGCAAAAAATCGGCTAGAAAACCATCAGACTCATGATAGCGGACTCTTTCCCAACCTTTAGCCATTATTTCAACATGTAATTGATGACGATCAAGAATTTCCTTTAATGTAAAGATCTCTTCTCTGCTATTAAGAATTGAAATTTTATCCTGATAATTGCGCGAGCCTAGTGCAGGTGTTGGATTTTTTAAAATTTTACTATCGATACCTGCCGGAGTAATTCTTCTCTTTGAATCATGCGAAGGTTTTTGTACCGATCTATAATAAATGCCTTCTTTACTATTGCTCGAAAATCCATTTTTGATAAGCAAGGAAGCGAGTGTTCCTGTAGAATATTTATGCCGTATGATTTCCGTGCCACTAGGTAAGCTTTCAAGCCGTAGCTGATAGCGCTCAATAACTTCATCAAAGCTCATAGAATCTGGTTTTAGATTTAGTCGATTCAACTCATGTTGAAAAACACCTTCCCAATCATGATTTATATGAACAAGCCCATAGCCTTTACCCCGAACATCCCTGAATAGACATTTTTGCTCATCTCTGATACTGTCATAATTAATAGTGCTTAATCGAAATAATGGTTTTATCTTATCTTCCAAATATGCCCAGCATTTGCCACCAGCTATGGCGCCAGATTCGACGATGAAAATATTGCCAAGTTTCATTACAATGGCATTGTTATCTAGTTTTGTATTTGTCAATGATGCACATCTGCCTTGGCGGCTTAATAATAGATGTGGAAAAGCATCCCTAGCTTGACTACCCAACCAAACGAACGTATATTCTATTTGATCAAGAAATTGAAGCCAAAATTCATATCGCCTATTATCATCGACTAGCTCCCCTAAAATTTCGGTGATATCTTCCTGAGCAAGCCAGCGCTGCACCATCCGTTTGGCTTCTGGAGACACCCGCTCCCAATCGCGCTGCTTTTCCAGTGAAGGACTTTTCCAGCGAGAAACCACCTTGTTTTTGAGTTCTTGATGTCGTTCAAAGTTGGCACATTTGGCATAGCGGTCAAGTATCTTGGCCAGCCCATCATCTAAATATTCTTTGCGCTCTTGAAGTTGCGGTAATACGTTGTCTATGAATGCTTTGAATTGGTTATCATGATAAGTAGTAAGCACATCTATTTGAGACACCAGTAATTCAGGCCAGAACCAGCTTGTTGGCGGAATATATACTTCGTGAGCGATGCGCTTTACCCTCTCCATACGTCCTTGTAAGGCTTCTTCCGCCAAAGTCTGCGTTGCGTTCTCCTCTAGCACAATCCGATGAGTAATTAGTGCATCCAGCCAGCGAGGTTTGAAGCGCGATTGATTGGCAACAGCATCCAGAGTATCGTGTAAAAAAAGCCTTAACGCCTGCCAGTTGTCTGAAATTGTGGGATCTTGGCGGGGAGAGCTATTCAGGTACGCATTGAGCAAGCCCTGCCAGCAATACGCACTCATTACATACTCTTGATGGAGGCGGAAAAACCGTCCGACAAAAACCTTGAAAGCAAGGTTTGACTGTATCAAAGCGCTCTTTTCAGGAGTGTCAACTAATAATCCACGGCACAATAAAGCTACCTCCAACCAACTAAATTTTCTAGTTGTGCGTATTGATGCCCAAGCGAAAAACTTCTCAATCGTTTGATGCACTAATTTTGGGTTAGGCTCTCCCAGTTCCACGCCATTTAGTTTTTCTTCGATCTGTTTTCCTACTTCCTCCATATACTGCATAGACTTATTAAACGCAGGCATCGGAAAATTTCTTTCGTATTCCCGAACATATCCAGTAAATAGGTCTAGGTATCGCATGAGACCATCACCTTGGCATGCTTAATTTTGATAATAAAAACAGATAAAAATACAGCGTTTTCTTGATCGATTAGGTACTTAATAAAATATCGCCGGAAGCGTCAAGTCATTGTTTTACAGAACAATTCATGTATTTGTGTGGTTTTTTGAGTAACTCTATGGGGAAAAAATCACTGTACTCTTATCTTATCTCGATAACTTTTTGGCCTGACTGCAATAGTTCCGAAATTTTTGGCAAGCATTCATTGAATTTAGTCAGCAATGCCGTTTTCCGGCAATTGCCAAGGCGCACCCATACCAAAGGCGGGCCGCTCTCATCCAGCGTAGCAAGATGGAAAAAATCATCATCCTTGCTAATGACTGTAAATCCGTTGGCTTTTGCATAAGCCCAAATTTCCCGGTCAAGCGCTAAATTAAGCCCAAGGTCATAGACATGCGAGGCCTCAAAACCGTTCGTTTCCAAAAACCTTGCTAGTGCTGCAGGTAGCTGATTATCAACAAGGTATTTCATGCCACTTTCAAGACGGCATGGTCGGTTTGTCGGGCAGCATAGTGAAGAGCAGCCAATATATCCTCTTTTTCAATAGGATAATCCTCCAATATTTCTTCGCTGGAAGCGCCTGCTGCCAAAAGTTCGAGAATGTCACAGACGCGCAAGCGCGTACCGCGTATACAAGGACGTCCACCACATTGCCCGGGGTTAATCGTAATTCTATTAAGGTAAAGTTTGTCGGTCATGTTGAATACTCCACGCACGTTATAAGCATTGACCAAAGTTCTCTATGGCATTGGTAGTTGTGAGCGGAGCTTGCTCCTCAAACCCTAGAAAATCCAACTTAAATTCAACCCGGCGCATTTCCGCTTCGGTTTTACCTTGCCCATTATTGAAACTGTAGCCACCTACCAGAAACAAATCACGCACCATCTGTTTATCTGCGATGGATAGCGGTATTTCATTCGATTTGGCCGGTTCAAACAGACTACACAGTACGGTTTCAGCCCGCCGCATACTCAGTTGGAGGTTAAGCAAATAGCTGCCGGTGGGCGAAGCGTAACCTTCCACCACTACCCGTTTAAGCAACTTGCCCTGATCTTTTCGGGCCACCGCCAACAAAACAGGTACGAATTCGCGCAGCTTTTGTTTGGCGTTATCGGTTAGTTTTGAATCGTTGTTGCCGAATTGGGCTTGAATACCAAAGTCAATACGATTATTGACACAATCGACGATTACACCTTGAACATCCTTGGCCGCCGCTTTGATCTGGTCGCAGAGTTGTTCGACCTTTTTCAAATGATCCAACTCGGGACCGGGATTGGTAATAATGACCAGCGAGAATGTCATCACGATGAGGAACAGCATCATCATCGCGGTCATCAAGTCGGCGTAGGAAATCCAGAACGGCTTTTCGCCTTCTTCCTTTGCTCGCGGGGTGCGGATGCCATGCGAGAGCATTAGCTCTGCCTCGTTTTGGCAACCATTTCCGTAAGACCGCCGATAGATGCCGCCAAGGGCTCATACGCAGAGGCGACTTGGTTGAGTGTATCGGCATGATGTTTGTGGAATGCCGCGTTATGCGTTCCCATGTCTTGCCTGAATTTAGCCATCGTTTCAGCTAATAACTTGGAGACGTTCTCCACAAAATCATCCATGTCATCCTTGAGTACGCCAAAGCTGGCCACCATACGGCGCATGTCCTCGACGATCTGTTGATTCACTCCAGTCTCCAATTTGGCCCTTTCCAGCATTACATTCATTTCGCTGACCATTCTAGTGAGTGAATCCCGAGTGACGGCATACTGGCTCAACTGGCTATCCAAGGCTTTGGATGCCTGTGCCAACGAATCGGTACTGTTGGATAGTTGTCGTGAGACGGTCTCAGCCTGTTGCATGACTCCGCTAACCACATTTCCAGCTTGGGTGAATTGTTGTGCCGCCAAGGAAATCCCTGCCGCACCTTCGCCCATACCCTTGATGGCTGCGATGGAGGTGTTGTCCAGGGCGGTAACATTTTCGTTCAGAGCGACAACCGTTTTGCTGATTTCTTCCAACAGTTTGCTGATTTGGGTTTCCATATCCAACACGAGTTGTTTTGACGTGTCGGTAAATTGCTGATGAAGACCCCGCTCCGTGTCTACAGTACTCCGTCGCTCCTTCTCCATATCCGCTAGGAACTTGCTGACGGAGGCATGAACGGTCGTCAGGCTGTCGTTCAACTGGGCGGAAACCTTTTCCCCCATCGACTCGACCACCTGCTGGTTGCGTTCGACCAAGCCGCCCACTTGAGCGCCCATGTCGGTGACAAGGCGTTTCGACGTTTCGGCAAATTCTCGATGCTGCTCCCGCTCCGCCGCTGCGGTAGCCTGCCGATCTTGCTCCATGCCCGCGAGTAGTTGGTTCACGGAAGCGTGAACGGCTGTCAGGCTGTCGCTCAACTGGACGGAAACCTTTTCCCCCATCGACTCGACCACCTGCTGGTTGCGTTCGACCAAGCCACCCACTTGAGCGCCCATGTCGGTGACGAGGCGCTTCGATGTTTCTGCAAATTCTCGATGCTGTTCCCGCTCCAAAGAAATTGTTTCCTTTCGATCCCTATCCATATCCAGAAGAATTCTTCCAACCGAGCCTTGAATCTCTTTAAGACTTTCCTTCATTTGAACCATGGTTTCACGCTGGCTCTCACCAATCTGTGTATGTATGGATTCAATAAACGCGGTCATTTGGTTTTCAAGTTTACCTTGCTGGGTTTCAAGCGTCCCGACTAAGGACATGACCTTAGCCGTCAAATCTTCACGCTCTGATTTGCCTGAGTTGCGCAGATCTTCCAGCAGTTCTTTAAAGCCAGCTTGCATAGCCGCCATGGAATCAGTAGCCGATTTCATCATGTCGGCCTGACCTTTCATCTGGATACCGAAGGTATTTTGAATATTGGCCGAGAAGGTTTGAATCAAGTGTTCCAGCATGCCCGTCATGGTGTCGCCTTGACCACCCGTCACGCCGACAACTTTTTCACCAATTTCAGCCAACCCCTCCTTGAGTTCATTGCGAAACTGTTTACCGTGGCTTTCGTTGGCTTCGATATGCTCCTGGATTTTTGCTGATAGCAGATTGCCAAGCGCTTCGGATTGTTCAATCTGCTTTGCATTCAGCTCCCGTAACAGTTCGGATAATTCCGTTACCAAACTCTGTTTGAGCTGTGCGGTTTGCGTTGCGCTTTCCGATGAGGATTTAACTAGCGAGGCGAGGTAATCCTCACCCACTCCACCTTCATACAGCGCGTCCAGCATCCGGCAAAGCGCCTCCAGTTTCCGGTAACAGACATTGAGCAATACTTTTTCTAGCAAAGTAATCAGCATCGCCGCCCCAATAGCAAAAAACGAGGCGATGAACGCACCTTGGACTTCTTCAAACAGGACTTTCAACCCATTGAACAGTTTCTCCATTTGGGCGGGGTCAGTCTTCGCCTTGGCCAGAAGGGAAGGGTCGAAATGCTGGATACCGTTAATCAGCCCATAAAAGGTTCC
>Ga0172372_10002207_pt1 | contig 29841 bp, 22 predicted proteins | sample LakKiv5m_2_FD_114544 | JGI IMG/M metagenome (GOLD analysis project Ga0172372, IMG submission 114544) | Freshwater microbial communities from Kabuno Bay, South-Kivu, Congo - kab_092012_9.5m | ecosystem: Environmental > Aquatic > Freshwater > Lake | place: Democratic Republic of the Congo...
CGCTCGTGGCCGCGATCGAGCAGACTCCGCCCGGAGCCCGCAGCCCCGACAACGTGGCACGCGCCGAAGGCGCACTCGCTGTGATCGCGGCATGCGCGGTGGCGCGCCGCGACGCGGTCGCGGTCCTCGCGGGCGAGCGGCTCGCAAGCGGCGCATCGGCATCCGATGCGATGCTCGCGTCGCTCTTCGAGCGCACGGCGTCCGACGCACGCAAGACCGGCGACGAGGGCGAGGCGCTTGCAGCCGTGGCGGCCGCATGTGCACTGCGATTCGATACGCCGATGCGCGCGCTCGCCGAGCAGCCGTCGGCGACGCCGCTTTACGCAGCGCTCTCAGTGCTGCGCGCGGGTGCGGGCGGGGCACGCGTCGAACTCATGGGCGGAGAGTCGCGCAACCTTCGTGCGTTGACCGACCAGGCCGCGCGCGATCCGGCGATCGCCACCTGGTTCGCGATTCCGTACGCATCGGCCCTTGTCCGGCTCGATCCGGCCAACGCGGCGTATGCGTCCGACCTGCTGCTTGCGCTCGCGGAGCGCTCGACGCCGAGCGTGCGGACGCGCGCGGCGCTCGCGATCGCGCTCGATGAACGCCGTGCACGCGCCACGCGTTCGCCCGAGGACGAGGCGGGACTCGTCGAGGCGCTTGCCGTCGCGGCGCGGGCCTTCGCACGCGACCCCGCGCGGGACGGGTGGATGCTTGAGAGCGTCGATCTCGCGATGTTCCCGCGATTCGGCACGCGCGATCTCGCGCGCGCCGCGCAACTGCTTGCAAGCGTCGCACGCGACGACGAGGCCCGCGCACTGCGCACGATCGAACTCGCGGAGCTCGGCGAGCCATCGGCGAGGGATCTCGCCGCGCTCCGCGAACGTGCGGCCACGCTGGAAGGTGCGCTGGCACGCGAAGGAGGCGCACTTCGCGCGCGCAGCGGCGCTGTGCGCGCGGCGCTCGCACAGAGGGCGGGCGACGCCACCGAGGCGGTCGCGCTCGCCGCGCGCGCGATCGATGCCGATCCCGCCTCGCAGGCCGCGGAACGCGCCGTCGCCACGTGGGCCACGAGCCTCGTCGCCGATCGGTCCGATCGCGCGCCGACGGATTCCGGCGTGCACGGGGCTTCCTTCGCGGTCCCGGAACGACTCGGCCATGTCGTCGCACGCTCCGGCGCGACCCGCGCCGCCCTTCTCGCGGCGGCGGAAGCGCTTGCGGATCGCATCGATCGCATGTGCGATGCCGGCGTCGCGAAGTCGACGGACGTCGCCACGCGCGAGAGACTTCGCGGCGACGGCGCCCGGCTGGCCGCGCTCGCGAGCCCGCTCTCGCTTACCACCGACGGGTCGCGCGGCGAGGCCATGCGTGCTCTCGGTCTCCTTCTGTCGAACGACGCGTCCGCCCGCAGCGCGGCGCGCGCCGCGATCGACGCGCGCCCGGACGATCGAGGCGCGGCGTGGGTGCTCGGCGAGGCATTGCTCCGCTCCGACGATGCGAAGGAGCGTGCGGAGGGCTTCGCGGTGCTCCGCGACCTCGCTCCGATTGGCAACTCGGAACGTGATCGATTCTGGTGGCGCGCACAGGCGGCGATGCTCGAAACGCTCGCCGCCGAGGTCGCGCGGGGTGATGCGCGTCGCGCCGCCGACCTTGCCGCGCGTGCGAACCGGCTCGAGTCGATCGACCCAGCGCTCGGCGGGCTCGACATCAAGAAGCGGATCGACGCCGCACGAACTTCGGCGAGGAATGCGCAAGGCGCTGCGGGCAACATGGGATCGACACCGAAGGAACGCTCGGACGGAGGAACTTCGACGAATGCACGGTGAATCGAACGGCTCCCCGAGGCAACCCCGCGACAACGGCGCCGATGGCGACGGGGATCGCACGCGCATCGCGCGCTTCGAGGGCGCCTACAACCGCATCGACCGCGAGATGCAGCGTCTGCTCGACGAGCCTCGCGAGGGTCGACGGCGAGGCTTCGCGTCGGCTGTCCGGCAAATCGCGAGCGAGCGCCGGCACTTCGGTCGCCACCTCGACTTCCTGCTCGAGGCAGGTGAGCTGCGCAACGCGCTCGTCCACAACCGGTTCGGCGACATCGAGTACATCGCGGTTCCCACAGAGGCGACAGTCGCGCGACTCGAGGCCATCGACGAGGAGCTGCGCTCGCCCGTAGCGCTGCGCACGCTTGCGGCGAAGGAGGTCGTGACGATCTCGATCGACGAGAAGCTTGGGCGGGTGCTCGCGCTGGTCCGCCAGAAGGGCGTGGTGCGTTTCCCGGTGAAGCGCGACGGAATGATCACCGCGCTCCTTACCGCAAGCGGCGTGGTCCGGTGGATCGCGTCGCACGATCTCGAGTCGTGCGCGCTCCCCGCGTCGGTGCAGGTGCCGCGTGCGCCGGCGGGGTCGCTTGATCTACCGACCGTCAAAGGCGTCAAGAGCGCGGCGGGTGAAGGAGAAGCCGCAAGCGAGGGCGAACGGATCATCTGCGCGATCGCGTCGGTGTCGGTCGGCGAGGTGCTCGCGCGAGATCATCGCCGCGACGAGTTCGCGCTGGTGCCCCGCACGGCGAGCGCCGACGAGGCGCTGTCGCTTTGGTCGAAGAACCCCCGACTTGAGGCGGTGATCGTGACGGAGCGCGGGCGAGCGGATGAGGCGCCGCTCGGGATCGCGACGGCGACGGACCTGATCAAGTTGCTCGAGACGCGCGCGTAATCGGAACAGTGCACGGCACGTGCCGCTTGGTGCCGGGCACCGCATGGCACGTGCCAGGCACCAACTCCAGCTACGCGCAACCTCCGTTATCGCATTTGCTTGCGCCCCATGCACAGCGGTGCACGGCACGTGCCGTCTGGTGCCAGGCACCGCATGGCACGTGCCAGGCACCGTTCGGGGGTCATCCGAACTTGTCCCGGATCCGGTCGCGCACCTCGTCAAGCTTCGACAGCTTCTCGCGCTTCCCGTCTCCGAACAACGGCAGTTGCCCCGCTTCCTCGGTGACGCGCGCCGCCGCGAAACCGCACAGCCGTACCGCGCGCCACTTCTTCGCCGCGAAGCTCGCGAGGAGCTTCCGCGCCGCGTCGCGCAGCTCCACCGTCTGGTCGGTCGCGATCGCAAGCGTCTTCTCGTGCGTGTGCGTCTCGAAGTCGCTGAATCGGATCTTGATCGACACGGTCTTCGCAAAGAGCCCCTTCGCCCGCAGACGCCGCGCCACCTCATCGGCCTGCGAGAGCAATCTCTCCTCCACCTGCGCCACCGACACGAGGTCCTCGTGGAACGTCTCCTCCTCGCCAACCGACTTCGCCACCCGATCCGACTCGACCGCGCGGTCGTCGCGCCCTTGCGCAAGACGCCACCATGATCGCCCTGCGTCGCCGAAGGAGAGCGCGAGCTGCCTTTCCCCCGCCCGCTGGAGGTCGCCGAACGTCGCATACCCGCGCGCGGCAAGTTCCTGCGCCGTGACGGGACCGACGCCCCACATGCGTCCGACAGGTAGCGGTGCAAGGCGCGCCGCGAGTGCGTCGGGCGCGAGCATCAGATCGACGAGTGCATCGGGCTTCTCGAGATCGCTCGCGATCTTCGCGACAAACTTGTTCGGCGCGATGCCGACCGAACAGGTGAGCGCCAGCTCCGTACGCACCGCGGCGCGGATCTCCTCGCCGATCGCACGACCCGTGCCGAAGATCGCAAGCGACGCCGTCGCATCGATGAATGCCTCATCCAAGGCAATCGGCTCGATTTCCGGCGAATAGCGCTCGAAGATCGCGCGGATCGCACGCGACGCCGCGGTGTACTTCGCGAAATCAGGCTTCACCACGGCAGCCTGCGGACACAGCCGCATCGCCTGTGACATGGGCATCGCGCTGCGGCAGCCGAACTTCCGCGCCTCGTAGCTTGCCGCGCAGACGACCCCGCGACCCTCGCGGCCGCCGACAAGCAAGGGCTTTCCGCGCAACGACGGATCGTCGCGCTGCTCGACCGACGCGTAGAACGCGTCCATGTCGACGTGCAGGATGGTGCGCGGCGCATCCACGCGCGAAGGCTCCTCGGCGCTCAGCGCGCGGTGTCGGCGGACATGTCCCAGGTGAAGAGCGTCGCCGCGTCGGCGGCCTTCTTCACACGACCAAGCTCAACGAGCTGCTTCACGGTCTCCTCCCAGCGTAGAAGCCGCATGCCGCCCAACCCGATGCGCTTGGTCTCGTCGTTCTCGATCAGCGACTTCTGGTCTTCAGCGCACAGCGCCATCGCTTCGAGCGACATCGCCGGGTTCAACTTCGACATCGTCGCGTTGAAAGGAGCGGGATTGTCGAGATACGCACGCCAGCCCGCGGCGGACGCGCGCACGAACGCCGCGCATTCCTTCGGGTGCTTCGCAAGGAACGACCGTGTGGTCGCGACGACCGCGTTGTATGGGTTGAATCCCGACTCGGCGATCTGGAAAACGCGCGTCTTCACGCCCTTCAACTCAAGCGCCGCAGGCTCCGACGGGATGAAGCACTGCGAGGCGAGATTCGGATCCACCGCGAACTGCCCGAGGCTTCCCGTGTACGGAACGATGCGGAGTTTGCCGCCCGGGAAGGCCTTCGAGAGATAGGCGAAGTCGGCGAGACCGTCCTGGATCGCGAGCGTGGCGTCCGGCGACTCCCACAGCGCGTTGAGCGTCTCGTAGGGCGACGCTTCGTGCACCATCACGCCCATCGGATTCGTCTGGAAGACCGCGTAAAGCGCGACCAGATCGCCGCCCGCGTCGTTCAGCTCGACGAGCTGCGTCGCCGCAACCACCGCGAGCTCGACCTTTCCGCTCGCGACGAGTTGCGGCGCCGGCGCGTCCGCGCTCCCCTGCACCACCTTGAGATCGAGCCCTTCCTTCGCGAAGAGCCCGAGGTCGGCCGCCGCGAAGAAGCCTCCGAACTCTGGCTCTGCGACCCAGTTCAACTGCAGCGTCATCGGGAAGGGCGACGCGGTCGTCTCTCCAACTGTCGCGGATACCCCGCCAGCCCCGGCCTCGGCTGCACCCGGCGCCGGTGCGCCGCCGTCGCAGGCCGCCAGCAGCGCGATTCCGGCCGCGGCCACGAGACGCGCGGTATCGCGGGCAAGACCCATCCATGCGCCCTCGGAGGACATGCGGGCGAATCCAGTCGAATAGGTCGAGGCGAAACGAGTCGTCATGCGCGGAGTGTAAGGTACGCCGCGCGCACGCGGCCACACGGAACCGCGTTGCCCCGCACCATGCCGACGACCGATGCACCAACCCCGACACGCGTGGAGCCCGGCGAGATCCGCCTTGCGGCCGCATCGCGCACCTTCGGAACGGTCCACGCGGTCGCGGCCGTCGACGCGGTCATCGCCAAGGGCAGCGCGACGGCACTGCTCGGTCCGTCGGGCTGCGGAAAGACCACGCTCCTCCGCATGATGGCATCGCTCGAGCACGCGGACCGGGGAGCCGTCGCTCGCGGCGAGGGCGCGGTCGGACTCTGCTTTCAAGAGCCGCGCCTCCTTCCGTGGCGCACCGTCATCGAGAATGTCGCGCTTCCTCTCGAACTCGCAGGCGTCGCGCGCGACGAACGCCTCGCACGCGCTCGAGAGGCGATCGCACGCGTGCGCCTCGACGATGCGGCCACACGCTTTCCGCGCGAACTTTCGGGCGGCATGCGCATGCGCGCGGCGCTCGCCCGCGCGCTCATGACGCGTCCCACGTACCTCTTCCTCGACGAACCCTTCGGCGCCCTCGACGAAGTGACCCGCCACGAACTCGACGAAGAACTGCGCGCACTCTGGGAACGTGAGCGCTTCACGCTGGTGCTGGTGACGCACTCGGTGCCCGAAGCGATCTACCTCGCCGAGCGAGTCCTCGTCTTCTCGCCGCGTCCGGCGCGCATCGTCGCCGACCTCGCCACGCCGGCGATTGCGCGCGACGCCGCCACGTGGACGAGCGACGCACTCGCCAACTGCGCGCGCGACGCGAGCACCGCGCTCCTCGCGGGTATTCGCGCGGGCGCGCATGCACGCGCGCATGTCGGGGCGCCGCGAACCTCGGAGGCCGGAACGTGACCGCACGCCGCCTCCTCCTCGGCTCGATCGGCCCGGCGATCACCATCGCCGCCGCGATCGGAGTGTGGGCGCTCGCGAAGTCGCTCTTCGGCATCGCTGATTTCGTACTTCCCTCTCCGACGGCCGTGGTCGACACGTTCGTTGCCGGCCCGCGCCCCTTCCTCGTCGCCACGGGTGAAACCGCGATCAGTGCCGCCATCGGTTTCGCCATCGCGGCCGTAGGCGGTATCGCCATCGGCAGCGTGCTGTCGATCTCATCGCGCGTCGAGCGCAGCGTCTACCCGATCACCCTGCTCTTCCAGATGGTGCCACTGGTCGCGATCGCGCCGCTCCTCGTGATCTGGTGCGGCTACGGACGTCCAGCGGTCGTAGCGAGCACCGCGATCGTCGCGATCTTCCCGGTGATCGCGAACACCCTCGCCGGACTCCGCTCGCGCGCGCCTGAACTTGATGAACTGTTCCATGTTCTCGGCGCGGGCCGCTTCGCCACATGGCGAAAGCTCGCGGTGCCTTCCGCGGTTCCGTCGATCGTCACCGGTCTCCGGATCTCCGCGGGCCTCGCCACGATCGGCACGATCACCGGCGAGTTCCTCGCAGCGGAGGGTGGCGAGCGCGCCCCGCTCGGAATCCAGATCACGACCGCAATGCGCAACTTTCAGACCGACCGCGTGTTCGTCGCGGTGGTGCTCGCAGCGTGCGTCGGATTCGCGCTCTTCGGGCTCACGAGCCTCGTGTCGCGCATCGTCCTCGGCCGCTGGATGCGGCCGAACTAGGCCTCGGCCGTTGGATGCGGCCGAACTAGGCCTCGGCCGCTGGATGCGGCCGAACTAGGCCTCGGCCGCTGGATGCGGCCGAACTGAGCCTCGGCCGCTGGATGCGGCCGAACTAGACCTCGGCCGTTGGATGCGAGCACACTGAGGAACTTCGCACCCGCTGCGCCTTTCGCATGTCCGCCGATCAGGTGCGGAACCCGTGCAGCGTCTGCGTGATGGCTGCCACCTGCGCGCTCGTCTCGCCCGCGGTCGCAGCGAGTTCTTCGCTCGCTGCCGCGTTCCCCTGCGTCGTCTGATCGATCTCCTGCATGCTCGAAGAGACATGTCGAATCGCCTGCGACTGGTCATTGCTTGCACGCGAGATCTCGGTGAGCAACTCCGCCACTTCGCGCGAACCTCCGACGATCCGGTCGAACACGCCCTCGACGTCGCCGACGAGCCGCACGCCAAGTTCGGCGCGGTCGCCCGATTCCTCGATCAACGCGGCGGTGTCGCGCGCGGCCTCGGCCGAACGCATGGCCAGGCTCCGGACCTCCTGCGCGACAACGGCGAATCCGCGACCCGCTTCACCCGCACGCGCAGCCTCGACTGCGGCGTTCAGCGCCAGCAGATTCGTCTGAAACGCGATCTCATCGATGACGCGAATGATGCTTGCGATCTTCTCGCTCGACGTGCGGATTCCGTCCATCGCGGTCACGAGTTCCTTCATGCGCGCGGCGCCGCCATCGGCATCCGTGCGCGCCTTGCCGGCGATCGTCGCGGCGCCCGATGAGTTCGTCGCCGTTTTCGACACCATCGCGGCAAGTTCCTCGATGCTCGCGGTCACCTGCTGCAGCGTCGCGGCCTGCTCGCTTGCGTCGCTTGCGAGATTCCGACTGGTGCCGTCGATCTTCGCGGCACCGGAGGAGAGCTCGAGTGCCTGCGTGCGAATCTCGCCGATCGAACACGAGATCTTCTCCGCAAACGCGTTGAAGTTCTGCGCCACCGAGCCGAGTTCGTCCGCACGCGCTGCGTCCAGCCGCCGCGACAAGTCGCCGTCACCCGAGGCGATCTCGGCAAGCGCGGCATCGACCTCACGCAAGGGACGCACGATCGAGCGCGAGATCAGGTACGCGCACAGCGCGCAGAGAACGAGCGCCACACCGCCAAGCGTGGCCGTGAACGCCGCTGTCCACCGCGATGCCGACACCGCCGCCACAGCCTCCGATTCCATCGCGCCGTCACCGGCAGCCTCGAAGCGCGCGATCTCGGCGAGCAGCGCGGTCGACGCCATTCGGTAGGCGCCGTCGGCCTCGTGTCGCGCGACCGTCGCCGCGTAGAACGCCTCCAGTTCGCCCGTGAACTGTCCGAAGAGCGCTCGATAGCGGTCGCTCACGAGTTCCGTCGCGCCATCGGCGACAGGTACATCGAACGCGCCGGTCGCGAGCATGCTGTCCGAAGCCTCGCGCTGGAATCCAAGTCCCTCGTCGATGCCCTTGCGGCATGCATCCAGCGGCTCGCCAGCAACGGCGCGCTGCAGGTGATAGAGCACCGTCAGCAACCCGATATTCGATTCCATACCGCCATCGGCGGCTTCCCACGCTCGTGAAAGGCCGGTGTTCCATGTGAACGCCTGCTCGGGGTTTCCCTCGATACGCTCGACCTGTCCGTCGCCGATCTCCTCGATCCGGCGGCCGAAGGCGACGAACTCCGCGGTCGTCGCATCGAACTTCGCACGCGCCTCGACCCACGACGCCTGCGCGCTGGAGAGCCGCCCGGCGGCCGAGAGATGCGTCGTGCGCAGCTCGCCGACGCGCTTGGAGAGGCTCGCATCGATGAGTCCGGTCGCAAGCGCGGTCTTGAGCGCTTCATCCGTTCCCTTTTCGGCATCGACGAGCCCGTTCGCACGCGCCTCGCCGCGCGCAAGCATGTCGGACACCACGCGCATCTCCTCGCCCACGCCGATCGCGGCCTCCATCGCGCCGTTGGCGGTGTTCCACGCGGGACCGGCGAGCGTGTCGATCGAGGTCGAGGCCGTGCGTGCGCCGAACCAGCCGGCGCCCGCGCATGCAAGGACGAGTGCGCCGGTGACGGCGAATCCGAGAGCGAGTCGAGTCGAGATACGCATGGGGCGATCCTGGCAAGTTGCATGCATCGAGCGCATGCGCGGGGCTTCAGAACGTGATTGTGAGTCGCAGCGTGCCGACCAGTGCGTCGTCGGTCGATCCATCGCCGGACGGATCGTGGAACCACTGCAGGTCGGGCTTCAGGTGAAGGAACGGCGTGATGGCGATGTCGTGAAAGATCTCGAGCGAGAACTCCGAGTCACCGAGTCCCGACGTCGGGTCGTCGCCGAAGACGACGTACGAGGCATAGATGCCGGTCGAGTCGTCGTCGCGACCGGGAAAGGTACCGGTGAGCGAGCATCCGCCGCCGTACTGCTGCGCGGCGAGCGCGACGTTCGGATCGCTCCAACCCGCCTGGAGGAAAGCCCAGAGTCCGCGCGTGTCGTCCTCGTTCGCGAAGTCGACGCCGTCCGGCGCCCAGATGCGCGACTCGGCGAGCGCGTACACGCCGCCGGTGCCGTCGTCGGTACCGCCGTCGAAGTTCGGAACGTCGCCGACGAGCCACCAACCACCGGCAGCGACGCGGAGATCGCGCAGGAATCCGACCTCGCCGATCGTCACGCCGGATTCTGCGATGAGGAACCAGTCGTCCGAGAGATCGTCGCTGAAGAACGTCGCGGGTCCGCGCGAACCGGTCGGTACACCGTCGATCGTGGCCGCCCCGTCGTACGCGCCGAAGCCGATGTACCACGTCTCGGTCGGATAGAGAAATGCGTTGATACTCGTCGACGGATTCGGATAGGTCGGGAGCGCGAAGATGGTCGGAGTGAAGCCGGCGCTCGCGTTGATGAAACCGCCCGCCGCCGGGATGTACGCGAACTCGGTGTTCGCATCGACCTTGCCCACCTTCACGCGCAGCACGTCGTCGAACAGCCACTGCTCGTACCAAAGCTGCGAGAGCTGCGTGATGCTGCCGTCGATCGCGATGTTCGAGTAGGGCTGGAAGCCGCCGTGCACCAGCGCGCCCACACCGGTGTCGGCGTTCTGGAAGTCCGCGAAGACCGATCCGCCCTTCAGTCCGACGAGTTTCTCAAGGTCGACCGAGAGGTTGAGGTCGAGGAGGAACCGGAACGCGCTCGCGTTGTCGGTGCCGCCTGAGAAGACGCGCGACCATTCGGTGATCACCGAACCGTTGAGGTCTAAGCCGGCGTCCTCGGCGGCGGTGCGCGCACCGCCCCAGTCGCCGGTCGCGCGCGACCAGGTCCACCAGTCGGCGTGGCCAAACCACTCGCGCGCCGCATCGGCGGGAGGCGACACGGCACCGCGCTCGCGCGCGCCGGGCTCCTGGCCCGGCAGAATCGGCGGAAGCCCAGCCGCCGCGGAGGGAATCAGTTCAGCCGCGTCGAAGGTGTCACCGACCCCCGCGAGGTCTCCGCCGTCCTGCGCAAGCGCAAGCGCTGCGGGCGCGAGAGCCAACGCCGCCACGCTCGGGATCCACAGACCCCGCGCACGCGAGCGCTCCATTGCGTGACACGAGAGGCTGCGGAAGGGGCGACCCGGCGTCGATCTCGGCGCGGAGACGTCGATCGGTGTGGGAACATCGTGCTGCATCGGTCGTCTCAGAAAGGCTGCGGATCGGCCACGTGGCCGAAAAACACTGCACCGCCTCCAACGTCGTCGCTCCGCCATCGACGCCGCCGACACCGCACTTCACGAGCGAGCGCCGTTCCACGGGCGAACGGGGTAGGTTCCCGCCCCTACACTGCGCGCCCGCACCTACCCGAGGCTTCCGTTGCTCGCCTACGCCGTCTTCAGCCCGCTCGACTATTGGCCCCTGCTCGCCACCTTCCTCGGTGGCGTTGCGGCGCTCCTCGCACTCGACCTCTTCGTGATCGAGAAACTCGCACACGGAGGCGCGACACCTGCCGCACAGGCACGGCGCCAGATGCAGGTCTCGGTCGCCTGGACCGCGATCTGCGTGCTCACGGCCCTCGGTGTCGCCGTGGCGTTCCGCCAGTTCGCGCTTGCGGAGATCACGGCGAACCCCCTGCTCCTCGAGGACACGCGCTACTTCAAGATGGAGCCTGCGCAGGCGGCCGGAACCCTCTTCCTCGAGTTCCTCACGGGCTACGTCGTCGAGCTCTCGCTCTCGATCGACAACCTCTTCGTCTTCCTCGTGATCTTCCGCTACTTCGGACTCGACCACGACAAGCAGCACCGCGTGCTGTTCTGGGGCATCGTCGGCGCGCTCGTCTTCCGGGCGATCTTTATCGGGATTGGCAGCCTGCTGGTGAGCTACGCCTGGGTGCTCATCCTCATGGGCGTGTTCCTCATCCTCACCGGCGTCAAGCTTGTGGTCAGCGAGGACAAGAAGCTCGAACCCGAGAAGAATCCCGTCATCCGCATGCTGTCGCGGGTCCTCCCCGTGGCGAAGCAGTTCGACGGCACGCGGTTCTTCACGCGGATCGACGGCCGCCTCGCGGCGACGCCGCTCTTCGTCGCTCTGATCGTGGTCGAGACCACCGACATCGCGTTTGCGGTCGACTCGGTGCCGGCCGTGCTCGCCATCTCGCAGGAGCCGCTGGTCGCGTTCGGGTCGAACATCTGCGCGATCCTCGGCCTGCGCGCCATGTTCTTCGTCGTCGCCGAGGCGATGCAGAAGTTCCATCTCCTCAAGTACGGCCTCGGCCTGGTTCTGGTCTGGGTCGGACTGAAGATGACGGTCCTCCCGTACTTCTTCAAGGACGAACTGACCAACCCGCAGGGTCATGTGCCGATCCCGATCTCGCTCGGCATGATCGTCGCGCTGATCGGCGGAACCATGCTCCTCTCGCTCGTCATTCCGGCGAAGCAAGACTCCGAGATCGAGCCTGCGACCGATACCGACACCGACGGCTCGGCGCATTGAACCGGACCCGAGGGATACGACCTTGATCGACTTCATCCTGCACGTCGACGACCATCTCGCCGAACTCCTGCGCGACTACGGGACCTGGTTCTACTGGATCCTCTTCGCGATCGTCTTCGTCGAGACGGGCATCGTCGTGATGCCCTTCCTCCCGGGTGACTCGCTGCTCTTCGCGGCCGGCGCGCTCGCGGTCCAGAGCGGACTCAGCGTTCCGCTGATGATCGTCCTCCTGTTCATCGCGGCGGTGCTCGGCGACACGGTCAACTACCACATCGGCAAGTACCTCGGCCCACCCGCCTTCAGCGGACGCTACCGCTTCCTCAAGAAGGCGCACCTCGAGAAGACGCAGAAGTTCTTCGAGAAGCACGGCGGCAAGGCCATCATCTACGCGCGCTTCGTGCCGATCGTCCGCACGTTCGCGCCGTTCGTCGCGGGCGTGGGCACCATGCACTACGGGCGCTTCCTCGCGTTCAACGTCATCGGCGCGTTTGTCTGGGTCGTCGGGTTCGTCCTCGCAGGAGCGTTCTTCGGCAACCTGCCGTTCATCAAGAACAACTTCTCGAAGGTGATCCTGCTGATCATCTTCGTGAGTGTGCTGCCGATCTTCATCGAGTGGTGGAAGGCGCGACGCGAGGCGAAGCGCGAGGCCGCCGCGCGCGGTGAATCTTCGGGCGGACCTTCGGGCGAACCGCATGCGAAGCCGCCCACGCAGGACGGCCCGAGCGCGTAGCATCCGCGCCTGCGGGATGCGGAAGCCCGCGGCAAACCCGGGCCCCCCCGCATGTGGCGATTCGCGATCAAGATGCTCTTCGGCGACAGCGCGAAGTTCTACGGGATCCTTCTCGGTCTCGGGTTCGCGTCGCTCCTCATCGCGCAGCAGGCGTCGATCTTTGTCGGCCTCATGAGCCGCACCTTCGCCTTCATCGGCGAGGTCGGGCACGTGGACCTCTGGGTATTCGACCCGACGCAGTCGTACGTCGACGAGCCGAAGCCGCTGCGCGCGACCGCGCTTGAGCGCGTGCGCGGCGTGACCGGAGTCGAATGGGCGGCGCCGCTCTACAAGGGCCTGCTCGTCGCAACGCTGCCCGACGGATCGCGGCAGGTCTGCGACGTGATCGGGATCGACGACGACACGCTGGCGGGTGGTCCCGCCGAGCTCGTGGCTGGCTCGCTTGCCGACCTCCGGCAGCCCGACGCGGTGATGGTCGAGGTCGGGTCGAGCCAGCAGCAACTGCGATTTCCCCAGGCGCTGCCGCCGGGCGCCGTGCCCGCACCGGGGCAGTCGTTCGACCCGAAGGGGCCGAAGCGACCGGTCGAGGTCGGTGACATCATCGAACTGAACGAGCGCCGCGCGCGCGTGGTCGGGCTTGTGAAGTGCGCTGAAACTTTCGTCGCGGCACCCACGGTCTACACGGTCTACTCGCGCGCGATCACCTACGCGCCGCCGTCGCGCCGCGTGATGAGCGCCGTGCTCGTGACCGCGGTCGAGGGCCAAGACCCCGACGCGCTTGCCGAGCGGATCCGCGCCGAGACAGGCCTCGCCGCGCTCAAGCCGCACGACTACTCGATGCGCACGCTCGGCTACTGGATGCGCGAAACGGGCATCCCGATCAACTTCGGCATCGCGATCGCGCTCGGCTTCTTCGTCGGCGTCGCGATCGCCGGGCAGATGTTCTACAACTTCACGCTCGACAACCTGCGCTACTTCGGCGCATTCAAGGCGATGGGCGCGTCGACGTGGAAACTGCTCGGCATGGTGGCGCTGCAGGCGCTCGTCGCGGGCGTGCTCGGCCTCGGCCTCGGCCTCGGCGCCGTGAGCGCCTTCGGACTCAACGCCGCTGGCGGCAAACTCGCGTTCAAGATGCTCTGGCAGATCCCACTGATCGCGGCGGGCGCGGTGCTCGTAATCTGCATCCTCGCGAGCGTTCTCTCCATGTGGAAGGTGATCCGGCTCGATCCGGCGGATGTCTTCAAGAGCGCGTGACCACACGTCTGCGACGCTCGCAACCCATGTCTTCCGCAACCTCGACAACCTCCGGACCACCAACACCCGTGCACGCGACGGCAATCCGTCTGCGCGGCGTGACGAAGACGTTCGGGCGCGGTGAGAGCGCGGTCACCGCGCTGCGCGGAATCGACCTCGATATCCCGGCGGGTGAACTTACGATGCTCGTCGGCCCGTCAGGCTGCGGCAAGACCACGCTCATCTCGATCCTCGCGGGGCTGCTCTCGCGCGACGGCGGCGACCTCGCGGTCTTCGGTACCGACCTCGCCACGCTGCGCCGCGATCGCCTCGCCGCGTGGCGCCGCGACAACGTCGGGTTCATCTTTCAGCAGTTCAATCTCGTACCGCAACTGAGCGTGTCGGAAAATGTCTCAGTACCGCTCGTCCTGAAGGGCGAGTCGGTGGGTGCGGCGGTGAAGCGCGCCGACGAACTCCTCGCGACGCTCGGGCTTGAGGGCCGCGGCAAGAGCTCGCCGCTCAAACTCTCGGGCGGACAGCAGCAGCGCGTGGCGATCGCGCGCGCACTGATCCATGATCCGCGGCTCCTCGTCTGCGACGAGCCGACGAGCGCACTCGACGCCGAGCTCGGTCGCCGCGTGATGGAACTCATCCGCGGCCGATCAACGCGCCCAGATCGCGCGGTGGTCGTGGTCACACACGACGACCGCATCTTCCATCTCGCCGACACGATCGCGCACGTGAATGACGGTCGCATCGACCAGCTCACGCGCCGTACATCCGAACCACCCACCGCCGGAGCCCACCGATGAAGCTTCGTCTCATTGCCCTTCCGATCCTCGCCCTCGGCGGATTCGCCCTCACTGGTGTCGCCGTTGCGCGCTTCAACACGCCGCCGCGCACGGGTGCGGCGCCGGTCGCGCCACCGGCGATCCCCTTTCCCGACCGCGTGGCGGGCGTGGGGCTCGTCGAACCGGCGAGCGAGACGATCCTCGTGGGCGCCCACGTCGGCGGCGTCGTGACGAAGGTGTTCGTCGAGGAAGGCGCGCGCGTCGCTGCAGGCGACCCGCTCGTCGAACTCGATGCGCGCGAAGCGGATGCACGAATCGCCGTCGCGCAGGCTGCGCGCGTGTCCGCGGTCGCCGCCGCGGAGACAGCGCGCGTCCGCGCCGCCGCCGCCGAACTGCGCGTGGCCGAACTGCGTGCACATCCGCGGCGCGAAGATGTCGCTGAGGCGGAAGCGCTCGTCACCGCGCGTCGTTCTGCACTCGACGACGCACGCGGTCGACTCGAGCGACTGCTCAAGGTCAGCGATCGCGGCACCACCGCGAACGAGCAGCCCACGCTTGAGTTCGCCGTTGCGTTCACCACCGCACAGGTCGCCGAGGCCGAGGCTCGGCTCATCCGCGTGAAGGCCGGCACGTATCCCGAGGATCTCGCGGTGGCTGCCGCCGATGCCGATGCCGCGGGCCGCGAGGCACAGGCCATGCTCGCACAAGTGGCGGCCGCAGACGCGGGCGTGCGCCAGGCGGAAGTTGCACGCGAACTCCTCACCGTGCGCGCGCCGATCACGGGCACCGTACTCCGACTCGACGCCCATCCCGGCGAATACAAGGCGGCGGGTCCAAATGCCGACGCTCTCGCGCGCCTCGGCGACATCTCGACGCTCTACGTCCGCACCGACATCGATGAACTCGATGCCTGGCGCTTCGACCCAGCGGGACAGGCCGTCGCGACGATCCGCGGCGGAAGCCGCGCACAGGTGGCGCTGCGCTTCGTACGCATCATCCCCGACGTCGCACCGAAGCGGACGCTCACCGGCGAGAACGCCGAGCGCATCGACACCCGCGTGGTGCAGGTGATCTACGCGTTCGAGAATCCGCCCGCGTTCCTGCAGCCAGGCATGCTGGTCGATGTCGCCGTCGCGGCCAAAGCAACGAAGGCGGCCGCCGAGACGGCACTGTCGCCCTCGAACTGAGTTCCGTCACTCGATCTTCAAGGCCCTTCGGGTACCGTTCCCACCATGATCGCCCACGCCCTCGCCGTAGCGTTCGCCATGCAGAACGCCCCCACCGCTGCTCCCGCGACCACGCCGACGCAGAAGTCTCCGAGCGAGGCACCAGCCGCGGTGCCGCCCGCAATCGCGGCGCCAACGCTCGCGGCGAAGTGGCCGCAGAAGGTGGCCGAGACCAGCGAGGAGATTCCCGGCGTCGTTGCCAAGGGCACGCCCATCTTCAAGTGGTCCGAGGGCCACAACTTCACCGAGGGACCCGCCTGTGCAACCGACGGCACGGTTTGGTTTGTCGACATCCCGGCGAACGAAATCCTGCGCGTCGATCCGCAGGGCGCCGTGGTCGTGACGCGCGAGGCGAACGCCACCTTCGGCCTCTTCGTCGGCAAAGACGGCACGCTCTTTGGCGCGCAGGCGAGTCCGGGTGCCATCACGAAGGTCGATCCGAAAACGGGTGCAATCACCGTGCTCTGCGACAAGCGCGCGGCTGAAGTCGAAGGCACAGGCCGGTCGATCGGTCGTCTCAACGATCTCGTCGTCGACGAGTCGGGTGGCGCGTGGTTCACCGCGCCGGTCCTCGGTCGTCGACGTGCGGGCATGCCGCCCGACGCGGTGTACTACGCGCCGGTCGCCGGCGGCGAGGCCATCGAGGTGGTGCGCGACGACAAGGTGCGCGGTCCGAACGGGATCGCGCTGTCGCCCGACGCGAAGACGCTCTACGTGGCGCCCTACCTCTCGATGGACATCATGGCCTACCCGATCGAGGGCCCGGGCAAGGTTGGCGCGGGGCGCGTCTTCTACACCGTCCCCGGTGGCACGCGCGAGTCGATCGGCGGTGACGGCTGCACGGTCGACGCGAAGGGCAATCTCTACGTTGCGATCCCGCCGCGCGCGGCGATCTTCGTGCTGTCGCCCGAAGGAAAGCCGCTCGGACAGATCCGCTTTCCCGAGCGCGTATCGAACTGCGCGCTCGGCGGCAAGGACGGCAAGACCTTGTACGTGACCGCCACCGCGGGCGTCTACGCGATCGACATCGAGATCGCCCGCGCGCGTTGAGCGCCGATGTCAGCAATCAGGCAAGAAGCCCGCGAACGACCTTCGCGTCGCCCTGCACGCCCGTGAGGCGGTGGTTGAGCCCCGCGTGCATGTAGCCGAGGCGCAGGTGGTCAAGACCGAGGAGATGCAGGATGGTCGCCTGCAGATCCTTCACGCGCACCGGGTCGCGCGCGATCCGGTACCCCAGTTCGTCGGTCTCGCCGTACACCGCGCCGCCCTTCACGCCGCCACCCGCCATCCACATCGTGAACGCGTGCGGATGGTGGTCGCGACCGAGGAAGTTCTTGTTGCCGTCACGGAACTCAGCGACCGGCGTGCGCCCGAACTCGCCGCCCCACACAATCAGCGTTTCGTCGAGAAGCCCGCGGCGTCGCAGGTCGCGGATGAGCGCCGCGACCGGCTGATCCATCTCGCGGCACTTCTTCGGCAGTTGGTGAAGGAGATCGTCGCTCGGACTGGTGCCGTGACCATCCCAGCCCCAGTCGTAGAGCTGCACGAAGCGCACGCCGCGCTCGACGAGGCGGCGCGCGAGGAGGCACGAGTTCGCGAGACTCGGCGTGCCGGGCGACGCGCCGTACTCGTCAAGCGTCGTCTGGCTTTCACGCGTCAGATCCATCGCCTCGGGCACGGCCATCTGCATGCGGTAGGCGAGTTCATATTGCGCGATGCGCGCCTCGGTCTCGCGGTCGCCGTGCCGTTCGAAGCCGGCGCGACCGAGATCGGCGATCGCATCGATCGTCGCGCGACGCGTCTCGCGCAGCATGCCTTCCGGATCCTTCACATAGAGCACCGGTTCGCCCGATGCGCGGCACTGCACCCCTTGGTACACGCTCGGAAGGAACCCACTTCCCCACACGCTCTTTCCGGCATCGGGCGTCTTGTCACCCGACACCAGCACAACGAACGCCGGCAGGTCGCGCGTATCGTAGCCAAGCCCGTAGCCGACCCACGAGCCGAAGCTCGCCGCGCCGAAACGCGACTCGCCGGTGTGCAGCAGCAACTGCGCCGGCGCGTGGTTGAACTGATCGGTCGTCATCGTGTTGATGACGCAGACCTCGTCCTCGATGGTGCGGAAGTTGGGAAGGAGATCGCTGGTCCAGAGGCCCGCGCGCCCCGCGCGCTTGAACGTGTGCTGCGGTGCGAGCAGCGTCGGGTGCCCCTTGATGAACGCGAACTTCTCGCCCTTGAGGTACTCGTCCGGGCAAGGCGTGCCATGAAACTCGGCAAGCTTCGGCTTGTAGTCGAGCAGCTCCAACTGGCTCGGCGAACCGGCGAGATGGATGTAGATCACGTGCTTCGCACGCGCGGCGAAGTGCGGCGCGCGCGGCGCAAGCGGATCGGTGCCCGTCGCAGGCGCATTCTTCGCAAGCATTTCGCCGAGTGCGATCCCGCCAAGCGAGAACGCCGCGGCGCCGCCCGCGATCGAACCGAGAAAGGTTCGGCGGGTCTGCGCGGCAAGCTCGTGGCGCGGATCGAGATTGTCGTGCGGGGTTTGCATACGCGTCCTAGGACTTCGTGAGGAAGTCGTCGAGGTTGAGGATGGCGTTCGCGGCGGCGACGAGCGCCGCATCGCGCGCGAGATCGGTGGAATCCGCCGCAGCCTTGCCCGCAAGATGGTGCGCAAGATCATCGCGCCCGGCATAGCGTTGCCGCTCACTGGCGACAAGCGCGAGCAGTCGCGCGACCTCCGCATCGAGCGCGGCGCGCCCGAGCGCACGCTCAAGCATCGCGCGCACGGCAACCGAATCATCGGCGTGCGCGCGTGCGGCGATCGCGAGATGCTGCGCGCACTCGAGATAGACCGGATCGTTCAGCGTGACGAGCGCCGCAAGCGGCGTATTCGTTCGAATGCGGCGCACCGTGCAAGTCTCGCGGCTCGTCGCATCGAAGGCGATGAAGGAGGGATACGGCGAACTCCGCCGGAGGAACGTGTAGATCGCGCGACGGTAGCGGTCCTCGCCTGCGCTCGTCGCCCACGCATCGCCCGAGTACACCACCTGCCACACGCCGTCCGGCTGCGGCGGCATCACGGGGGGCCCACCGATCTTGCGCGAAAGGAGCCCCGACACGACGAGCGCCGTGTCGCGCACCTGCTCGGCCTCGAGCCGAAGCCTCGGCGCGCGCGACCAGAGGCGGTTGTCGGGGTCGCGCTTCACGGTTGCTTCCGACGCCATGCTCGACTGCCGGTACGTGGCGCTCGTCACGATCTCGCGAAGCAACTCCTTCATCGAGAAGCCCCGATCGACGAGCACGCCCGCGAGATGATCGAGCAACGCGCGATCCGAGGCCCCGGAGCCCATCACGCCGAAATCCTCGCTTGTCTCGACGATCCCACGACCGAACAGAATCTCCCACGCCCGATTGGCGGCGACGCGTGAGAAGAGAGGATTCTCCGCGCTGGCAAGACGCTCGGCCATGCCGAGTCGATCGGCGGGCGCGGCACCGCCCCCGAACAGAAACGACGGCAGCGTCGGCGCGACCGCTTCCGCGGGCGCCGTCAGCGCACCACGTTCGAGCCTGCGCGTGGTCCGCCCTGAGCCAGCCGGCAGTTCCTCCATCACGGGCACGCTCGTCTTCACACCCGCGCGTTCGACCGCAAGTCGCGGCGAGTCGTCGTCGCGATCGGCATCGGCGGTCTGATTCAGATACGCGAGGAATCCGTAGTAGTCGCGCTGCGGAATCGGGTCGTAGGGATGTCCGTGGCATTGCACGCACTGAAAGGTGACGCCGAGAAACGACTGCCACGTCGTCGACACGCGGTCGAAGACGGCCGCCATGCGGAACTCCTCGTTGTCGGTGCCGCCCTCGGTGTTGGTGAGCGTGTTGCGATGGAAGGCGGTCGCCACGCGATCTGCCTCGGTCGCGTCCGGGAGCAGGTCGCCTGCGAGAAGGCGTACCGCGAACCGGTCGTACGGCATGTCCGCATTCAGCGCCTCGATCACCCAATCCCGCCACGCCCAGATGTCGCGGCGCGCGTCCTTCTCGTAGCCCTGCGTATCGGCGTAGCGCGCAAGATCGAGCCAGATTCGCGCGAAGCGCTCTCCGTAGGCCGGGCTCGCAAGAAGATGGTCGACGAGCAGCGCGTAGCCAGCATCGGAGGGATCGGCGAGAAACTGGGCTCGCACGTCGTCATCGGGCGGAAGCCCGGTGAGGTCGAGCGCCACACGCCGAACAAGCGACTCGGGATCGGCGGCTGGCGCGGGCGAGAGCCCCGCTTCCTCGATCCGCGCGAGCACGAGCCGGTCGATCCCGTTGCGCGGCCACGAGGTCTGCCGCGAGGTCTGCCGCAGATCGCGCGCCGCGTCCCCGGACATCTCAACGTGCGCACGCGGCGCAAACGCCCAGTGCGTACCCCACGCAGCACCCTCGGCGATCCAGCGGCGGATCGTCGCGATCTCTTCCGGTGCGAGTGGCGCACCCTCGGGAGGCATGCGCTCATCCATGTCGTCGGAGGCGATGCGCGCGAGGAGTTCGCTCTCGCGCGGCCGACCCGGCACCACCGCCTTCGCGCCCGAACGCAGTTCCGCGTGCACCGACTGCTCATCACCGAGGTTGAGGCCCGCCATCTCGCGCACACCGCCGTGGCAGCGCAGGCAGTTCTCCGCGAGGATCGGCAGCACGTCTTCCGCGAAGTCGACGGGCTCGTGGTGGGCCGCGCCGCGTCCACGAGGGTCGAGCGCGGGCAACTCCAGCACCGGACCCGCGGTCGCCAGCATCACGATCGTCAGCGACCCAAGGATGAGCGTGGCGCTCCTCACGGAACGGAAGATACACCGCGCCCCCGCCGGGGCGAACCTCGATGCTCGAAGCGTCGAAAAAGACCGCCGCCCCGGAAGGTTCCGGGGCGGCGGGAATCGGATCTCGAGAATCTCTCGGATTCGAACCATCACTGCAGTTCGATCGACGCATCGAGCGCTGCATCGACGCGCGTCCTCAGGTCGGCGAGGTGCGCCCGCGTGTACGGATCGCAGTTCGACGCCGTCGCCTTCGCGACCGTCGCATCGACCTTCGCCTTGAGATCGCGCAGTTCCTGCGCCGAGAGCTGCCGCGCGACACGCGGCAGCGCCGCCTTGCCGGTCGCCACCGCGATGAGGCGGTCGGCGTAGTCGGCCTGGAGGTTACGACGCGACGGCGAGATCGCCGGCTTGCGCGGATCCGATGAACCGAGCTTCGACGGCGCGATCTCCACGAAGATCTCGTCGCTCAGCGTCTTCATCACCTCGGGCAGCGTGATCATCTCGACATCTGCCGCGACGCGGCGCTCGTTGTCGTAGATACGACCGAGCGTCGACGGGTTGAGGATCATCGTGAGGGCCATCGACTGCGTGCCCGAGATCATGTCGTTGATCGAGGGCGTGCTCGAAGCCATCATCGACTGCGGATTGTCCATCCACTTCTCGACGGTGAGCTTTGACACGAGTTCCGGCGTGAGGCCGTACGCATCGTCGCGGAACGCGGTCTCGATGATGAACTGGAGCGCGGCGCGCTGCTTGGCCGCCTCGACCGGCACGAGCGGATCAGGCACGTTCGCGTCGCCCTTCTTCGAGCGGGTCACGTACGTTCCACCGATCCACGGCGCCATCATGTCGATCGCGCGACGCTGCTTGCTCAGGGTCTTGCCGTAGCCCTTGCGTGCGCGCTCCCAGCTGTCGCCGTTCTTCACGTACTTGTCGAGGATCGCCGCTCGGAGCTGCTTGACGAGCTCGATCTCCGCCTTCGCATAGTCGATCGGATCCTTCGAGAAGTCGTAGCGACGCGCGAGCGGATCGGGGCCGCCGGTATCTTCGTCGGTGAGGTACTGGTGGCCGGGTTCGCCCACGCGCGCGGTGACCTTCGCCGGATCGTCGAAGGTGTAGCCGTACTCGATCGCCCACATGTCGTAGGGACCGATGCCAACCATGGTGAAGTCACCCTGGAGGTTGTCCTTGTCGAGGTTGAAGTTGGTCCCCATGTAGTCCATCACCGAGGCGGCGAGGGGCTTGCCCTTCACCTTGTCCGAGTTGATCTCGTCGAGGGTGTAGAGCGAGGAGGCCTTGAAGTTGTGACGGAGACCGAGCGTGTGACCGACCTCGTGCGCCACGAGGTGCGCAAGCTGCGGGCCGGCGAACGCCTCAGGCACGCCGTCGAGGGTCTCGACCGGCGTCTTCGGCGCGTTCGGATCAGCGGTCTGCGCGGCCTCAAGAAGGCCAAGCGTCTCGAAGGCCATGTTGGCGAAGGCCATGTCGCTTGCCATGCCCTGCGCAGCGAAGCACATCGATCCGCACTTCGAGTGATCGTGTCCGTCGAGGCCCATGCTCGTCACGAGTTCGCGCATCGCAGGGGACGCGGCGATCGCGGGATCCTTGCGGCTGTCCGCCGGGTCGAGGTCGCCGGCCGCCGCGCGCTTCGTGCGCTCGGCGAGCACCTCGGTGCGCTCCGAGCTCGGCAGGAGCTGGATGCGCGGATCCCACTCGGGATGCGCCTCGAGCCACACGAGCGCCTCGGGGGTGAGGCTCGTTGCCTGCTCGATCGGGCGGTCCTCGTACCAGTCGAAGAACGCGCGGATCCAACCGTCGGTGAGGATGATGTCGGCGTCGAGGATCTCACCGGTCAGCGGGTGTGCGCGGCTCGGCCCGATCGCGGTGGCGACGTCGTTGTTCAGCCAGCGCACGAAGTTGTAGCGCACGTCCTCCGGATCCTTGTCCATGTGCGCGCCGGTCACCTCGTCCTGCTGGTAGACCTCGATCGCGTTGTGAATGCCGATCTTGCGGAACGCCTCGTTCCACTGGAGCACGCCTTCCTCCACGTACCGACGGTAGCGGACGGGCACGGTGTGCTCGACGTAGAAGACGATCGGCTTCTTCGGCGGCGAGAGCGAGAGCTTCGGATCGCGCTTCTCGAGGTTCCAGCGGTTGATGTAGCGCGTGTCGTTCGTCTCGGTGCCGTAAAGGCCGAGATCGACGTAACCGGTGAGGAAGTAGCCCACGCGGTCATCGGCCTTGCGCGGCTTGTAGCCCGTGTTGTCCGGGAGCATCGAGATCGAGTAGTGCACGACCTTGAAGGTGCCGCCCTGATCCGGCGCCTCGATGGCGACCTCGAGGTTCTGCGGGAAGCTCTTCGCCTTCGCGACCTTCGCGAGGCGCGGGTTGAGACCGACGCCCGCGAGCTGCTGCGCCTGTCCGACGAGCATCGCGTCGAGATCGATCACCGGCTGGCCGCTCGGGCCCATCGAGACGATCGGCACCTCAAGTAGCACGTTGTCGGTGAAGATGCGCTTCACGGAGTCCTGCGAGGTCTGCTCGCCGGTCGAGCGCACATCGACCTGCGGCTGGACGAGCGCGAGGCGGTTGCCGTACTGCTTCCAGAAGACGTACTTCTCGGGGCCCTGCAGGCCGCTGAAGAGCGTTCCACCCGCTGGCGTGGCCGCGATGAGGAACTTCATCTTGTCCCAGCCGCGCGGGAGCTCGGCGAGGAGTTGATCGTCCTTGCGCTTGATGTAGAGCCCGAAGAGCGAGCCGCCGTCAGGCGTGCTCGCCACGCGCTCGTACTCCTTCGAGACATCGGCGAACGGCGGGAGATCCTGCGCCGAGGCCGCCACTGCGAATGCAAGAGACGGAAGAAGGGCGATGCCCGTGCGGAAAGTGGAAGCCATCTGGGGTCAGACTCCGTGAGTGTTGACGTCCTCGGACGCGGCGTCCGATGGATCGGTCCGTGCAATGTACGGCACAAAGCCCGGCAACGGCCGGGAAGGCTTGGTACAGGCCTCGTGTTCGCCGGTTCGCCACTCGCGGTGTCGCGCCGCCGAAAATCCTGCGAAAAAGAACCCGGCCGCGTCCGAGGACGCGGCCGGGATGAGCGTTCCGAACGTGTGCGCCGATCAGACCGGGCAGTCGCCCCACGCGCCGAGCAGCGACGAGAGGTCGGCCGCGTCGACCGAGCCGTTGCCGTCGATGTCGCCGATGCCCGAGCCGCCCCAGTTGCCGAGGAGCCCCGAGAGATCGGCCGCGTCGACCGAGCCGTTGCCGTCGATGTCGGCCGGGCAGTTCGAGCCGCCCGAGTTCGGGACGACGAAGTACTGCAAGCCAGGGATGTTCTCGAAGTTCGCGAGGCGCGGCTCAGCGAGGTTGCAGCCTCCGCCGAGCGGGGCGAGGACCTGGTTGGACATGTAGTCGTGTCCGCCACCGTTGATGAAGGCACAGACCTTGATGTCGCCCTCGGTGTAGCCGGGGATCGCCGAAAGCGGAATGCGTACCTCGATGCCCGTGCTCACGCCAGCGCCGTCGCCGATCTCGCAGCCGCCGGGCACGCCCGCGACGTTCGAGTTGTCGAGGCCAAAGCCGAAGCCCGACTTGAAGGTCGTTGCACCAGCCGCGCCTGCGCCACCGTTGCCTTGGTAGCCGCCGGTACCGGCGCCATCGGTCGGAAGGGTCGCGTAGTTGAAGTAGACGCTGAAGATCGGGGGCGTGGAGCCATCAACGCCGCAGGTGAGGCCCACCCACATGTCGGCCGAGAAATCGGCATCGAACGTGAGACCCTCAACCACCTTCGCGGTGCCGAGGTCATCGCCCATGCGATTGAGGCCGTTGAAGTCGACGTCGAGGTTGTCGCCGCGGAGTCGGTTCTGCCCGCCGTCGACCGCATCGAGGAAGATCTCGAGCTTGTTGTAGTTCGACTCGAGGTTGCCCGCGAGCATGAGGTAGAGGAAGCCGTCCTCGATCTTCGCGAAGGCACCGTTCAGCTCGCTGCCGTTCGCAAGATCGATCGAACCGAGGTTCGCATCGCCGAAGGCGGTCTGCGTGTTCGACACGACGAGCGCGGCGCCGTAGCTCTTGTCGGCGACGCCATCGAGGGTGACTTGGGCCTGCGCGGCGGAAGCAACCGCCATCGCGGCGGCAAACATCAGGGCGTTACGCATATCTCATCTACTCCGTGTTTGGAAGTGTGGTGAACTCTCTGCTCTCGATCCGCGGGCGGGTACGGCCCGCGAATCACGGACAAATCTACTGCGATTTCTCGGCGTTTCGAACAATCTCCGTCGGTTTCTCACTTCTGACGTGGTCGCGATGGGTCCAGCGCCGGTTACGCGGACCATCCCCACTGCGCAAGCAGCTGGGCCAGGTCTGCCGCCTCGACGGTGCCGTTGTTGTTGAGGTCGGCGGCGTCATTCGCGGTGCCCCACGCGCTGAGAAGCGCCGCGAGGTCGGCGGCATTGACTGTGCCGTCTCCATTGATGTCGGCGGGGTTGGTCGGCGGCGGCGGATCGCCCTGCGAGAAGATCACGCAGGAATAGGCGCCGATATCAAAGATGCCGCTCGCCGGCATGCCATCCCACGGAGTCGAGTAGGTCGCGTCGAGGTCGTAGGTGCCGGTGTTCGCGAAGTCGGCGCTGTAGCCGTTCCAGTCGCTGTTGAAGCGCACCTTCCAACGTCCGTCGCGGGGGAAGCCCATGCGGTAACCGGTGCGCGGCGTGGCGGAGAAGTTCATCACGACGATCACGTCGTCCTTCTCCCCGCCGTTCATCCAACGGTGGAATCCGAGCACCTTCCACGAGTTGTTGACGTGGTGCACGTTCGTGCTCTGTCCGGTGAGGCCGCGCGTGAGGTCGGTCTCGTTCTTCCGCAACTTGATGAGGTCCTTGTAGAGCGCGTTGATGCCCGCATACGTCGTCTTCTTCGACCAGTCGACGGGGTCGGTGTCTTGGAACCAACCGTCCTCAAGGAACTCCTGTCCCTGGAAGAGCATCGGGATTCCCGGCGAGGTCATCACGACCGCGGCACCAAGCGTCGAGCGCTTCTTCGAGTACCAGCTGCCGGCGTTGCCCGGCCAGATCGCCTCGGGCATGCGCGACTGTCCGTTGGCCACCTCGTCATGGCTCTCGGTGTACACCACGCGCTGGAAGGCGTCGGCGTTGTAGTTCGCGGTGATCGCATTGCGGATCGCCCACATATCGCGGTCGGCATCGTTCTGCGTGATGAGATTGCCGCGCACCGGCCAGTAGAACTGCGCGTCCCACTGACTGTCGAAGCCCGCCCCGCCGGCGCCGGTCGTCTTCGTAAGCCATGCGTTGTTGTCGAGGTCCTCGCAGATCGAGATCTTCTCGGGGAACTGCTGGTTCACCGAGTCGTTGATCCACTGGAGCAGCGACCAGCCCTCGGGGATTTCGGGGCCAGCCTGATCGACCTTGCGGATGTACTTGGTGCCATCCATGCGGTGGCCGTCGAGGCGGTACTCGCCCAGCCAATGCAGCACGTTGTCGCGGATGTACTGCCGCACCTCGCCGCGACTGTAGTCGGGACGGGTGTTGCCCCACGGCGTGTTGGCTCGGGAATCCTGGAAGAAGAAGATGCCGCCGCCGTTGTTCTGGCTCCAACCGTCGTACTGCCAGAGGTCGAGGTCGTTGGGGCCGAGGTGGTTGAAGACGAGATCGCTGAAGACCGCGATGCCGCGCGCGTGCGCCGCATCGACGAACTCCTTGAGGTCGGTCGGGGTGCCGTAGGCGCTCTCAATCGCGTACGGGTGCGAGCCGTTGTAGCCCCACGAGATGTTCTGCGGGAACTCCCAGAACGGCATCACCTGCACCGCGTTCACTCCGAGGTCGGCGAGATGGTCGAGCTTCGCCTTCGCCTGGTCGAGGTTGGCGGGCACGGTTCCCTTCGGCGTCTGTCCGAAGGTTCCGATGTGGAGTTCGTACACCACAAGCTCATTCCAGCTCGGGATCTGGAAGTTGTTGACCTGCCAGTTGTACGCGTTCGGATTGACGACGATCGAGTTGCCGACCGAACTCGTCAGTTGACGTGCCCGCGCGTCGTTCTTCCAGACCGTCCCCGTAGGGCCGGTGATGACAAACTTGTACTGCGCGCCCGCATAGCAGAAGTTGACGTCGGCAGACCAGTGGCCGTTGCCCTCACTCACGAGCGGATGGCTCGTCGAGTTCCAGTTGTTGAAGGTGCCCGCAACGCGCACAGCCGTCGCGTTCGGCGCCCATACGCGGAACGTCGTACCGGCGGGAGTGCCGAAGTACGGCGTCGCACCCACGCCCGGTCGCGCCGATTGCGCGAAGAGCGGGGCGGCGACCGAGAGCGCCACCGCGCTCGTCAGCACGGTGCCGAGCAGCGATGAGGCGAGGACGCGCGTGGAAAGGCGCGGTGTGCGAGGCGGCATCGCGGTGAAAATCTTCGGCGAAGTCTTCGGCGTCATGATCTGCGTCGTGTTCTTCGGCATGGTCGGATTGCCTGCGTGGACCGAGGTCGGAGTGGTTCCCGGATGTGGAAACAGCCAGTCCGGGAAATCCCAGACAAGCGGTCCGAGTCTACTTCTCGATCATCGGATCGCCAATCGCAAATCAACCAGTACCGAGCCGATTCCTCAACTTCCGCGTCCGCAAACACAGAACGGCGGGGCCGCGAAGCACACCGCTGCGCGCGCCGAACCAGGGTTCTCGAAGCCAGTGCAGGCACGCCCCCCGACCGCACCCCGACCGAACCCCGACCGCCCCCCGCCCGCCCTTCGACCGCCCCCCGACCGCCCCCAACCGCCCTTCGATCGCGATTCGCCGGATTCGGCGGCGGATCTCAGGCGTCGGTCCGTGCGCGCTCGTACTGCTCGGCGCTGCGTGCGTAGACCACGGTGAGCGAGACGCCGCCCTCGTCGAGGTCGATCCCCGGCAAGAAGTCATCGTCGAAGCGCTCAAGCAGCGCGGGAACCTCGCTCGGGTCGACCCCACCGCCCTCGACCACCGTCACGGTCCCGGCGGCCGTTCCGCCGGGCAGGTGATGTAGATCGATCGCGACTGCATCACGATCTCCGAGCACGCCGAGCCATCGCTCGCTCGAGGCCGTGCGAAGGGTGCGCTTCCAACGAATGCGGTCGAGCTGGCTCATGCGAGGGGACTCCATGTGGCGATCGCGATGATCGCCGTGACGGCCAGTCGACCGACGACGACGCCCGCGAGCACAAGACCCGCGAGCACAAGACCCGCGGGCACAAGACCCGCGGGCACCGCGAGCAGGGCCAGAAGGCAGCCGCGCGAAGTGCGGTGGTTGGCGCGGTACCCGACGCCGGTCCCCGGGATCGACACGGTGGTGTAGCGGCGTCCACGGCCGCTCTGCCCGGTACGAAAGCCACGACCGCCGACCGACCAACCAAGTCCGCCGCGCGAGAGATTCACGCGGAACGGCCCGAGGTTGAGCGAGCGGCGGAAGTAGAAGCCCATGCGGCTGCTCGAAAGGTGTAACGGCCGGCCGCACGCGCGGCGCGCCCGACCAGTTCAATCTGCGAGGGGACGCAGCCACACGTTGCGGAAGCAGAGCGCGTCGCCATGATCCTGGAGACCGATCGGAAGCTTCGGCTCGTGGGCCGAGTAGCTCGCCTTCGCCGCGTGCGCGGTCGCGCCGAGGATCGGCGAGTTGTCCTGCACGAGGACACCATTGAAGAACACGGTCATCGAGCCCGCCTTCTCAAGCGAACCGTCGGCCTTGAACTTCGGCGCGTGGAAGATGACGTCGTACGTGTTCCACTGACCGTTCGGATTGCAGGGGTTCACGAGCGGCGGGTGCTGTCCGTACATCGCTCCGGCCATGCCGTCGACGTAGGTCTTGTTCGGGTTCGAGCCGAGGATCTGCAGCTCGTAGCGGTTCATGAAGAAGAGGCCGCTGTTGCATCCCTGCTGGCCGTTGCAGTTGCACGACTCGGGCACCATCCACTCGATGTGGAGCTGGCAGGAGCCGAAGCCCTCCTTGGTGCGGATGTTGCCGGAGCCCGGCTTCACCTGGAAGTATGGACCGTTCGCGTCGCTCTTGATCTCCCACGCGCCACCGGTCCACGCGTCGAGGCTTTTGCCGTCGAAGAGCGAGACCGCATCGCTCGGCGCGGTGCCATGACCGCCGGGCGTCACCATCGCGGGCTGCGGGCGCTCCTTGTCATGCACACCCCACTCCTTCTTCGCGCCGCCATCCTGCGGCGTGATCGGCGCTGCGGCGACAAGCAGGGTCGCAGGCACCGCGACGAGGGCGAGAAGCGTGAAGGCCGGGCAAAGCGGGCAGTTGCGCATGGGGTTCTCCGTGGGGAAGCGCGACCGGATCGGACCGCGCGGGTGAGCGCGTGTTGTACCCGACGCGGTACGCTCCCGCCATGAACGCCGCGGACTTCTCCGAGCACCTCGTCGTCCGGCTGCCCCACACCGACGCCGCCGGCGTCCTGTTCTATGGACGGATCTTCGAACTTGAGCAGGAGCTCTTCGAGCGCTGGCTCGAACTCGGCGGGTTCAGCCTGCGAGAAATGCTCGACGGCCGCTTTCCACCGACGCCAGTCGTCCACTGCGATGCCGATTACCGCATGCCGATCCGCTGCGGAGATCGGCTGACCGCGCGCATCGACACGGTCGAGATCGGACGCAGCGCGTTCACGCTGTCGTGGAAGTTCTCGCTCGGTGAAGCGCAGGCGATCGCGGTGCGCGTGAAGCGCGTGGCCATCGATCGCCGCGCGGGTGAGTCGACAGATCTCCCTGAGGCGTTCCGAGAGTGGCTGCTCGCCACGCAAGCGAAGACGTCGAACTAAATCGCGCGGCCTCACACTTCGTTGAAGCGCTGTCCCGCCGCGAGGAGCGCGGCAAGCCGCGCGCGGCTCGGTTTCGTGGCCGCCAGTTCATCCGGGGGCAACGCGTAGACCGCGTCGGGCACAAGATGACGCTCAAGCGTCTCGCTGATGATCTCGCGGATCAAGCGCCCCGTCTGCGTCCGGAGGTCGACGAACGCGACCGGCCGCATCCCCCACTTCGCACTCGGTACGCCCACCACGCATGCCGCGCGCACACATGGCAATGCACAGAGCGCGCGCTCGATCACTTCAGGATGAATGTTCTCTCCGCCTGAGATGAACATCGCGTCGAGTCGTCCGACGATGTGCAAGCGGCCGCGCTCATCGAAGAATCCCGCATCGCGCGTGTGATATGGCCTCGCAAGCGGACGAAGCACACCATCGATGCATTCGCCGCGCGCGAGCGTTGGGCCATCGACAAGGATCTCGCTTGTTACGGGCGCAATCGAAATCGACACGCTCGGAAGCGGCGGACCCGCGAG
>Ga0172372_10002210_pt1 | contig 29827 bp, 22 predicted proteins | sample LakKiv5m_2_FD_114544 | JGI IMG/M metagenome (GOLD analysis project Ga0172372, IMG submission 114544) | Freshwater microbial communities from Kabuno Bay, South-Kivu, Congo - kab_092012_9.5m | ecosystem: Environmental > Aquatic > Freshwater > Lake | place: Democratic Republic of the Congo...
CTCGGCAATCTGGATGCCGGTGCCCTGGCGTGACTTCTCCAGCTGGACCGACGGCGGCAAGTCCGGCGGCGGCGAAGGCTACTTCTGGCACGACTTCAACAAGAACGGCCGCTACGGCAGCGACGCCCAGCTGCGCCAGGCCGCCGGCGCGCTCGGTGGCGCCGGGGTGAAGGTGCTCTACGATGTGGTGCCCAATCACATGAACCGCGGCTACCCGGACAAGGAGATCAACCTGCCGGCCGGCCAGGGCTTCTGGCGCAACGACTGCGCCGACCCGGGCAACTACCCCAACGACTGCGACGACGGTGACCGCTTCATCGGCGGCGAGTCGGACCTGAACACCGGCCATCCGCAGGTCTATGGCATGTTCCGCGACGAGCTCGCCAACCTGCGCAGCCAGTACGGCGCCGGCGGCTTCCGCTTCGATTTCGTCCGCGGCTATGCGCCCGAGCGGGTCAACAGCTGGATGACCGACAGTGCCGACAACAGCTTCTGCGTCGGCGAGCTGTGGAAAGGCCCTTCTGAATATCCCAGCTGGGACTGGCGCAACACGGCGAGCTGGCAGCAGATCATCAAGGACTGGTCCGATCGGGCCAAGTGCCCGGTGTTCGACTTCGCCCTCAAGGAGCGCATGCAGAACGGCTCGATCGCCGACTGGAAGCATGGCCTTAACGGCAACCCCGATCCGCGCTGGCGCGAGGTGGCAGTGACCTTTGTCGACAACCACGACACCGGCTATTCGCCCGGGCAGAACGGCGGGCAGCATCACTGGGCGCTGCAGGACGGGCTGATCCGCCAGGCCTACGCCTACATTCTGACCAGCCCCGGCACGCCGGTGGTGTACTGGTCGCACATGTACGACTGGGGCTACGGCGACTTCATCCGCCAGCTGATCCAGGTGCGGCGCACCGCCGGCGTGCGCGCCGATTCGGCGATCAGCTTCCACAGCGGCTACAGCGGCCTCGTCGCCACCGTCACCGGCAGTCAGCAGACCCTGGTGGTGGCGCTCAATTCCAACCTGAGCAATCCCGGCCAGGTCGCCAGCGGCAGCTTCAGCGAGGCGGTCAACGCCAGCAACGGCCAGGTGCGCGTCTGGCGCAGCGGTAGCGGCGATGGCGGCGGGGATGACGGCGGCGAGGGTGGCTTGGTCAATGTGAACTTCCGCTGCGACAACGGCGTGACGCAGATGGGCGACAGCGTCTACGCGGTGGGGAACGTCAGCCAGCTCGGCAACTGGAGCCCTGCCTCCGCGGTGCGGCTGACCGACACCAGCAGCTATCCGACCTGGAAGGGCAGCATCGCCCTGCCAGCCGGCCAGAACGTGGAATGGAAGTGCCTGATCCGCAACGAGGCGGACGCGACGCTGGTGCGTCAGTGGCAATCGGGCGGCAACAACCAGGTCCAGGCCGCCGCCGGCGCGAGCACCAGCGGCTCGTTCTGACGACACGCCCGCCCGGCCTCGGCTACGCCTACGCCGGGCGGCTCCTTCCGACTCAGGGTGGGCAGGGAGGAGGCCGGCGACGGGCCGGGCCGCCGATGCTGGCACGACAACCATAAAAGCCTTCGCGCTGCGCTGTCGTATCAGGAGCTGTTCATGTTGGCCCAGACCCGCTCGACCCCTTTCCGGCTTGGCTTCCTGGCCCGGCTGTACCTGCTGATCGCCGCACTGGTGGCCTTGCTGATGCTGGTAGCCGGCACCAGCCTGGTTGCTATCGGCCGCCTGCAAGGCAATGCCGAGCAAATCTCGTCGACCGCGTCGCGTCTGCTGGTCAGCGAGAGCTTCTTCGGTACGTTGCAGAGCCTGACGCAGAACCTGTCCGACGCCCTGGCCGAGGACCGGCCTGACCAGCTCGACGGCTATGTCGGCCGGCATCGCACGCTGCAGGACCAGGCCCTCGAGCTGTTCGCCCAGCTGGAGCGGGTGACGCCGGCACATGCCCAGACCAAGCAACGCCTGGCGGCCCTGTTGCCGGAGCTCGACCGCCGCAGCCTGGCGCTGATCGATGCGCAGCGCGACCTGCTCGCGCGCGTGGGGCGCAACGCCGTCGCGCTGCGCGATCTGCAGCTGCAGTTCTCGCGGCTCAAGCAGGACCTGCTGCAGGCGCAGTTCGTTACTGGCGACGAGCTGGTCGCCTATTCCATCAAGCAGTTCATCATCCCGCTCGAGCAGGTCGAAGCGCTGCTGTTCGATGCAATCGGCGTGTCTTCGATCAAGGCACTCGATGAAGCGGGTGCGCAGATCGCGCAGCGGCTGCCGGCCCTGCAGAAGAAGCTGGACAACGTTCTCCTCGATCTGGAACCGCACCAGGACAGCCGTACCGACTACGCGCACAGCTTCCAGGCGCCGTTCGCCGCCATCGAGCAGCAACTGGCTGTGCCCGGCAATGGTGCAGTGGCGCAGTACTACGCCTGGCTGTCCGACCAGCAGGCCAACCGAGAGCAGAAACTGCAGCTCGGTCGGCTGCAGCGCCAGGCACGCGAGGACATCGGCACGCTCATCGCCAGCGCCCAGCAGGCCAGCGACAGGCAACTGGGCCTGGCCGCGCAGACCTATCGTCAGGGTGTGGCCGGCCTCTTGGCGATGGCCGGGCTGTCGATCGCGGTGGCGCTGGCCATGGGGCTGTGGCTGGGCCGCACCATGCGCATGGCCCTGGCCGCCGTCAGCGGCAGCCTGCAGCACCTGGCCGACGGTGATCTGCGCGGCGGCTGCGAGTACCAGCGCGCGGACGAGTTCGGGCGTGTCGGCGACTGGGTCAACCGGGTCGCCGGTAGTCTGCGCGACGCACTGGCCCAGCTCGGGCGCAATGCCGACGAACAGGACCAGATCGCCCGCCGCAATGCCCAGGCCTGCAGCCAGGCGCGTGCCGGGCTGGAGAAACAACGCAGCAGCATTGGGGCGCTCGCCGTCAGCCTGGCCGAACTGGAGACCAGTTTTGGCGAGGTGGCGCAGCATGCCGGCGAGACGGCCACGCGGGTCGGCAGTGTCGAGGCACTGACCCTGCAGGGCAGCCAGCGGATGGCCGCGACCCGCATCGGCACGCAAGCCCTGGCCGAGCAGCTGGAAACCAGCGTGGCCGAGATCGCCAACGTGGAGGCGGTGAGCGAGCAGATCGGGCAGATTCTCGATGTGATCCGTGCGATCGCCGAACAGACCAACCTGCTGGCGCTCAATGCGGCGATCGAAGCGGCGCGCGCCGGTGATCAGGGGCGTGGTTTCGCGGTGGTCGCCGACGAGGTGCGCGGCCTGGCCCGACGCACGGCGCAATCGACCGGCGAGATCCAGCAGCGCATCGAACGCCTGGCCCAGGGCATCGGCTCGGCGGTGCGTTCGGTGGAGGCCAGTCGCGCGCAGATGCAGGGCACCCTCGATCAGGTCGGGCAGGCCGATCGGCTGATGCAGGAAATCCGCAGCCAGGTCGAGCACATCGCCGCCATGTCGCGGGAAATCGATTCGGCTACCGGTCAGCAACGGCTCGCCGCCGAAGAGGTGTCGCGCGGCATGCATGCGATCGATGCCGCGGCCGAGCTGCACATGGACAGCGTCGTGGCGATCAGCGACAGCAGCGAACGCCAGGCGCGCATGTCCGCCGAGCAGCAGGCGCTCTGCGCGCGCTACCGCACCTGAACGCGACCGGGCGGCGGCAACGGTCCGGTCGTCCCCCGTCTGGCCTAGGCGCGCGGCACCTGCCAGCCGATGGCCTGCGCTTCGGCGCGGCGCAGCTCGTCGAGCAGGGCGGCGCGTTGCGGGGCCCGCTCGTGGGCCAGGGCGTCGGCGGCGAGCAGGTCGGCGTGGCGTGCGCCAACCGTTTCCCTGAGCCAGGCCAGGCGCTGCAGGGTTTGCGGCGTGCAGGTCTGGCCGTCGAGATCGTCGGCCAGGTCGAGGCGATGCGATCGCCAGGCCTCGCGCAGGTAGAGCGCCTCGGCCGAGCCGGCAAGGGCCGTGCGCCAGCTGTCGATCAGCCGGTCCAGCCGTTCGAGCACGGCCGGAGTGGCGCCGCGGCTGGCCAGTTCGGCCCGCCAGCGCCGGTAGCGGTCCAGGGCGATCGCCTTCTCCAGGCGGAACGCCGCCAGCGCCCGGGCGCTGCCGAGTGCCTCCTGGCCGAGCAGCCAGGCGAAGAACTGCCGCGTTTCGAAACGCTCGACCGGGTGGAAGCCCGGGCAGGCGAGGCCATCGCTGTTGAACTCGCGCAGCGGATCGAAGCGGTACAGGTAGCCGAAGTCGAACAGCCGGATGCGGCCGTCGTCGAGCACGTTGCCGGGGCACAGGTCCCACTCGAACAGGCCGGCGGAGGCGAGCGTGATGACGCAGTCGAACAGGTCTGCCAGGCGCGTTTCATCCCAGTCGCCGACGACCTCGCCGTCGATCCAGGGCGACAGCAGCACGCCGTGACGAAAACTCGCATAGCAGGTGTCGACGATTCCGGCGAGCGGCTCGGCCAGCTCGGGCCGGGCCTTCAGCGCGCGCAGGTCGGCGCGCCGCTGGACCTCGTTGAGAAACGAGGTCTGGCCATCGGCGTTCTGCACCAGGCAGCGCTCGCGGGCGCGCTTGAGCGTCCAGCTACGGCCGGCCGCTTCGATCCGGTAGACGTGGGCGGTGAGCCCGCCGGACAGCGTGCGACTGACATAGGGTTCGCTGCCGTCGGTGGCGACCAGCGTGGCCAGCGGCAACGGGCAGTCCTGCGGCTGGCCGACTTGCAGTTCCGCTCCGCTGGCGACAAAGGCCAGCTGCGCCTGCTGGCGCGGATTCAGGGTTGCGTTCATTGCGGGCTCCAGGCAGGGGGCGGCTGCGTCCCGGGCTGCGGCCCGGGACGGGCGATTCAGGGGGTGAGCGATGCACCGGCCTGCACGACGACGATGCGGTCGTCGCCCAGCGTGCGGGCGAAGGCATAGGGCTGGCCGGATGACAGCAGTCGATGCGTACCCGCGCCGATCGCCGGATGGCGCGCGCGGAACTGGCCGATTCGCTGCCAGTAATCGATCAGTCCGGCGATCTCCGGGCGCTCGTGCTCGTCCCAGTTCATCGGGCTGCGCGTGCCCTGGAAGGGGTCCGAACCTGTGGGCCCGAAGGCGCGGGCGCTTTCGTCGCCGTAATAGACCTGCACCGCGCCGGGCGCCAGCAGCAGGGCGGTGGCGAGCCCGCGCTGACGCGCCAGGTCGCCCTTGGCCAGCTGGTTGAACAGCGCGGTGTCATGCGACGAGGCATAGCTCAGCAGGTTGTGCCCGGGCGTTTCGGCCAGGCGCCGGGCATAGTCGGCGTAACTGGGCTCGGCGGCAGCCAGGCAGTCGCTGGCGGCCAGCGCCTGATCCTGGAAGGCGAAGTTGATCAGCGCGTCGAAGCCCTGGTCCAGATAGTCACTGGCCTCGGGGCCGTGACCGAACACTTCGCCGACCATCCAGAACGGCTCGCCGGCCATGGGATCGTCCGGGTTGGCGCGGGCCCAGTCGTCGCGGGCGCGCTCGGCCGCCACGCGCAGCTCGGCCCAGGTCGAGGGTTCGACATGCTTGACGGTGTCGGCACGGAAGCCGTCGACGCCGAACTCGCGCACCCAGCCGGTCAGCCATTCGATCAGGTAATCGCGCACCCGGTAGCCCTCGCGTGGCTCGGCGCGGGTCTGCGCCTTGTGCGCGAGAAACTCCGGCAGCGCGACGACCGCCTCGGATTCGGTGCGGAAATCTGGCAGGAAGGCGAGCGAGCCCTTGAGTGGATCGACCGTGCTGCTGGGTGGCGTGTCGTAGTCGGCGATGCCTGCCCGTACCCAGTCGCGACCCCACCAGGCGGCCCAGCTCGGATGCTCGTAGTCCACCAGGTTGTGATAGGCGTGCAGATTTTCGTGGGCTTCCGGCTGCCAGGTTGACCACTGCTCGGGCAGGTACTCGGCCATGCCGTCGCGCAGAGCACCGAAGCCGAGCTGCTGCATATCCTGCAGAGTCGAGTAGCCGGGGTGGTTGAGCACCACATCGAACAGCACGCGGATGCCGCGGGCATGGGCCGCGCTGATGAGCGCGCGCAGGTCGTCTTCGCTGCCCATGTTGGCGTCGAGCTGAGTGAAGTCGAGCGCGTAGTAGCCGTGGTAACCGTAGTGGCGAAAGTCGCCGCGATCACCGCCGCCGACCCAGCCGTGGATCTGCTCGTAGGGTGCGCTGATCCACAGCGCGTCGACGCCGAGGCTGGCGATATGGTCGAGGCGTTCGGTCAGCCCCTTGAGGTCGCCGCCGTGGAAGGTGCCGATCTCCTCGGCGCCATCCGGTGCGCGGCCATAGCTGCGGTCGTTGCCTGGGTCGCCATTGGCGAAGCGGTCGGTGAGCACGAAGTAGACGATCGCGTTGCGCCAGTCGCGTGCGACCGGCTGCTCGGGCGCTTCGGCGCGTTCGAGCAGCAGCAGACCGTCACTGCCGGCGGCGGGCTGCAGCCTGACCCGGCCGTTGCGGACCACCGCCGTGGCGCCGGACAGTGCGTCGCGCAGGGTTTCGCCGTCGCGGAACACCTCGCCAACGGTCACCTCCACTGCGCCGCCCTCCCATGGCTTGCAGACCGCGGTGGCTGCCTGCGGCTCGGCGGCCTTGATCGGCAGCAGGCGCAGGGCCGGCGCGGCGCCGGTCTCGACGATCAGCCGATAGCGTCCGGCTTCAGGCACTTCGTAGCGGTAAATGCTGTCTGTGCCAAGCGGCTGACGGCGAAAGGGCGCAAGGGCCACGGCCTCGCCACTGGCCTGGGGCATGCGCAACTGCAACTGGCCGGGCGCGAGGCTGAGCTCGATGTCGTAGCGGTCGCTGGCCAGGGTATTCCAGTTCAACGGCAGCGGCTGGCCATCCAGCCGGGCAGCCAGCTTGGGATCGGCCAGTACGGGCAGCGCTAGGGTGAATCCGAGCAGCAGCGACAGGGCGGGTAGGCGGTGGGCACGCATCGAAGTGGCTCCATTATGCTTTTTTGCCACATTTGACTGCGCGTTGGCTGCCAGGTATAGGCGTAAGCGCTAGGCTGATGGCGTATTTTGTGCGCTTGCGGGCCACTGCCTACGCCCCGCATCTACGCCCTCCGCCTCCTGGAGGGGGAGGATGTAGATGGCACGGGACGCGCCGAGGATGGAACGACTGTCAGAGCCTCAGGCCGGCAGCAGGTGGAACAACTAATAAGAAGCCACGAGGAAAGCGAAGCATGAACAAGAAATTCTGGTGTATCGCCACTGTCGGCCTGGCGGCCACCTTCAGCCTGCCGCTGCCGGCGCTGGCAGCGATCGAAGAAGGCAAGCTGGTCGTCTGGATCAACGGCGACAAGGGCTACAAGGGCCTGGCAGAGGTTGGCAAGCGGTTCACCGCCGAGACCGGTATTCCGGTGGAAGTGGCCCACCCGGACAGCGCCACCGACAAGTTCCAGCAGGCGGCGGCCACCGGCAACGGCCCGGACATCTTCATCTGGGCCCACGACCGTATCGGCGAGTGGGCCAAGAGCGGCCTGCTCACCCCGGTCACACCCAGCGCCGAGACCAAGTCCGGTATCGCCGACTTCTCCTGGCAGGCGGTGACCTACGACAACAAACTGTGGGGCTACCCGATCTCGGTGGAAACCATCGGCCTGATCTACAACAAGGCCCTGGTGGATACGCCGCCGAAGAGCTTCGACGACGTCCTGGCGCTGAACGAGACGCTCGCCCCGCAGGGCAAGCGCGCCATCCTCTGGGACTACAACAACACCTACTTCACCTGGCCGCTGCTCTCGGCCAAGGGCGGCTACGTGTTCGAGCAGACCGACGGCGGTTACGACGTCAAGTCCACCGGGGTCAACAACGCCGGCGCCAAGGCCGGTGCCAAGGTGTTGCGTGAGCTGATCGACAAGGGCGTGATGCCCAAGGGTGCCGATTACAGCGTGGCTGAGGCAGCCTTCAACAAGGGTGACTCGGCGATGATGATCAGCGGCCCATGGGCCTGGTCGAACATCGAGAAGAGCGGCATCGATTTCGGGGTCGCGCCGATCCCAGCCATCGATGGCGAGGCGGGCAAGCCTTTCGTCGGCGTCGCCGCCGCGCTGCTCAACGCCGCCAGCCCGAACAAGGACCTGGCTGTGGAGTTTCTCGAGAACTACCTGCTCGAGGTCGAGGGCCTGAAGACGGTGAACGCCGACGTGCCGCTGGGTGCGGTCGCCAACACCGCCTACATGGAAGAGCTGTCCAGCAATCCGCACATCAAGGCGACCTTCGAGAACGCGCAGATGGGCCAGCCGATGCCCAACGTGCCGGAGATGGGTGCGTTCTGGTCGTCCATGGCCGCCGCGCTGACCAACATCACCTCCGGCCGGCAGGATGTCGACGCCGCCCTGGACGATGCCGCCAAGCGCATCACCCGATGAACCCGTCGCCGGCCGCCGCCTCGGGCGCGCCGGCGGACTATGCTCCGTTCTCAAAGGTTCCGCTCCCGTGAATGCCCGTGCCGAGTTGCCCAGCCCAGCCATGACCCGTACGACCTCCCGGGGCTTGCCCCGCTCCCTGACCAACGGCCTGCGCTGGCTGGCGTGGCTGACCTTCAATGCCTTCGCGCTGTACCTGGTGGTCGCGCTCTACGTGCAGGGGCAGATGGCCTTCGCCCTGCTCGGGCTGGTGGTGACCGGAATCGCCAGCTACCTGTTCATCAACCGGAGGATGTACGCGCAGCGCTACATCTTTCCGTCGGTGGCCGGGATGCTGGTGTTCGTCATCTTTCCGCTGCTGTACACGGTGGGCATCGGCTTCACCAATTACAGCGGCAGCAACCTGCTCAGCCAGGCCCAGGTGGAGCGCTACCACCTGAGCCAGACCTACCTGGCCGGCGAGCGCTTCCGTTTCACCCTGCATCCAAGTCCTGATGGCGAGCGTCTGCGCATCGACAAGGGCGAACTGGGTGTGTTCGTCAGCCCGCCGCTGACCGGCGAGCCGGACCCGCAGGCGCCGCTGACGCTGCAGCCGGCCGAGGGCGTCGAGGGGCTGGGCGAGGCGCTGCCGCTGCGCGACGTGATCCAGCGGCGCAAGGCGCTGGAGCAATGGGTACTACAGGCACCAGACGGCAGCCTGCTGCGCTTGTACGGCCTGCGTGAGGTCGCCGCGGTGGAACCGGTCTACCGGCAGGACGGCCCCGGTGTGCTGGTCGATACCCGTAGCGGTGCACGCCTGACCGCCGACATGGAGCGCGGCTTCTATGTGGACGAGACGGGCAAGGCGGTGCCGCCGGGCTTCACCGTGTTCGCCGGCTTCGCCAACTTCACCCGGGTGCTGAGCGAGCCGAGCATCCGTGAACCCTTCGTGCAGATCTTTGCCTGGACCTTCGCCTTCGCCGGGCTCACCGTGGTCTTCACCCTCGCCGTGGGGCTGGTGCTGGCCAGCCTGCTGCAATGGGAGCTGGTGCGCGGCAAGGCCTTCTACCGGCTGATGCTGATCCTGCCGTACGCGGTGCCGGGGTTCATTTCCATCCTGGTGTTCCGCGGCCTGTTCAACCAGAACTTCGGCGAGATCAACCTGCTGCTCGAGGGGCTGTTCGGCATCCGCCCGGACTGGTTCAGCGACCCGACCCTGGCACGCACGATGATCCTCATCGTCAACACCTGGCTCGGCTACCCCTACATGCTGCTGCTGTGCATGGGCCTCTTGCAGGCCATCCCGCGGGACCAGTACGAGGCCTCGGCCATCGATGGCGCCAGTCCGCTGGACAACCTGCTGCGCATTACCCTGCCGCAGCTGATCAAGCCGCTGATGCCGCTGTTGATCGCCTGCTTCGCCTTCAACTTCAACAACTTCGTGCTGATCACCCTGCTGACCCGCGGTGGCCCGGACATCATCGGTGCGACCACGCCGGCCGGCACCACGGATCTCTTGGTCAGCTACACCTACCGCATCGCCTTCCAGGATTCCGGGCAGGACTTCGCGCTGGCCGCGGCCATCGCCACGATGATCTTCATCCTCGTCGGTGCCATGGCGCTGCTGAATCTCAAACTCTCGAAAGTGAAGGTATAAGGAGACGGTCATGGCCATGGTGCAACCGAAATCCGCGCGTTACCGGCTCTGGGCGACCCATGCGGCGCTGCTGGCCTTCGTCGCGGCAATCCTCTTCCCGCTGCTGATGGTGGTGTCGATCTCCTTTCGCGAAGGCAACTTCGCCACCGGCAGCCTGTTTCCCGAGAACCCGACGCTGGAGCACTGGTCGCTGGCCCTCGGCATTCCTTACACCCACGAGGACGGCAGCGTGACCAACCCGCCGTTCCCGGTGCTGCTGTGGCTGTGGAACTCGGTGAAGATCGCCCTGGTCAGTTCGGCGCTGATCCTGCTCCTGTCGACCACCAGTGCCTACGCCTTCGCGCGCATGCGCTTCGGCGGCAAGGCGCCGATCCTCAAAGGCATGCTGATCTTCCAAATGTTTCCGCCGGTGCTCTCGCTGGTGGCCATCTACGCGCTGTTCGACCAGCTCGGCCAGCACGTCAGTTGGCTCGGGGTGAACAGCCACGGCGCGGTGATCGTCGCCTCGCTGGGCGGCATGGCGCTGCACATCTGGACCATCAAGGGCTACTTCGAGAGCATCGACGCCTCGCTGGAGGAGGCTGCTATCGTCGATGGGGCGACCACCTGGCAGGCGTTCTTCCATATTCTGCTGCCGATGAGCGTGCCGATCCTCGCGGTGGTGTTCATCCTCGCCTTCATCACCAGCGTCACCGAATACCCCATCGCCTCGGTGCTGCTGATGGACGTCGACAAGCTCACCCTCTCGGTCGGCGCGCAGCAGTACCTCTATCCGCAGAACTACCTGTGGGGCGACTTCGCCGCCGCCGCGGTACTCTCCGGGCTGCCCATCACCGCCGTGTTCCTCTACTGCCAGAAGTGGATCGTCGGTGGCCTCACCGCCGGCGGGGTGAAGGGCTGACGTGTGAGTTGAAACGAGGCGCGAGACCGGGGAGCGGGAGCGGTGCGAACCGGTGCGCCAGGTCATGACAAGAACAAGAACAGGGAACCGTCCATGAATGCCGCGATGCCACCTTTACTGCCATTGATCCCCACCAAGCTGGCGATCCCCATGCTGCCGCCGGGCCTGCTCGAGCGGCCGCGCTTGGACGAGTGGCAGCAGCGCCTGCCGCAGGTGCGCCTGGCGGTGCTGCACGCCGCCAGCGGCTTCGGCAAGACCACCCTGGCGGCGCAGTGGGCGCGGGCCTTCGACGGCCGCATCGCCTGGTTCCAGCTGCATGCCAGCGACAACCTGGGGCTGCAGTTCGGTCGCTACCTGACCCAGGCGCTGGACCGCCAGCTGGACGCCGGCTGTCCGCTGGCAGTGGCGTTGGCCGAGCAGGGCCGGGTGTCACTGGATGCGTTGTTCACTCAGCTACTGGCCGAACTGCCGGGCGAGCACGAGGCGATCCTGATCGTGCTCGACGAGTTCGAGGTGCTGCACGACGCCGAGTTGATCGCCGGCCTGCGCTTCTTCCTGCGCCATATGCCGAGCTGGATGACCCTGCTGGTGTGCAGCCGGCGCCTGCCCGAACTGGGTGTCGCCGAGCTGCGGGTCAAGCATCAGCTGCTGCTGCTCGACGCGCGCCAGCTGGCTTTCGAGGATGACGAAGTGCAGGCGCTGCTGGAGCTGGGCGTGCCGGTCAGCATCAATCGCGAGCAGGTCGAGCGTCTCAACCGCCGCATCGGTGGCTGGCCCTGCGCGCTGCAGCTGGCCTTGCAGGAAGTGCAGACCAGCCGCGGCATGGACCTGTTCCTGGAAAACCTGCAGCTCGGCCACCCGGACATCCGCGACTACATGCGCGAACAGGTGATCGAGGGGCTGCCCGATGACCTGCGCGGTTTTCTCGAGGCGACCTGCCTGCTCGACCGCTTCGACGCCGCCCTGGCCGATCGTCTGACCGAGGCCTGTCACGGCCGCGAGATGCTCGAACGGCTCGAGCGTGGCGGCCTGTTCATCCAGCCGCTGGACAGCCTGCGCCGTTGGTACAGCTATCACCCGTTGTTCGCCGTGTTCCTGCAGGGCGAGCTGCGCACCCACCAGCCGCAGCGGGTCAACCAGCTGCACCTGCGTGCAGCCTCCGCGCTGCTGGCCGAGAACATGCCCGAGGAAGCTGCGCGCCATGCCGTACAGGCCGGCGACCCGCAGCAGGTCGACGAGATCCTGCAGCGCCACGGCCGGGCGTTCTATCGCCAGGGTCGTCTCGGGTTGCTGCAACAGTGCCTGGAAACCCTGCCGGAAGCGGTGATCGCCGGCTCGCCACTGCTCACCCTGCTGCAGGCGTGGGTGTCGCAGAACTCCTATCAATTCGATCATGTCGAGCGCTGGTTCAAGGCCGGCGAGCTGGCGCTGCAGCGCAGCTGCTCCGAGCAGGACTGGGCGCGCATCGTCTGCGAATTCAATGCCGTCCGCGCCCAGGTCGCGATGAACCAGGGCGACGAGCAGCGCGCCGTCGCCCTGGCCCAGGAGGCGCTGACCCGCGAGCCGCTGATCATGCGCACCTCACGGGTAGCGGCGATGTCGGGCCTGGCCGAGGCGCATTTCGTCCAGGGCGAACTGCCGCAGGCGCAGAAGCAGTACGAGGAAGCCGAGCGCCGCGCGCGGGAGATCAACGCCTCGCACCTGGTGGTCTGGAGCCTCGGCCAGCTGTCGGAAATCGCCATCGCCCAAGGGCATCTGCAGAAGGCCTATACCCTGCAGGAGCGCGCCATCCAGTACATCGAGCAACAGAACCTGCAAGCCACGCCCATCGTCGAGTTCATCTACCGGGTGCGCGGCCAGGTGCTGCTGGAATGGCACCAGCTGGACGCCGCCGAGCAGTGCGCGCTGCAGGGTATCCAGATACTCGACGAACTGGACGACCCACGCTGGCGCCTGCAGAGCTACGCGCTGCTGGCCGGCGTCGCCTACGCCCGCGGCCAGCAACACGCCTGCGCCGACTACATCGCTCAGCTGCAGACGATGCTCGCCGACGACCGCTACCACATCGACTGGCTGGCCAATGCCCACGCGATCATGCTCGCCTACTGGGACTCCAGCCAGGATCGCGAGGCGATCCGCCAGTGGCTGCTCAGTGCCCCGCCGGTGGGCGGTGGCGCCAACCACTTCGCCCAGCTCAATGCGCGCAACCACGCCCGTGCCCACCTGGCGCTGGGGCAGCTGGAGCGTGCCCTGCCGATCCTGCGCCAGCTGCTGACCGACGCCGAGCGCCACGGTCTGGAGATGGATCGCAACCGCAACCACATCCTCCTGGCGCAGCTGCACTGGTTGCGCGAGGAGCGCCAGCAGGCGCTGGATCACCTGCAGCGGGCCATGACCCTGGCCAGCGGCAGCGGCGCCATCGGCAGCTTCCTGCGCGTCGGCAAGCCGATCATCGGCATGCTCAAGTGCCTGCTGCACGAGCGCACCCTCGATGAAGCCGAGGCCCAGCGCGCCGCGCGCTTGATCCAGCTGGCGCAGCAGCAGCGCGATTTCAGCCGCGCCATTCGCATCACCCTGGACGAGGCGGTGATCCAGGACATCATCAACCGCCCCGACGTGCCCGAGCTGATCCGCCGTTCGCCGCTGACCCGGCGCGAATGGCAGGTGCTGAGCCTGATCCACGCCGGGCAGTCCAACGAGCAGATCGCCGATCACCTCAACGTCGCGCCGACCACCATCAAGACGCACATCCGCAGCCTCTACCAGAAGCTCAACATCACCCATCGCAGTGAGGCGGTGCAGCTGGCGCGCGACCTGCTGAGCAAGATTCAGGGCGACTAGCGCTCAGCCCTTCCACTGCGTCTGAGCGAAGGCGGGCAGGGCGTTGGCGCGCCGAGACGCTGAGGCCAGGTGGGGGAATGCGCCGTCCGGCGCCAGCGTGTCGGGCAGGGTGAGGCGGGCGAAGTCATAGGCGACCACCGCGCTGATATCCACCTGGCTCATGCGTTCGCCCAGCAAGGGCCGCTCGCCGCGCTCGGCCTGGCGTGCATCCAGCAAGGCCAGCGCGCAGCGCGCCTGGTCTTCGCAATGGCGGTACCAATCGTCCCACACCAGCCCTTCCGGCCGACGATCGCGTTCGTAGTACGCCGCCACGGTTTTCTCGCAGGCACCGACGGCGAAGGCCAGCAGGTTCATCGCCTCGCTGCGCTCGGCGCCGGACAGCGGCAGTAGCGCTCGCTCGGCGCCCGCCTGCTGATCGAAATGGTCGAGGATGGCGTTGCTGTCGATCAGCACCCGGCCATCGTCCAGCACCAAGGCGGGCACTCGACCCAGCGGCGAGTACTCGCGGATCTTCAGACTATCCGTCAGAACGCTGAGGGGCTCGTTGGCGAACGGTATGTCCAACAGGTGCAGGCTGATGCCGACGCGGCGGACGAAAGGCGACATGTAGCGACCGATCAGTTTCACAGGCAGTGCTCCGGACGGGGTAGGGGAGCAACAACCCTAGCCGAGCCGGTCGGTTAATGCGAAGGCGCAACCGTCGATCGTCTCATCCGCTCGCGACCGTCAGGGAGGAGGAAGGCGCGGCGGGCGCTGTGGCACCCTCGGGCTTTCAGCGAAGGAGGCGTTGCCATGGCGATGAGTGAGAAACAGAAGATGCTGGCGGGCGAGCTGTACCACCCAGGCGACCCGGAAATCCTCGCCGACCAGGCCGCGGCCAAGGCCTGGATGGTGCGCTACAACGCAGCGCTGGCAGCCTCGCCGGACGAGCGCCGGGCGCTGCTGGCCGAGCGGCTGGCCTCGGTCGGTGCCGGTGCGGTGATCCGGCCGCCGTTCCACTGCGACTACGGCTACAACATCCATCTGGGCGAGGGTGCTTTCCTCAACTTCAACTGCGTGATTCTCGATGTGGTCGAGGTGCATATCGGAGCCGGTACGCAGATCGGCCCGGCGGTGCAGCTCTACACCGCCGACCATCCGCGTGATCCAGAGGCGCGCCGTTCGGGTGTGGAGTTCGGCCGGCCGATCCATATCGGCCGTAATGTCTGGGTCGGTGGCGGGGCGATCATCCTCCCGGGTGTGACGGTGGGCGACGATGCGGTGATCGGTGCCGGCAGCGTGGTCACCCGCGACGTGCCGGCCGGCGCCACCGTGGTCGGCAACCCGGCACGGGTGCGCTGACCGACTCGCTGGACCGCTCTACGCCCTCGCTCGGCACGCCAGCTACGCCCGCCTGTTACGCCTGCAAGAGCCCGCCGCCGGAGGATGTTGCGACCGCTTGCCGCACCTAGAGTGGCCCCGTCTTCACGCTCACTCAAGGTACGTGGTATGTCCGAGCAACTTCAGAACTGGTGGCGCGGCGGGGTGATCTATCAGGTCTACCCGCGCAGCTTCTTCGACAGCAACGGCGATGGCGTGGGCGACCTGCCCGGCGTGCTGCACAAGCTGGACTACATCGCCAGCCTCAACGTCGACGCCATCTGGCTGTCGCCCTTCTTCACCTCGCCGATGAAGGATTTCGGCTACGACGTGGCCGACTACCGCGGCGTCGACCCGCTGTTCGGCACGCTGGATGATTTCGTCCGCCTGGTCGAGGCCTGCCACGAGCGCGGCATGCGCGTGCTGATCGATCAGGTGCTCAATCATTCCTCGGACCAGCACCCCTGGTTCACGGAGAGCCGCTCCAGCCGCGACAACGACAAGGCCGACTGGTACGTCTGGGCCGATCCCAAGCCCGACGGCAGCGTGCCGAACAACTGGCTCTCGGTATTCGGTGGCCCGGCCTGGAGCTGGGACAGCCGGCGCCGGCAGTACTACCTGCACAACTTCCTGTCCAGCCAGCCGGACCTGAATTTCCATTGCCCGGCCGTACAGGAACAGCTGCTCGACGACATGGAGTTCTGGCTCAAGCTCGGGGTGGACGGTTTCCGCCTGGACGCGGCGAACTTCTACTTCCATGACGCCGAGCTGCGCGACAACCCGCCGAATCTGGAGATTCGCGAGGGCAGCATCGGCGTGCGCATCGACAACCCCTACGCCTACCAGCGGCATATCTACGACAAGACGCGGCCGGAGAACCTGGAATTCCTCCGTCGTTTGCGTGCGCTGCTGCAGCGCTATCCCGGTGCCTCCTCGGTGGCCGAGATCGGCTGCGACGAATCGCTGCGCACCATGGCCGCCTACACCAGCGGCGGCGACACCCTGCACATGGCCTATTCCTTCGACCTGCTTACCGAGCAGTGCAGCCCGGCCTACATCCGCCGCACGGTGGAGGGCATCGAGCGCGAGCTGGCCGATGGCTGGTCCTGCTGGTCCATGGGCAACCACGACGTCGTGCGGGTGATGACCCGCTGGGCCCTCAATGGTCGGCCCGACCCAGAACGCGGCCGGCTGCTGATGGCACTGCTGCTGTCCCTGCGCGGCAGCGTCTGCCTCTATCAGGGCGAGGAGCTGGGGCTGCCGGAAGCGGAACTGCGCTACGAGGATCTGGTCGATCCGTACGGCATCACCTTCTGGCCGGAATTCAAGGGCCGCGACGGTTGCCGCACGCCGATGCCCTGGGAGAGCGAGGCGCATCACGCCGGCTTTACCGGCAGCCAGCCGTGGTTGCCGGTGGATGATTCGCACCGCTCGCTGTCGGTGGCCGCGCAGGATGCCGACCCGCATTCGATGCTCAACTGCTACCGGCGCTTCCTCGGCTGGCGGCGCGAACAGCCCCTGCTGATCGAGGGCGACATCCGCATGGTCTACCATGACGACGCCCTGCTGGTGTTCGAGCGCCGGCTGGGCGGGGAAGCCTGGCTCTGCCTGTTCAACCTCGGCGACCTGCCGCGCAGCTACGAGTTGCCGGCGCAAGCGGTGCCGCTGGTGGACGTGCCGGCGAGCTTCGCCGAGTACGACGGTCATTGGGCGCGGCTGCCTGCGCATGGCTTCGGCTATGTGCGGCTCGCGGATTGACGGCGTGCCGGCAGCGGTGGGCATGACCCGCCGCTGCCATCGAAACGAGTGCATCGCAGCAACGGAGAACAACAACGATGGCCAGTGTCACGCTGCGCGACATCTGCAAGAGTTATGACGGTACGCCGATCACCCGGCATATCGACCTGGATATCGAAGACGGTGAGTTCGTCGTCTTCGTCGGCCCGTCCGGCTGCGGCAAGTCCACGCTGCTGCGATTGATCGCCGGGTTGGAGGACATCACTTCGGGCGATCTGCTGATCGGCGACCAGCGCGTCAACGACCTGCCGCCGAAGGATCGTTCGGTGGGCATGGTGTTCCAGTCCTACGCGCTCTACCCGCACATGACGGTGGCGGAGAACATGGCCTTCGGCCTCAAGCTCGCCAGCGTCGACAAGCGCGAGATTGCGCGCCGCGTCGAGGCGGCCGCGGCGATCCTGCAGCTGGACAAGCTGCTCGAACGCAAGCCCAAGGACCTCTCCGGCGGTCAGCGCCAGCGTGTCGCCATCGGCCGCACCATGGTCCGCGAGCCGAAGGTTTTCCTGTTCGACGAACCCCTGTCGAACCTCGACGCCTTCCTCCGCGTGCAGATGCGCATCGAGATCGCCCGCCTGCACCAGCGCATCCGCTCCACCATGATCTACGTGACCCACGACCAGGTCGAAGCCATGACGCTGGCCGACAAGATCGTCGTGCTCAACGCCGGCGAGATCGCCCAGGTCGGCCAGCCGCTGCACCTTTATCACTACCCTAAGAACCGCTTCGTCGCCGGCTTCCTCGGCTCGCCGCAGATGAACTTCGTCGAGGTGCGCGCCATTTCCGCCAGCCCCGAGGCGGTCACCATCGAACTGCCCAGCGGCTACCCACTGACCCTGCCGGTGGACGGCAGCGCTGTCAGCCCCGGCGACCCGCTCACCCTCGGCATCCGCCCCGAGCACTTCGTCATGCCGGAAGAAGCCGACTTCACCTTCCACGGCCAGATCGCCGTCGCCGAGCGCCTGGGCCAGTACAACCTGCTCTACCTCACCCTGGAGCGTCTGCAGGATGTGATCACCCTCTGCGTCGACGGCAACCTGCGCGTCACCGAGGGCGAGACCTTTGCCGCTGGCCTCAAGGCCGACAAGTGCCACCTGTTCCGCGAGAACGGCGAGGCGTGCACTCGGCACTATCGGGAGCCGGCCATCTACGGGTAAGCGGCTGCGGCAGGGCGGAGCGACGGAAGGAGGGGAGCGAACCGACCCTCGCACGCGTGGTGCCTGCCCGGGCGCTCACGGCGCGGCGGGAGGCGCGGGCGTATTCGAGTCGAGGATTTCCGACAGGGTCTCGGCCAGGGCCTGATGGCTGAACGGTTTCGCCAGCACCCTGACCGCCGGCTCGGTGGCAATCCGCGTGGTGTATCCCGATGCGAGGATGATCGGGATCGTTGGATAGAGCCGCTGCACTTCTTCGGCGAGGCCGACACCGTCCAGCCGCCCAGGCATGACTACGTCCGACAGGAGGATGTCGATGGCTGGCCGACGCCGGTCGGCCAGCCTCGCCAGCGCGTCATCCGCCGAAGGTGCTTCGTCGACCTGATAACCCAGCTCATCGAGCATCGCGACCATCGCTTCGCGCACTTCCGCGTCATCATCGACCACCAGCACCCGTGCCGGGCGCCCGGCCCGCACGGACGCATCCTGATCCTCCGGTATGGCGCAGACAGCCTGTTCCATGCGCGGCAGCAGCAAGGACACGCGGGTTCCCTTGCCGAGCTCGCTCTGGATCGACACCGTCCCGCCGGATTGGCGGGCGAAACCATAGACCTGGGCCAGGCCCAGGCCAGTCCCTTCACCGACCGGCTTGGTGGTGAAGAACGGCTCGAACACGTGAGCCTGGACTTCCGGGCTCATGCCGCAGCCGGAATCCTCCACATCCACGCACAGGTAGGGACCAGCTGCCAGACCGAACGGATTGTCCTGCACCAGAGTGAGCTGATGCAGGGCGATGACCAGCGGGCCGCCTTCCGGCATCGCATCACGGGCGTTGATCGCAAGGTTGAGGACGGCCAGCTCGCACTGCACCGGATCAAGGACCGTCGGCCAGGCCCCTTCTGGCAGCTCCAGCGTCAGCGTCACGCGGTTGGGAAGGGCGCCGGTCAGCAGCTCGTGCATGCCGATGATCAACACGCGCAGGTCGACCTGTTCGGCGTCCGCCGTGCGGCTTCTGCTGAAGGTCATCAGATGCCGTGTGAGGCGAGTGGCCCGCCGGGCGGACCGCTGGCAGCCCTCGATGGCACGCCTGGCGCGCGGATGCGAGGTCAGCATTTCGGCCAGCTGCAGGCCCATGGTCATGCTTTGCAGCAGGTTGTTGAACTCGTGGGAAATCCCCGCCGTCAGGTTGCCCAGCGCTTCGAGCTTCTGTCCCTGGAGCAGGGCCTGATGGGAGCGCTCGGCCTGGGCGACCGCCTCCTTGACCCTGTGAGCCATCTCCCGGCTGGAGCGATGGATCGTCACGCTGGCCTGGGCCATCACCTGCGCGGTACGGTCGGTTTCATCCATTCCCGTGCTGGGCGGGTCGAATACCTCGCCTCGCGCCAGCGCGCTGGCCGCATCATCGAGCTGCGCAAGCGGTCGGGTGATGGTTCGACCGACTGCGATCGCCAGCACGACCGCCAACGCCAGCACGACCAGAATACCCAGCACCACGGTCCCCAGCGGCGCAAGCACGCTGGCCAGCAGGTCGTTGCGGGGGATGGCGATCAGCGCCGTCCAGCCGGAGGCCGGTGCATGGCTGAAGAACGTCGTTACCGGCGCGTCGTCCCGAGTGATGGACTGCACCTTGCCGTCGACGCCTGCCGCGGCCTGCAGCTGGCTGACGAAATCGGGGCTGGCGCGCTTGCCGATGTGCTTGTCCGGATCGCGGGTGCGCGCGACGACGGTTTGGTTCTGATCCAGGATCACCCCGAGCCACTTCTCCGGCAGCGCCTGTTGCTCCAGCAGCGCACCGATGCCTGCAACCGGAAAGTCCATGGTCAGGTAGTAAACGACCTCGCCGCCGCGGATCACCGGGTGGCGGATGGCGATGCTCTGCGCCCCCGTCACCGGATCGCGGAACGCCGGGCTGACGTCGGCCTGCGTGGTGGTTATGAAGGTTCGAAAGTCCGGCAGGCTTGGCAGGGGTGCGCCAAACGGATGATCCGTGTCAGCCAAGGGGGTGCCCTGCGGATCGTAGATCACCACGCTGGCGCCCACCGCATGTTCGGTCTGCTGAAGGCGCTCGTGGAAGGTCCGCACGTCACCTTTGACGATGGTTGGGGACGCCGCGAGCGTCGAGACGATGGTGGCATACCGACTCAGCTCGCGATCGACGGCCAGCGCGACGGCTCGCGAAACTTCCTTCATGCCCTGATCGACTTGCGCCGATTGCGCACGATAGACCGCATAGGTGCCATACAGCGCAAACGCGAATGCCGGGGCTATAACGGCAATGACCAGCCAAACCAGACGGGAGCGAATCGACACGGCGCAAGGGTTCCTGATGGAAGCGCAACGCTTGGAGCGCTGGGCGTGCCGCAGCATAACTCAGGTCACGCATTAGAAGCGCGGGCCGGCCTCATCGCCGACGATCGAGGCGCTGGCCCAGGGTTTCGGACTGCTGTACTCGGTCGGCCTCAGCCGCCCAGGGCGTTCATCGGTCGGCCAGCGCCAGGTTCGCACCGAGCCCGGCAAAGGATGCCGCAAACCCGCGGCGGAGCCAGGCCTGAACCTGCTGCGACTCGACGACCGCCTTGCGAAAAGCATGGGCCAGCAAGCCGTAGATGGCAAAGATGACAAAGGTCATCAGCATGAAGGTCGCGCTGAGCCCGAGCAGTTGCGCAAGCTCGTCACCGGCGCCGGGCCGGACGAACTGCGGCAGGAAGGCCAGGAAGAAGATGGTCAGCTTCGGGTTCAGCAGATTGACCAGCAGCGCCTTGGCAACCAGCGATCGAATGTCGAGTGTCGCACCATCGCCGCCCACCGCCAGCGCGGAACGATCGCGCCAGGTCGCGTAAGCGAGATAGAGCAGGTACGCGGCACCGGCATAGCGCAGCGTCTCGAACATCAGCGCACTGGAATGCAGGATGGCAGCGACGCCAAGAATGGTCGCCAACAGATGCGGCAGGATCCCCAGCGTACAGGCCAGCGCTGCCAGGATGCCAGCGCGACGCCCATGCACCAGTGCCGTCGATACCGTGTAGATCACACCCGCGCCAGGTATCAGCACGACGACCAGGCAGGTAACCAGATATTCGAGGCTGGGCATGGGGACTCCTTGCTATGGGACGGCTGAAATGAACCAGCATAGAGCATCCATCGAGACTATCCGGGCCGGGCGCCGATCGAACTGCGCATGGGCGGGTTGAAATAGCACGCCCCGAGAGGCTGGCTGCGGTCGCGTGTCTACGGGTTGGGGCGGGCCAGTCCGAGCGCCATTCCGCGCGTTCCGCGACACGCTCGCGGCTGATCCGGACCTCTGGGTCAGCTACGCCACAACGTGCCAATTTGCTGCGAGGTAACAATGGAAGTCAGAAGGTGCTCTCGACTGGTCATAGCGGATGCTGATGGGCGGCTGCTGCTTTTTTTTACAAGGACGAACATCAACCGCCGTTCTGGGCGACCGCTGGCGGCGAACTGAAACCGGGCGAAAGCTACACCGACGCAGCTGCACGAGAGCTGCATGAAGAGACCGGCCTTACGCGTCCAATCGGCAAGCTGCTAAAGGAACGAGACGAGGTCTATGCCGTGGCACGCTCGACGCCGGCGCGTTGGTTGGAAAAGTACTTCCTCGTAGAGTGCCCGGCGAACACTAGCGTGTTCGCTGCAAAATGGACCGAAGAAGAGCAGGGCACGATCCAGAGATGGAAGTGGTGGAGCCTGCGCGAGATGCAAGAGGAGGCGCCATCTTCGTTCAAGCCTGAGTGGCTGCCTGAACTTCTTGGCGCCGTTCTGCGGGAGCGTCAATGCAACAGCTGACCGGGCTATGTTCTTCCGACTGCCGGCAGTGGGCAATACCGCGGCGCCAACGAAATACCGTTGCCCAGGAATCGGGCAAGAGATGCTTGCCAGGCCCGCGGCCATCTTCCGACACCACAAAGAAAAAGCCCCGAGAGTCTTGAGATTCTCGGGGCTTTGTTTGTTTGGTGGGCCGGGGGGATTTGAATCCCAAACTTCAATATCCCGGCCAAATCAAGGCTTCAGCGCATTGTGCAAGAAATTTTGATTTGTTGGATTGCTCACAGTGAGCGCGAGTATATGAACCTTTCGAGTCTTGTCAAGCATGGTATTAACCTATCTGTGAGAGCGGTTTTGCATGCATTGGCGAGTAGGGCCTGGGCATCGTCCTCGGCTTTTAGCACGACTCGAACATCGCTGAAGGCTTCTTGCGTGCGCAGCACTGTTGCGCGTAGCAGGCTGTTGCCGTCGGCCAGCTTGGCGCAGCGTTTGTCGCTGCCGAAGCGCTGCCCGGTGCCGGCGGCGAGTACCAGGCCGATACACTCAGGGTTATGGCGCGGTTCTGTCATGTTGAAAATCTATGCTGCCCCCTAAAGAAGGTTGGCCGTAGAAGAGCACTTGAAGGGCTTCGCGTCCCTCTCTGGAGTGTGCTGTCTTTTGCGTATTCAGCCCCTGGTTTCAGCGTTGTCAAGTGGCAGTTTTGCTATAGGAGCCTTCTTTCCGCGCACGCATCACTGGTAATGCTGTTCGATCACTCGAAGCTTCGGATGATCTGATCGTTATTTGGTCAGATTGCTGTTTTTGACATCGGCAAAGACTGAAATCAGTCAGAAATACAAGGGTGTGCAGCCCTAGATTCTTTCTTGCAGCGCCTTGAAGAAGGCATCGATATTCTCATCGTGGCGTTTGTAGTAGGTCCAGGGGCCGATCCGCTGCGATGTCACCAATTGCGCGCGCTGTAGAGCTGCGAGATAAAGCGATGTCGTTGACTGAGAGAGGCCCGTGCGCTCTTGGATGATACTGACGCACACGCCTACCGTTTCTGGGTCGACTTCCTGCTCGGGAAAGACTGTCCTGGGATCCTTGAGCCAATTGAGGATGGCAAGGCGCGTCGGGTTCGCCAATGCTTTCAGGGCTTCGTTGACGTCAATAGTCATGAATTTTTTGAGACCTGTTTTTTTCGATATCTAGATATCTTCCTGATTCGCGCATCAAATTGGAAGGCTTCGCCATGATCTCTGCGCGCCAGCCCGTCGCAATGACGGGCTGGTTTGGACTGGAATCCTATTGTCCTGTCAGGTAGGACTATCGGGCACCTGTGCGCCGAATTGCGGGACGATATGTTTGCCAAGTTCCTCGATAACCTCTGCTGCGGGGCGTTTACCATACTTGAGGTTCAGGATGACGTGATCTACACCGATTTCCTGAAGTGTATCCAGCAAGGCCCGCAGGTGGTTACGTCCCAGTCGGAATCCTAGATGGATAGGCGAGGGTGGCGTGGATGGGTGTTCGTCCAGGTCGATATACAGCGATTGCAAGAACGGCTTGTAGATAGTGCCACATTGTTTAGCCGTTTCCTGTCGCCAATCTTCCACGATGAGTCGCTGTATTTTTGGCGGACGTGGATAGTTGATCCATCCATGGCTTTCACGCGCGATCCAATCGAGCGACTGGCGACTATGTCCGGTTACGAATAGCGGTATTTCCCGAGTCGTAGGTTTGGGAACGAGATCGGCCCCCAGTAACTCGCCGTGACTCCAGCGAATGGGCTCGAAGTGTGTTCGGTGGGCTTGGCGTATCACATTGAGGTTTTCTTGAAAGGTCTCGCCACGCTTTTCTGGATCAACGCTGAATGCGGGAAACTCCACGGGACGATCGCCAGAGGCTACTCCCAGGAGCAAGCGACCTCCGCTCAACTGATCAATGCTCGCTGCGGCCTTTGCCGTGTGCAAGGGATTACGCAAAGTAAGGGCGATGGAGGCGGTGCCTAGTGCGATTTTTGTTGTATGGGCTGCGATGTAGCCCAGATACACCCAAGGGTCGAAAACCTGGCCGACATCACCGAAGCTTGGGTCCCTGAGCGGGACGTCGCGAAACCAGAGCGCCGAAAAACCAAGTGCCTCTGCACGTTTGGCCAGCGCGACCTGATCCAGCATGCGCGGTGTGTCACCCTCGAAAGCCTCCAGGGGAAAGAACAGCCCAAGGCTTAGATGACCCTGCCTGAAGGTCCGTTTGAATCCCCTATGCTCTTGGTAGGGAGTCGTGCTCGGTTGGTACATGCTTAACTTCCTCGGTCAGCAAACGCTGAGCCACGCCCCTGAGTTATGGGGCGTGGCTCTGAGCGTTTAGGATTTGTAAGTCGGGTAGTCGGTGTAGCCCTTATCGGTACCGCCGTACATGCTGCTTGGATCAACTGGGTTAAGCGGCCAGTTGTTGGCGATACGAGCGGGCAGGTCGGGGTTCGCAATGAAGGGGCGGCCAAAAGCGATCAGGTCGCCCCAGCCAGCTTTTATCACGCGATTTCCTCGTTCAGCGGTGTACTTGCCGGCATAGATAATCTTGCCGCTGAAGGTCTTACGAACAGCTTCCCGGAACGTCTCAGGCAGCTCGGGTGCGTTTTCCCAATCGGCTTCGGCGAGCGACAGGTAGGCAATGCCCACTTCCTCGAGGATCTTCACTGCCTCGATGTAGGTTTGATGAGGATCATCTTCGACCAGACCAAGGTAGACGCGGTCTTCGTCTGTGGTCGCGAACAGCGGGGCGAAGCGAACGCCAACGCGCTCCTTGCCGACAACACCAGCAACGGCGAGGGTGATTTCGCGCAGGAAGCGAAGACGGTTCTGCAGCGAACCGCCATATTCATCATCACGCTGGTTGGTATGGGCCGAAATGAACTGGTTTACCAGGTACCCGTTCGCGCAGTGAAGCTCCACCCCGTCAAAACCTGCGTCCAAAGCATTTCGGGCTGCTTGGGCGTAGAGCGCAACCAGTTCCTTTACCTCCGCGGTGGACAGAGCTCGTGGGGTCGAAGGGTCGGTCAGTGTACCCGTGCCGGGGCCAGTTTCGATGAACACCTTGACGTTGTCCGCGCGGATGGCTGATGGCGCGATGGGCGCTTCACCACCGGGTTGCAGCGATGTGTGCGACACGCGACCCACATGCCAAAGTTGAGCAAAGATGACCCCCCCTTCGGCGTGAACAGCGTCGGTGACCTTACGCCAGCCTTGTATCTGTTCCGGGCTATGAATGCCGGGTGTCCAGGCATAACCCTGTCCTCGGGGTTCGATCTGTGTGCCCTCGGTCACCATGAAGCCAGCACCGCTGCGCTGACGGTAATACGTGGCCATCAGGTCGTTCGCAATATTGCCGGGTTGGGAGCTGCGCGAACGCGTCAGTGGCGGCAGAACGATACGGTTCTTGAGGGTGTATGGGCCCAGCTGAGTGGTTTTGAAAAGTTCTGATTGTGCCATTTTGTTTACCTGCATATCTAAAATAGTCGATGTCATGGGTCAAAAAATATGGATCAACGAGGTCGGAAGAGTCCGAGCGGTCCAGGTCACGAAGGCGCGCTGTGCGCCCTGCACCGCGCGGGCGACGCCGGCAGCTGTGGCGTTGATAATGTCGAGGCTTCACCGTATTCGTCCGAAACTCACTGGTTGTCAATAAACAGGCCGTAGCTGCTGTCGGGAAGGTGATTCGGATGGGTATCGCTGGAATCTTTCATGGGACTACCTCCTGGGGTTTCTAGCGCGGTTATCGGTAGGCTATTCTCGATATTCATATATGTCAATATATTAATATTGATGCCGGCACGTACGCATGGTTCCACGCCCTTGCAGCTCACTTCTGGATCAGCTGGGAGCGCGCCGTGCTTCGCGCCAGGGTTGCCTATGCAGCCAGCTCCCTTGATTTTTTCATCAAGGAGGCTGGTTGCATCGACGAACACATCGACCACCCGCACCGGGTTGGTGTCCGCGACGTAGTCATCCAGGCTCTCGGGCAGCAGCGTGCTTTGGCCTCGATGTACTCCCTGGATAAAGCGCTTCATGGGCCGCCCCTGCTGAGTCTGAATCCTTCAAATCACAGCAAGGTCGATGCCAACGTTTTTACACAGCCTGGGCCAATAGCGGACGATTGGCTGGCAGGTATGCATCGCTATGTCCCCAGGCCTTGGGGAAATAGCTCGGGGTTTGAGAAAGCCTGCTTAAGATGGTCGTACACCAATCGCACCCGCTTCGATACAGGGCCCTGCTGCGGGCGGTATATGAACAGATCCCATGTCGCGGGAGCGAGATCAGCCAAAACAGAAACCAGCTTGCCTGACCGCAGATGGGGCTCAGCCAGATAGGCAGGAATTTGGCCAAAGCACATGCCTGCCAGGGTGGCTTCCAATTCCGTGTCAGGATCATCACAGATAAGAGCTGGCTGCCTGGGCGTGAATGTTTGCCCGTCGGCAAATAGCCAAGGCCAAGGGCGACCATTTTTCTGGTCGATCAGGACTGAAAGTGGCAGCTGAGCCAAGGCATCCAGAGATCTAGGTGTTGTCTTTTGCTCTATTAGCGCCGGGCTTGCGACAACGTGAAACGGCACGGGAGCTAAGGCCCGTGCGACGTAGCGCCGGTCGCGAATAACACCCACCCTGATGCCAATATCGATATGCGCCTCAACGGCATCGGTCATCTGATCTTCCAGGCGGAGATCGAATTGCAGGTCTGGATGTGCTGAGGCCAAGGGCTGAAGAAACGGTATTAAGAAGCGCCTGCCAATAGCATGTGGAGCCGTGATTCCCACCCTCCCTGACAGCTCAGGTTCCATCCTGTGCGACCGGAATAGCGTGTCGAAATGCTCCAGAGCTGATCTGGCATCTTTGGCGTAATCCTGACCGAAAGCAGTGATGCTCACCTGGCGGGTATTACGGTGAAACAGCGATTCGCCAAGCTCCGTTTCCAGGGCTTGAATGGCTCGGGTAACCCCTTGCGGGGAGATACCTAATCGGGTTGCCGCTTCGCGGAAGCTACCTGCCTCTGCTGCTGTGCAAAAAATCCTGACCATCTCCATGCGGTTAAGCATGTTGCCCTCCCATTTGTTCCATATTCAGGAATAGCTTAATCCAATCATTTCCATTTATTGAGATCAATCATGGGGCTAAGGTTTGCGCACTGCCAGGTTAACCAGCCATGGCGAAGTACAAACCCGCCGATGAGGTTCTCAACATGAGCAATAACATTTCTGGAAAAGTTGTCGTTATCACCGGCGCCAGCAGTGGCTTGGGTGAAGCGACTGCACGCCACCTTGCTGCGCTTGGCGCGCGCGTAGTGCTGGCCGCACGCCGCAAAGATAAACTCGACGCATTGGTGACTGAGCTGACCAATGCAGGTGGTCAGGCAATCGCTTATCAGACCGATGTCACCTCTCAGGAAGAAGTCAAAGCGCTCATTCAAGGTGCCGTGGACACCTACGGGCGCATTGATGTACTGGTCAACAATGCCGGGCTGATGGCGATTGCACCGCTCAGTGATGCTCGCACTGACGAGTGGGATCGCATGATCGACATCAACATCAAGGGGCTGCTGTACGGAGTCGCGGCTGCATTGCCGGTCTTCCAGAAACAAAACAGTGGCCACTTCATCAACATCGCATCGGTTGCAGGCCTGAAGGTATTCAGCCCTGGCGGCACGGTGTACAGCGGCACCAAGTTTGCTGTGCGGGCCATCTCCGAAGGACTGCGTCACGAAGTCGGTGGCAGCATTCGCACCACGACTATCGAACCGGGTGCCGTGGACTCCGAGTTGAAATTCGGCAGCTCCCACCAACAGAGCCGCGATTTCGTGGTGGACTTCTACAAGCATGCAATTCCCGCTCAATCCGTCGCTCGGGCTATCGCCTTCGCAATTGAGCAGCCTGCTGAAGTGGATATTAACGAGATTGTTCTGCGCCCAACCGTGCAGGAATTCTAATGAGTTTAGGGCCTGCCGCTTCGGCGTCAGGCCCCGCTTATATGGAGTGAAAAGCTGTGAGCAACGTAACTGAATCGCTTTCGAGTGGGGGACTGATGAAGGCCTTGCGCCTAGACAGCTATGACGCGAGCACCCTGCTTGAAGTCGAAGTGTAGTGGTCAACCCATTCCGGACAGTGGGTTAAGTTTTTTTTCGGCCACCGCAGGCGGTAGCCCATCGTTGAATTGATGCGGCCTGATCCAGTTGTAGCGGTGCATCAGGTAATGACTGATGTCCCGTTGGGCCTCCTGAGCTGTCAGGTAACCGGTCGGTGGAATCCACTCCGATTTCAAACTGCGGAACAATCGCTCCATCGGCGAGTTATCCCAGCAGTTGCCCCGGCGGCTCATGCTCTGTTCCATCCGATATCGCTACAACCGTTGCCGAAACAGGCGGCTAAAGGAACGACGTTGCTTGGTCATCAGACACCTCTCTATGGCGAGCATTCTCGCCCTAAATGGGTGTCCGGAATCAGTAGACCACTACATCTCTGGCGTCTTGCTTCTCAGGGTATATTCGCCGCCCAGCAGTCTCTGCTTGATCGCCCGATAGCCCAGCTCGATTTCCCAGCGTTGACTGTAGAGGTCGACGATCTCCCCACCCGGAAAGCGCAGCGGGTCGACCATCGAAGTCAGTACGCTTAACATTTTTCCCTTGATCATCTTGCGCAACAACCGCGCTCGCATTTCGAGCGGACGACAGGTGGTATGTGGTCGGTAAATACATAGCGGCCATACTGTAAGCGCGAGTAGGCGGGTCTTTGGGCTGACGCCCGGCGATATCGTCAGGGCGTCAGATCCATACAGTCGTTCGATCAGGCTGCCGGCTTCAGAATGACCTTTGTCCAACCCTCATCTCGCGCATCGAAATGCTTGTACGCATCGGGCCCTTCCGCCAATTTCAGGCTGTGAGAGATGATCTGCGAAGGCTTGGCGCGGTCGTGATGGATCAGCTCCGCAAGCCTGCGGTTATAGGCTTTGACGTTGGCTTGCCCGGTGCGTATCTGCTGGCCCTTGAACCAGAACGCGCCGAAATCGAAGGCCATTTTGCCTTCCTTCGCCAGTTCATTTTTCGCGCCCGGATCCTGAGGAACAAACACCCCGACGACGCCGATGCCACCCGTGGCCTTGGTGGAAGCTACCAGGTTGTTCATCGTCAGGTGATTGACCTCATGGCCGTGATTGTCACAGCACTGGTACCCCACACACTCACAACCTCGATCAGTGCCTTTGCCGTGAGTCAGGTTGAGGATCTGATCAACCGCCTCTTTCTCCAGAGAGTTGATTGGCGTGGCCCCCATCTGCGCGGCCAATTTCAATCGATCCGGATGGTTGTCGACCACGAACACTTGCGAGGCGCCTTTGATCATCGCGGCATGAGCTGCCATCAGGCCCACTGGCCCTGCACCGTAAATGGCGATGCTTTCACCCGGCATCAGGCCAGCCAGTTCAGTGGCATGCCATCCGGTGGGGAATATGTCTGACAGCATGACGTAGTCGTTTTCTTTCTCTTGCGCATCCTCTGGCAGCACCAGGCAATTGAAGTCCGCATATGGCACACGCAGCAGTTCTGCTTGACCACCCTGGTATGAGCCCATATCGGCAAACCCGTAAGCAGCACCAGCACTGCCGGGGTTGGCCGTGAGGCAGAAACCGGTCAAACCTTTTTCACAGTTTTCGCAGAAACCGCAGCCGATATTAAATGGCAAACAGACGCGATCACCTACCTTGATGCGATCTACGCCGGCGCCGACTTCGATGACTTCCCCGAGGTTCTCGTGACCGAAAACACGTCCCGTCTCCATCGAGGTGCGGCCCTCGTACATATGCAGGTCAGAGCCGCAGATATTGGTAGTAGTGATGCGCACTACGGCGTCGGTAGGTTTTTCGATCTTGGCGTCTGGGACATTTTGCACGCTGACGTCGCGTGGCCCGTTGTAAACGATGGCTTTCATTAGACTCTCCCGTTCAAGCGACGATGAGGTGGTTTCGTCTGCTTACGAGATATCTGTTTAGATCTACGAAC
>Ga0172372_10002212_pt1 | contig 29807 bp, 30 predicted proteins | sample LakKiv5m_2_FD_114544 | JGI IMG/M metagenome (GOLD analysis project Ga0172372, IMG submission 114544) | Freshwater microbial communities from Kabuno Bay, South-Kivu, Congo - kab_092012_9.5m | ecosystem: Environmental > Aquatic > Freshwater > Lake | place: Democratic Republic of the Congo...
GGGTGCCGATGCCCTGCGCTGGTACTTCTTCTCCTCGGGTCAGCCGTGGACGCCGCGCCGGGTGTTCCCCGAGGGCATCCGCGAGGCGACCCGCCAGACGCTGCTGACGCTGTGGAACGTGCACTCCTTCTTCGCCACCTACGCCGACCTCGCTGGTTGGACACCCGAGGTTGCGTCCGGACCGGCCGTGCATGTGCTCGATCGGTGGATCCTCTCGGAACTCGACGACACCATCGACGCGGTGACCACCGCCCTCGACGACTTCGATGCGCTCGCCGGCGCGACGCGACTGGCCCGGTTCATCGACGACCTGTCGAACTGGTACGTGCGACGGAATCGTCCGCGCTTCTGGAAGGCCAGCGATGCCCGCGCGCACGCCACCCTGCACGAATGTCTGGTGACGGCGGCCCAACTGCTGGCCCCGTTCTGTCCGTTCCTGGCCGACGAGATCCACACCACACTCACCGGGTCGGTCTCGGTGCACCTCACCGATTGGCCCCGTGCCCGGGGTCGCCACGACGCCGAACTCTCCGATCGCATGGCGGCCGCTCGACGACTGGTCACCCTCGGCCGCTCGGCCCGCACCGACGCCAAGGTCAAGGTTCGCCAACCACTGCGCCGGGCCCTGCTGCTCCATCCCGGCATCGGACTCGACCCCGACATCGACGCCGAGATCGCCGCCGAACTCAACGTGAAGTCGCTGGAACGCCTCGACTCGCTGTCCGGGCTCATGAGTTGGACGATCGTGCCCAACTTCCGCGCCCTCGGACCCCGAATCGGCCCGAAGGTGAACGAGGTGAAGGCCGCGTTGGCCCACGTGGACGGCGCCGAGTCACGCCGGCTGCTCGACGAGCAGGGGTGGATCGAAGTGGCCGGCGAACGCCTCGGTCCCGACGACGTCGAGGTCCGGGCCGATCGTCACGCCGATCTCGCCCTGGTCGAGGACGAGGGGTGGGCCGTGGCCCTCGACCTCGAACTCGACGACGAACTGCGGGCCGAGGGCACAGCCCGGGAGCTGGTGCGAGCACTCAACGACGCTCGGAAGGCTGCCGGTCTGGCCATCGCCGACCGCATCGCCGTCACCATCGACGCCGATCCCGAGCTCGCTGCGGTCATCGAGACGCATCGGGAGACGATCGCCGCCGAGGTGCTGGCCCGCGACCTGTCACTCGGTGCCGGCGACCGTGCCATCGAGATCGACGGCCGCACCGTGTCGGTCGCCCTTCAACGCCTCAACTGAACCGACACGCCGTTGCCGCAGGTCAGCGACGAGGATCGTCGGTCACCGTCGATCCTCGAAATCGGCGTCGAAGAACCGTCGCATGGCGGCGTCGGCGTCGGCGTCGTCCTCGACCAGGAATTCGTCGTCGATCGACTCGATCGCCGCAGTGGTCGGGCCACCGCCATCGGCTGACGACGGTTCCCAGTCCGAGGCGGCGAGGACGGGCTCGAATACGTCCGGCTCGGCCGCGGGCGCGGCCGGCGCCGGAGCAGACGCCGACGCTGGCGCAGGTGAAGTCCGAGCGGCCGGTCGGTCCATGGCCACGGGAGGAGTCCCCATGCGCAGCGCGGAGGGATCGTCGAGGACAGCGTGGATGCGCGCCAACCCGGCGGCGATCTGGGCGCGCTGTTCGTTCATGAACGCTTCGAGGGCGGCGTTGTCGGCCGCCATCTCGCGACGGATCCGATCGAGTTCATGGAAGTCCTGATCGACCCGGGCCCGGGCGTCGGCCAGCAACTGAGCGGCATTGGCCCGAGCCTCAGCCACGGCAGCCTCGGCCGTGCGTTGCGCCATCAGCAGCACCGAGGAGGCCTGCTCGGCCTCGGCGGCGAAATCGGTCGGGATCGTCACCACCGGGGCGCCTTGACCACCGGCCTCGAGTTCGACGATGCGCGCCTTGAGTCTCGCCTCGTTGCGGCCCGCCTCGGCGGCCCGGGCCTCGGCGGCCTCGGCGGTGGACGTGGCCTTGCGCACTTTGTCCTGCAGCTGCGCCACCGCGCCGCTGACGCGCTCGAGGAAGTTGTCGACCTCGTCGGGGTCGTACCCCTTCCGGGTCACGGAGAAGCGGACATCAGTGAGGAGATGCGGTGTTCCGGGCGAGTCGCTCATGGGCGCCGATGGTATCCCTCACCGCCACCCCGGGACCTCTTCCACATTTCTGGGGCTCGCTGCGAGCGCCGGCGGATGGGGATCGATCGGATCAGCGAGGCAGCCAGGCGAGGATGATCTCGATGGCGATGAACACGACCAACGGTGAGAGGTCGAGGCCCATCCCGCCGATCCTGACCATCGGCAACAGACGCCGGACCGGTCCGAGGACCGGCTCGGTGACGGTGAACAGGACCCGACGGATCGAGTCGAGGGGCCCCGGTCCCGAGGACGGGAACCAACTGAGCACGATGCGACCGAGCAGACACAGCAGGAAGATCTGCGCTGCGTAGTAGATGAGGCCCCACACCGCGGCAGATCAGTCCTCGTCGTGGCGGCGAGCCAGGCGGGCGACCTCGTCGGCGCTGACCTCGGCCGAATCGGGCACGACGAGATAGATCGATGCCGACACCTTCTTCATGTTGCCGCCGAGTCCGTAGCAGAGCCCGGAGGAGAAGTCGATCAATCGGCGGGCGAGGTCACGATCCACATCGGCGATGTCCATGGCGACCGGCCGACCGTTCTTGAAGGCGTCACCGACCTCCTGAGCCTGATTGAACGTCGTGGGGACGACGAGGATCGGTTCCTGGCGCTGACGACGTGGGACCGGTCGGACCCGGACCTTCGACGTCTCGTCGACCGGACCCTGCGCGGCGCGGGGCGGTGGGGGCAGCGGACGCACGTCACCGGTGGTGTCGGGGGGTTGCGAGAGGATCGGACCGCCTGCGGGTGGTCTCGGCCGCACCGCCCCGGTGGTTCGGGTCGGGGGCTGGGGCCGCTGCGGGGGCTCGAGCGCCGGGTTCCGCCCCTCGGGACCGGAGGCGTACTCGTCGTACTCCTCCTCGGGACCGAGTCCGAGATAGGTCATCGCCTTGCGCCAGGTGGACATCGGGAACCTCCGAGCGGGGCGCACGTGCCCCGGAATCTCGGAAAGGCTAGCCGGGTGCCGCCCGACGGCCGATTCGACGGCCGATTCGACGGCCGACTCGACGTCGCGTCGGGCGCTCGTCCACCGGCCGGGCCGCCAGGAGGGACCCGCACGGGGAGCTCAGGGGGCGGTCATGGGGAGGTCACGGGGAGGTCATCGGGCGCCGAACAGACCGGTCCCGATCCGGACCATGGTGGCCCCCTCGGCCACCGCCACCTCCAGGTCGCCGGACATCCCGATCGAACGCTCGGGCAGGCCGAACTCCTCGGCCAGGGCCACCACCTGTCGGAATCCGGGTCGAGCCGCCTCGGGCGGACCCGGCGGTCCGACGGCCATGAGCCCGCACACGTCGAGTCCCACTGAACGACCGTGCCCCACCAGAGCACCCACCCGTGCAGGTGGTGCACCACCTCGCGCCGGATCGTCGGACAGGTCGACCTGGATCATCACCGCCGCACCCGGCGCACGCCGGGCGATCTCGTCGAGGAGCTCGACGCGATCCACGCTCTGCCAGACATCGACGCGCCCGGCCAGCAGTCGGACCTTGTTCCGCTGCAGTCGACCGATGAAGTGCCACTCGCACATCGCTCGCTCGTCGACCGAGAGTGCCTCGTCCTTGGCCACGAGTTCCTGCGCGTAGTTCTCGCCCAGCACCGTCAGCCCGCAGGCCAACGCCGCGCGCGGCGCCGACACATCGAAACCCTTGGTGACCGCCACCACCGCCACGTCACGACCGTCGGCCACCGCCTCGATGCGGGCCCGCACCGCCTCGAGCTGACGCGCCACCTCCGACGCATCGATCGACGCCGTCATGATCCTCCGATCCAGATCGCCAGTGCCTGCCGACCCTCATCGGCCCGGGCCCGGTGGGACCACAACATCGTCGCCTCGCATGCCGTGCACCGGTCATCGGCGGCCACCACCTCGACCGAGAGTCGGTCGAGCACCGTCCGCACCCCGCGGCGGACGTCGAGTGCCGGACGTCCATCACCGGTCGTGGCCACGACCTCGTCGCCGAGCAGTGCGGCGAGACGTCGGCGGTCCTCGACACCGAACTCGTAGCACTCGGGACCGATCGAGGGCCCGACCACCGCGTGTACCCGGGACCCGGAACCACTTCGCACCGCGCCGACCGCCGCATCGAGCACGCCGGCCTCCAGTCCTCGCCAACCACAGTGCACGGCGGCCACGACGCCGTCATCGGTCCACAGACCGATCGCCACACAGTCCGCCGTGCGGATCTCGAGGACGATGTCGTCGCGGGTGGTGCAAAGCACATCGGCGACGCGTTCGATCCGAGCCGCGTCGGCGCCATGTTCGATGATCGACACCTGTGCGCCGTGCACCTGTCGGGCTCCGACCCACGGACGATCGACCAGGCGCGTCCGGAGCGAGGTGGCCGTTGGCTCCGGTGGACGGGAGGAGAAGTCGCCGTCGGCGCGATCGGTCCACCCAACGGTGACCGTGCGCCCGTCGGTCAGTCGTCCGACGAACGAGCGCACGGTGACGACGTCACTGGAGGAAGGACGGAACCTCGAAGCCGCCGTCGTCGATCTCGTCGTCGTCGGTGGCGAACACATCGCGGGTCAGCGGTCGCTCCGACGCCCGGGACGGACGACGAGCCTCGCCGTCCCAACGGTCGAATCCGGCGGCGATGACGGTGACCCGCACCTCGTCACCCATCTCGTCGTCGATGACGGTGCCGAAGATGATGTTGGCGTCTTCGTGCGCAACATCGTGGATGACGCTGGCCGCTTCGTTGACCTCGAACAGTCCGAGATCGCTGCCACCGGCGATGGTGAGCAGGATGCCGCGGGCGCCCTCGATGGACGCTTCCAGCAGCGGCGAGGAGATGGCGGCCTTGGCCGCCGCCAGCGCCCGGTTCTCACCCGATCCGTAGCCGATGCCCATGAGTGCCGAACCGGCATCGCTCATGATCATCTTCACGTCGGCGAAGTCGGTGTTGATGAGACCCGGTGTGGTGATGAGGTCGGTGATGCCCTGCACACCCTGCAGCAGCACCTCGTCGGCCATCTTGAAGGCGTTGAGCACCGACGTCTTGTCGTTCGACACCGTGAGCAGTCGGTCATTGGGGATGACGATGAGCGTGTCGACCTTCTCCTTCAGGGTCTTGATGCCGCTCTCGGCCTGCAGGCCGCGACGCTTGCCCTCGAAGGCGAACGGTCGGGTGACGACGCCGATGGTCAGCGCACCCATCCCCTTGGAGATCTCGGCGATGACCGGCGCCGCACCGGTGCCGGTACCGCCGCCCTTACCGGCGGTGATGAAGACCATGTCGGCGCCCTTGAGAGCAGCCTGGATCTCCTCCACATGGGCCTGCGCCGCGGCCTTCCCGATCTCGGGATCGCTGCCGGCCCCGAGTCCTCGGGTCAGCTCCCGGCCGATGTCGAGCTTCACGTCGGCATCGCTCATGAGCAGGGCCTGCGCATCGGTGTTCACGGCGATGAACTCCACGCCCTTCAACCCGGCGTCGATCATCCGGTTCACGGCGTTGACTCCGCCGCCGCCGACGCCGACGACCTTGATCACCGCGAGATAGTTCTGCGGACTGGCCATGGGGACTCCTTGGGTGGGGCGTGCGAGGTCTCGATCGGGTGGTGGCCGCGGCCGGTGGGGCCGGTGGGGCCGGTGAACGCCCCGAGGCTACTCCCCCACTAGGGCGTTCTCGGGGTTCTCACGACGACGGGGGTGCCGGGGTTGACCACGTTGATGGAGGCCAGATCACGTTGATCGACCTGGGCCATCACGGTGCGCAGGGATGTGACCTTGGCCGCGAGATCGGTCGGCGGTCCCAACACGACAGTGCCCTGGGGACGGAGTCCGAGCGTGAGCGAGCCGTCGGGGCCGATGGCGATGGTGGCCACCCGGGAGCGCATCCCTGGACTCAACAGCGCTGCGACCCGCAGTGCGTCGTCGATCCCCGACACGGTGGATCCGGGCGCGCCGGCCACGGCACCCACGATCCGTGTGTCGATGCCGTCCATCGTGCCGTCCTCGGCCAGCACGCGACCCGAGGCATCGACCAACCATCCGACGCCGGAGTCGTCGTCGACGATCGCCACCATGTCGCGCTCGGTCACCGAGATCACGATCCGACCGTCCCAGTTCCGCTCGACCACTGCGGTGTCGATCCAGGGAAGGGCGCGGACGCGGGCGGCCGCCGCCGCCCGGTCGAGTTCGAGCAGGGCAGCACCGGGTCGTATCCCGGTGGTCTCGGCGATGGCGTCGATCGGGGTCTGCACGGCGCCGACGACCTCGATCCGGTCGACGTCGAGCAACGGTGTCCTCGTGAGGTACCACGCGCCGACGAGCAGGCCGATGGCCGCGGCGAGCACCGCCCAACGACGCACCCGGATCCGACGACGATCGGCCTCGACGGCCTCACGTCGTGCCGCGATGCGCGGATCGACGGCTGATGATCGCTCTCGTTCGAGGGTCGAGGTCACGGACGCGCCTCACCTTCGATGCGCACAGCACCCGCGGCCGCCGCGATGTCGGCCGGGAAGCCGAGGAAGTGCGTCTCGGCATGGAGATCGATGCCGGAGTGCTCCAGCACGGCACGCCGGACCCGGATCATCAACTCGGCGACATCGGCCGCCGACCCGTCATCGTCGACCTGGATGAAGTTGGCGTGCTTGGGCGAGATCCACGCGCTCCCGATCCGCCAGCCCTTGACCCCGACCTCGTCGAGCAACCGGCCCGCCGAGTCGGGCTGCGGATTGCGGAACACCGAGCCGGCATTGGCTCCGCCCGGTTGGTTCTCCCGTCGCCACCGGACGATCTCGGCGATGACGGCCTCGGCCTCGGCCGCATCGCCACGGGCCAGGGCCAGTTCGGCCTCGACCACCATCTGCGTCGCCGTCAGACTCGAGCTCCGGAATCCGAGTTCGAGCGCGTCGGCCGACATCCACTCATCCTCGCCCGTGCGCAGATCGACCACGAGGACCCTCGTCACTGAGGCCGCCATGTCGGACCCGTGTCCACCGGCGTTCATGCGCACGCCGCCACCGATCGTCCCCGGAACTCCCACGGCCCACTCGAATCCGGTGAGTCCGGCCACGGCGGTGCGCCGGGCCACGACCGGGAGGAGTGCTGCGCCACCGGCGCGGACCGTCGAGTCATCGATGGCGATCTGGGCCAGGCCCTCCCCACCGGTGACGACGATGCCGTCGAATCCCTCATCGGCCACCAGCAGGTTCGACCCCCGGCCGACCACCACCACCGGCACGTCGAACCGGGCGACGACCCGGCCGAGCGCTGCGAGGTCGGCCATCGACTCGGGCACCACCCGCGCCGCCACCGGACCACCCACCCGATAGGTGGTCGACGGTCCGAGCCGGGCGTGACGCTCGATGCGTCCGGCCAGCTCCGTCTCGAGGGCGGCGACGGCGGCGCCGACCGCGGGATCGTTCACCGTTGTTCCCGGGCGGAGAGGAGGTGCATGACCTCGTCGGCCAGTTCGGTCACATCGCCGGCCCCGATGGTCAGACAGAGATCGCCGTCGCGCACGATCGAGGCGACCTCAGCGGCCAGCGCGGCGCGATCGGCGACGTACACGAGGTGCTGCTCGGGATGCGCGTCGCGCACGGCATCGACCACGAGACGTCCGTCGACGCCGGGGCGGGGCGATTCGCCCGCCGCGTAGATGTCGGTGAGCACGAGCACATCGGCACCCACGAACGAGTCGGCGAACTCCCGACCGAGGGCTTCGGTGCGGCTGTAGCGATGCGGTTGGAACACTGCGACCACGCGTTCCCAACCGCCGTCGCGGGCGGCGGCGATCACCGCACCCACCTCGGTGGGGAGATGGCCGTAGTCGTCGACGAAGGTGACACCGTCCATCGCGCCCCGCGGCTCGAACCGTCGTCCCACCCCGCCGAAGCCGGCCAGTGCCCCGATGGCCACCGACGGTTCGACCCCGAGGCGCACCGCCATGGCCAACGCTGCCGTGGCGTTCGCCGCATTGTGGGCGCCGGCGAAGGGCAACACGACATGACCCTGTGGCACGCCATCGTCGACGAGGTCGAACTCACTTCGCGTGCGCTGCGTGACCAGTCCATCTATCCGCGTCCCGGCCGAGGCGGCGAAGCCGTAGGTGCGCGCGCCCACCTGTGCGCCGAGACGCGCCGCCACCGGATCATCGATGCACACCAGCGTCGGTCCGCTCGTCGATGACAGGAACGCCGCGAACGCCGACTGCAACGCGTCGAACGAGCCGTGGAACTCGAGGTGGTCGGCTTCCACGTTCGTCACGATGGCCGCCTCGTGGGGCACCGAGAACCCGGAGCCGTCGCTCTCGTCGGCCTCCAGTACGAACCACTCCCCGCTGTCCCAGCGGCCACTGGTTCCCAGTTGGGTGATCTCACCGCCCACGAGGAACGACGGACGGAGCCCGGCCACATCGAGGATGACCGACAACATGGCCGACGTCGTCGTCTTCCCGTGCGTCCCGCTCACTGCGATGGTGCGCTTCGATGCCGTGATCGCGGCCAACAGTGTCGTGCGCCGCACCACCGGCCGACCGAGCCGACGCGTCTCGACCAGCTCAAGGTGATCGTCATCGACGGCCGTGGTGGCCACGACGAGATCGACGTCATGCGGCACGTTGGCGACATCGTGACCGATGTGCACGTCGATACCGAGGGATCGCAGTCGCCGGGTGGTGGCCGTCTCGCGCAGATCGCTGCCACTCACCCTGTGTCCCATGCCGGTCAGGACGATGGCGATCGGCGACATCCCCGGTCCACCGACGCCGACGATGTGGATCCGCCGTGGGACGTCGAGGGCCGGCGTGGGGTCACCGGGACCGGCGGGCATGGTCCTCGACCAGGTCGGCGACGCGCTCGGCGGCATCCGGATGCGCCAGGGTCCGGGCGGCAGCGCCCATGGCCAGCAGACGATCGGGATCGTCGATCAGGGGCGTGACCTCGGCCACCAGTCGGTCGCCGGTCAATTCCTCGTCGGGCACGGCGATGGCGCCACCCACCCGCACCAGCGCAGCAGCGTTGGCGGTCTGATGGTCGCGCGGTGATCCGGGCAGTGGCACGAGGAGCCCCGCCACCCCGACCTCGGCCAGTTCGGCCACCGTCGTACCGCCGGCGCGACCGATGACCAGGTCGGCAGCGGTGAGCACGGTGGCCATGTGATCCTCATAGCGCACGGCCCGGTACTGCAGACCACGCGTGGTGGGCAGCATGCGTCGCACCTTCTCCCAGTCACGAGAACCGACGACGTGGTGGATGGCGAGGTCGGTGCGCTCCGCCCACAGGGTGGTGGCCGCCAGCACCGCCTCGTTCACCTTCCGGGAGCCGAGCGAACCGGTGACCACGGCGAGCAGCACCCGTCGACGATCAATGCCGAGGTCGTTGCGGGCCCGATCGCGTCCGCGCGCCCGATCGACCGCCAGCACCTCGGGACGCACGGGATTGCCGGTCACCACTGCGTTGGGCAGGTCGGTCTCGGGGAAGGGAACGGCGCACACCTTGGCGAAACGTCCCGCCAGTCGATTGGCTGCGCCGGCGCGCGCGTTCTGTTCGAGCACCACGATCGGCACGCGCCACAGCACGGCACCGACCGTGCAGGCCACGCTGGCGTAGCCGCCGAGGACGACGACCACCGACGGTCGCAGCCGACGGACCAGTCCGATCCCCATCACGATCGCCTGCAGCAATCCCCAGATCGCCGGGACGTTGGCCAGCGTGAGGCGACGCTGGATGCCCCGACCGGGAAGCAACGTGACGTCGAACCCGGCGTGGGGCACCAAGGACCGTTCGAGTCCCCGTTCGCTCCCGACGAACCGGATGGACGACGGATCGTGCCCCCGGGCCTCGAGGGCCTGGGCCACGGCCAGTCCGGGCAGTACATGTCCGGCCGTGCCTCCGCCGGCGAGGAGCACGTAGGTGCCGCTCGCCGTCCGTCGGCTCATCGACGACCCCGACGGGCGACGTTGGCGAGGATCCCGGCACCGGCCATGGTCACCACCATCGACGATCCCCCGGCGGAGATGAACGGGAGGGGGACTCCGGTGATGGGCAGCGCCCCGACGCAGGCGCCGATGTTGATGAACGACTGCACGACGATCCACGTCGTGATCCCCACCGCCAGCAGCATCCCCATGCGGTCGGGAGCTCGCAGCGCGATGCGGACGCCGAGCACGGCGATGGCCACCACCAGTGCGATCACCGCCACCGAGCCCACCAGCCCCATCTCCTCACCGATGATCGAGTAGATGAAGTCGGTGTGGGCCTCGGGGAGGAATCCCCATTGCGCCCGACCTCGACCGATCCCTGCGCCGAACACCCCACCGTTGGCGAACGCCACCTGACTCTGGATGGTCTGGTGACCGGTGTTGAGGGGATCGGCCCAGGGGTCGAGGAAGGCCGTGATGCGGCGACTGCGATAGCCCTCGCGCAGGGCGAACCACACCGCACCCGAAGCCATCGCCGCCGTGACGACGCCGAGCGGGCGCAGAGCGACCCCGCCGACGAGGAGCATGACCAGCACGATGGCGGCGAGGACGATGGTCGTGCCGAGATTGGGCTGCAGCATGAGCAACGCGGCGAAGCCGCCGAACACGACCATCACCGGCCGGATGGACACCCGCCACTCGCGGACATGAGTCGCCCGCCGGGCCAGCAGATCGGCGGCGTAGAGGACCATGGCGAGCTTGGCGAACTCCGAGGGCTGGAAGCGCATGTCGGCGGGGAGATTGATCCAACGCGATGCGCCATTGACGTTCACGCCGAAACCGGGAAGGAGCACGAGGAACATCAGCCCACCCGAGACCAGCAGCGCCAGTCCGACCCATCGACCCAGCCGCTGGTAGGGATAGCGACTGAGCACGAACATGGCGACGAAGCCCATCAGGAACCACAGGACCTGGCGCGAGAACTGACCCCAGGGCGACCCGGTCGACTGCAACGAGGTGACCGAGGACGCCGACAGGATCATCACCAGTCCGAAGACATTGGCGAACAGCACCAACGCCCAGATGGCGCGCGACTCGGCGGTCGGTGGTCCGGCCGCCAGGCGCCGAGCCCGTGGCGACGAGCCGTCGCGATCGACGACCGTCGCACTCATCGGCGACTCTCCGATTCCTCGAGCAACTGCGTGACGGCCCGGGCGAACTCGTCGCCACGCTGCGCGTAGGACTCGAACCAGTCGAAGGAGGTGCACCCGGGTGACAGCACCACGGCATCACCGGATCGGGCCACATCCAGCGCCCGACGTGCGGCATCGTCCAGTCCGGTCTCGACCTGCGTCACCGGACAGTGCCCGGCGAAGGCGCGGGCCACCTCGGCCGAGGCCTCGCCGATGGCCACCACCGCCCTGATCGGCGGGACGGCCGTGGCCAGCACGGAGAGATCGAGACCCTTGTTGCGACCCCCGGCCACCAGGACGACCGAGTCGAACGCTTTCACCGCCGAGAGCACGGCGTGCGGCGTGGTGGCCTTCGAGTCGTCGTACCAGCGGATCCCGTTGCGCTCGGCCACCAGCGAGATGCGATGGGCCAGACCCGTGAACGTGCGCAGCACGGCGCCGATGGCCTCGGGCTCGGCCCCGATCAGTCGCGCCGCCACCGCAGCGGCGAGCGCGTTGTCGATGTCATGGGGGAACGACCGCCCCATCTCGGCCACGGCCACCAGCGGTGTGCCGTCGGGCAGGACGAGTCGACCATCTCGCACCGTGGCATCGGCGCCCGAGCCCTCGGGACCGAAGGTGATCGTGGACAGTCGTGGATCGACATTGGCCATCACCACCGGATCGGCGATGTTGGCCACGGCGACGCCACTCGCCGCATCCATGTCGCGCCAGATGCGCGCCTTGGCCGCCTCGTAGGACGTCAGCGACAGGTGAGCATCGAGATGATCGGGAGCGAAGTTCAACCACACCGCCACCGCCGGTTCGAAACGCTCGGTGCTGGCCAGCCGGAACGACGACGCCTCCACCACCATGACCTGCCAGCGCGGATCGGCGATGGCCTCCACCAAGGGGGTCTCGGTGTTCCCGCAGGCGATCGCCCGCACACCGGAGGCCTCCAGCATCTGCGTGACCAGTGTGGTCACCGTGGTCTTACCGTCGGTTCCGGTGATGGCCACGATCGGGCGCCGGTCGAGCATCCGGGCCAGATCGAACTCGCTCAGCACGCGGATGCCGCGGGCTCGAGCCGCCACCGTGATCGCGTGGTCCTCGGGCAGGCCCGGCGAGGGGAACACGACGTCGACGTCGTCGAGGAGCGAGTCGAGCGCAGCCGGAGTCGATGCATCGACGAGCTCGACACCGATCGACGCCGCACGACCGCGCACCCGATCGTCCACCGAGTCGTCGATGACCACCACATCGACGCCGTGGTGGAGCAGGCACCGGGCCACCGCTCCTCCGGCGACACCGAGACCGGCGACGAGGGCGCGGGAGAACTCCATCAGTCGATGACTCCGGGGATCCGCACGAAGTCGGCGTAGTAGATACCGAGAGCCAGGGCCACGAACAGACCCGCCACGATCCACAGGCGGATGATCACCGTGGTCTCGGGCCAACCCGCCAACTCGAAATGGTGGTGCAGGGGCGCCATGCGGAACACCCGACGCCCGAACAGACGGAAGCTCCCGACCTGGAGGATCACCGACACCGTCTCCAGCACGAACAGGCCTCCGATGATCGGGAGCAGGAGGATGGTGTTGGTGCTGAGAGCGAGGGCAGCCAGGCCGGCACCGATGGCCAGCGAACCGGTGTCACCCATGAAGATCCGCGCCGGCGCGGCGTTCCACCACAGGAAGCCCGCCACCGCAGCACCCATGGCCGCCGCCACCACTGCGGTGTCCAGGAAGGACTCGTCGCTGTAGATCGAGGTGTGGCGAAAACCCCAGAAGGCGATGGCGGTATAGGCGGCGAAGGCGAAGATCGACGCGCCGGCGGCCAATCCGTCGAGACCGTCGGTGAGGTTCACCGCGTTGGTGGTGGCGTAGAAGATGACGATGGCGAGGAGCACCCAGCCCACGCCGCCGATGTCGATGCCGGGGAAGTCGAATCGGGTGAGCGAGAGCGTCGTCTTCACATTGGTGAACACCAGCATCGACACGGCGAAGGCCAGAGCGACGAACAGGAGTCCGAACGTCTTGGCCCGTTTCGACAGTCCGAGGTTGCGTTCGCGGAAGACCTTGATCGAATCGTCCAACAGTCCGACTCCTCCGGCCAGCACGATGGCCGACATGCACAGGAGTCCCCGTCGGGTGTAGACGGCGCCGCTGAGATCGCTGACGAACCACGCCACCGCGGCGGCGCCCACGATCGCCACCCCGCCCATCGTCGGAGTGCCCGCCTTCGTGTGATGACCCTGCGGTCCGTCCTCGCGGATCGGTTGGCCGATCCGGCGACGCTCCAGCCATCCGATGAGCACCCACGTGCCGAACAGCGACACCACGAGGGAGATGGCCACGGCCACGAGGAGACGGATCATGCGGCCGACCCCAGTCGCTCCCACTCCTCGGCCACGACGACGCGATCGTCGAACTCGGCCACCGTGTCCCCGATCGTCTGGGTCGTCTCGTGCCCCTTGCCGGCGACCACGAGGAGATCGCCCGGCCGGGCGATGCCGAGCGCTGCGGCGATCGCCCGACGCCGATCGGGTTCCACCACGACCTCGGCCGCCCGACGTTCGGTTGCTCGTTCGGCCCCGGCGACGATGGCGGCGATGATGGCGTCGGTCGATTCGCCACGCGAGTTGTCGGCGGTGATCACCACCACATCGGCACCGCGGGCGGCGATCTCCCCCATGTGCGGGCGCTTCGAGCGGTCGCGATCTCCGCCGCAGCCGAAGACCACGATGATCCGGCCGTTGCTGACGATGGAGGCGGCGGCCGCCAGCACGTGTTCGAGTCCGTCGGGCGTGTGGGCGAAGTCCACGACGACGTCGAACGGCTGGCCGGCGTGCACGGGTTCGAATCGGCCAGGGACGACCACCGGACGCGACAGACCGGCGGCGATGGTGGCCTCGTCGATCCCGAGGGCCAGCGCCACGTGCGCGGCAGCCAGCGCATTGGCCACGTTGTGCCGCCCACCGAGGCCGAGCACGATCCGTTGCCCGCGCCACATGAAGGTGGTGGAGTCGACCGATTCCTCGACCAGGCGCACCTCGTCCATCGAATAGCCGTCGGTCGGGATCAACGCAGCATCGACGAGCAATCGACCGTGGGAATCGTCGACATCGACCACCGCTCGTTCCGCCATGACGGGGACGAACAAGCGCGCCTTGGCCGCGAAGTACTCCTCCATTGTCCGGTGATGATCGAGGTGGTCGCGCCCCAGATTGGTGAAGACGGCGACGTCGAACCGCACCTCGTCGACGCGATGGAGATCCAGCGCATGCGAGGAGACCTCCATGGCCACGACAACGATCCCCTCGGCACGACACCGAGCCAGGTGGCGCTGCAGATCGGGCGACTCGGGAGTGGTGCGCACACCCGACAGCGTGCCCACGACGTCGACCCGATGACCGGCGGCCTCCATCACGTTGCGCACCAGATGGGTCGTCGTCGTCTTTCCGTTGGTGCCGGTGACACCGATCACCACGAGCGCATGCGAGGGATCGCCGTGCACCGCCGCTGCGGCCCGGGCCATCGACGAGCGCACATTGGGCACGACGATCTGGGGGACGGTCACATCGAGCGTGCGCTCGACCATCAACGCCACCGCACCGCGGTCGATCGCCGCACCCGCATGGTCGTGTCCGTCGGTGACGGCACCGGAGACACAGCAGAAGAGACTTCCGGGCCCGACCCGACGCGAATCGAAGTGGACGTCGTCGACGTCCACTTCGCGGGGATCGCCATCCGTGTCCGCGCCCGGGACGAGCCGGGCATCGGTCAGGCGATCGAGGATCGTGCCGAGTTCCATCCACTCACCTCGGCGCCGTGGTCGGCGTTCGGCGGGTGGTGGTCACGGTCGTCGCCGCCTGGGCCTCAGGTGATCCGGCGGCCAGGGCTCGAACCCGATCACCGACGATGATCGCCTGGGACGAGGTGATGGGTGATCCTCCGTTGGCCGTGACGGGAACCCCACCGAGAGCGATGTCGGTGGCCGCCGGGGCGATGCCCAGACGGTTGAGTGCGAACGAACCCAGCCGGGAGAACACCGGCGCCGCGGTCACACCGCCGGAGTAGTCACCGCCGGGCTCGTCCAACATCACGTACACCGAGAGTGCAGGCTGCTGCGCGGGCACGAAGCCGACGAACGTCGACTGGTACCGGGTCACGCCGAATCGATCGGCGTACCCACCGCCGGGCTGGGACTTGCGCGCCGTTCCGGTCTTGCCGGCGACCGAGTACCCATTGATCGCCGCCAGCTGTCCCGTTCCCTCTCCGACCACTCCGCGCAACATGAGGTTGAGTCTGTCAGCGGTCTGCGTCGAGACGGCCCGGTGGGACTCGCTCACCGCGGTGGGGTGCACGATCCCGTCGGCGCTCACCGTGGCGTCGATCAATTTCGGCGCCACGTAGACACCTTGATTGGCGATCGCGTTGTAGGCGAACAACATCTGCATCGGCGTGACGGAGATGCCCTGGCCGATGGCGATCGACGGCAGTGACGAGGCGGTGTACCGCGACGGGGCCAGCACTGCACCGGGGGCCTCGTAGGGGAAGTCGAGCGCAGTCCGAGCACCGAAACCGAAGGACTTCTGCGCCTCGAACAGCCGCTCGCGCCCCAGCGTCTGGCCGATCCTGATCGTGCCGATGTTCGAGGAATGGGTGAGGATCTGGGACACGTCCCATGTGACGGTGCCGCGCCCCTCGGCCTCGCCGAACTCGTCGTCGTAGACCTTGATCGTCGGCGGCAGGGTGAACTGCGTGGTCGGCACCACGAGACCCGCTTCCAGGGCGCCGGCGATCGTCACCATCTTCATCACCGAGCCGGGTTCGTACTGGGTGGTGAGGGCGAGGTTGTTGGAACTCACGCGTACCTCGCCCGATGTGGGATCGAGCACCATGTTGGCGATGGCGAAGACCTCGCCCGTCGCCGGTCGGCTGACGATCGCCACGCCACCCTTGGCTCCGGTGGCCTTGACCTGCTCACCGAGCAGTCGCTCGGCCTCGTACTGGATCGACCGGTCGATCGTCAGCCGAAGATCGTCGCCGCGGACCGCCGGCGTGAGCGAGTGCTCACCCACTGCGATCGTCCGGCCGGAGGGGCTGCGTTCGAACAGCAATCGACCCGGTGTCCCCGCCAACACGGTGCCGAACTGCGACTCGAGCCCCGAGATGCCGACGTTGTCGACGTCGACGCCACCCACCACCGACCGGGCCGAGTCCCCGGCCGTGAGGTACCGCTCGGTCTCGTCGAGGAACGACACTCCGGTCAGTCCCAGCGCCTCGACCGCCTCGGCCGTCTGGGGAGTGACCTTGCGAGCCAGGTAGGCGAATCGACCGGGACCGGTCATCTTCGCCCGCACGGTGGCGACGTCCATCCCCAACAGCGGAGCGATTGCGGCGGCGTCGGCATCCGGATCGGTCACCAGCTTCGGGTCCACGAAGATCGAACGTGACGGCCGCGAGATCACCATGTGGGCGCCGTTGCGATCGAGGATCTCCCCTCGCTCGGCGGCCAGCACCTGCGAGTTGGTGCGCTGCTGTTCGCCGTAGGCGACGTAGCGCGATCGGTCGAACACCTGCAGTCCCACCACCTTCCACAACACGATGCAGGTGAAGAGCGCGACGGCGAGAAGGAGGACGAGGATTCGTCGTCTCGGTGACCCCGGCTTCACCGCCAGCGGACCGGCGCTGGCGATCGCTCCCTTGTGGTCGATCACGCCCCGCAGCGTGGCCGAGACGGCCAGTGCGGTGGAGATGAACAGACTCGTGGCCACGTCGGACGGTCGGGGCACGGCGGTAGCCGTCGATCGCCCGACGGGCGGGCGCGGCGCGATCGTCGACGGCGTCGACAACGGGGTGGTGACGATTCGTTCGGTCCGTCCGCGGGTGACCCCGCGTTCGGGCGCCGAGTGCCCCTCGGGCCGCGGCGCGATCGCTCCCTGCCCGGGGCGGCGGTGTCCGGACCGCAGATCAGCGGCGGCGCGATCGACCGTCGAGCGACGAGCAGGAGGTGCGGCGCGACGCCGACCACGGGCATCGGCATCGTCGTTCCACGGCGCGCCCGTGGTGCGCGGCGGCCGCGGCCCGTTCATCGCGCGCCCGTCGTGGCGCCCGTGGCGGGCGTCGACCTCGATACCGTCGTCGGACGAGGTGGCGGACTCACCGGAGGCTGCTCGGCCGCCCGCTCGTCATCGGTGGGCCGGGGCTGCAGGTACACCGGTGTCGGCGCCGGGATCATGCCCAGGACGGTGGCCGCCCGGGTGGTGACGTACTGCGGGCTCTTGAGTTCCGCCAGTTGCACGCGCAGTTCCTCGGCCCGTTCCTCGGCGGCGGCGATGCGCGCGTTGGTGCGATCGATGTGGGCCTGTTCGCCGATGACGAGCGTGCCGGCCACGGCCACGCCGAACAGGACCGCCATGAGGGCCGCGCCTCCGAGCACGACACCGAGCCACCCATGGCGGAGCCGACGGGCCCGCTTGGGCGCCACCCTCAATTCACTCGATCGCTCTGCGCTCGCTCCCCGGCGCGTCGGGGTGACCTCCCGCCGACTACGGATCGGCGAAGGGGACCGCCGCGCCGACGCGCGACGCGACTCCGAGGATCGTGAACCGGAGGTGCGGACCGAGGTCATCGACGTTCCGCCACTCGCAGCCGCGCGCTCTGCGCACGCGGGTTGGCCTCGGCCTCGGACGGCGACGGGGTCAGGCCACCACGTCGCATCAGGCGCACCTTCCGGACCGCCCCGCAGACGCACGGCAGTCCGGAGGGGCAGGCGCATCCACCGGTCTCGGCCAGTCGGAACGCCTCCTTGACGATGCGGTCCTCCCCCGAGTGATAGGTGAGCACGGCGATCCGGCCTCCGGGAACGACGAGATCGATGGCCATCGGGAGGGTGCGCCGAAGCACACCGAGTTCGTCGTTGACCTCGATGCGGATCGCCTGGAACGTCCGCTTGGCCGGATGCCCTCCGGTGCGGCGGGCCGGCGCCGGGATGGCGGCCCGGACGATGTCGACGAGTTGCGCGGTGGTGACCACCGGCCGGGCGGCGACGATGGCCGAGGCGATGCGGTCGGCGAACCGTTCATCGCCATTGCTGCGCAGGAGACGGGCAAGATCGGCGAGTTCGTACTCGTTCACCACCACCGCCGCAGTGAACGACTGCGTGGGGTCCATGCGCATGTCGAGCGGCGCGTCGTGGCGGTAGCTGAACCCGCGCTCGGGGCGGTCCAACTGCGGCGAACTGACACCGAGATCGAACAGCACACCGACCACGTCGTCACGACCATCGACGAGTTCGGCAAGGGCGTCGAACCGGGCCCGGACGGTGGTCGCACGCGACCCGAACCGGGCCAGACGTGCCGTGGCCACGGACAACGCGTCTCCGTCCCGGTCGAGACCGAGCAGCGAGCAGTCGGGTCGGGCCTCGAGCAGGGCGATGGCGTGTCCGGCGCCACCGAGGGTGGCGTCGACCAGCAGGCCGGCGGGAACGGACCCGAACACCGCCACGACCTCGTCCATCATCACCGGGCGGTGCGTGAACTCGTCGTCGACGTCCATGGTGGCCATCCCCCGGAGCGGGCTGCGGGCCCGGTCCTCAGCAGTCCCTCGGACCACGGGCGTCCGCCGGGATTTCTCCCCGGTCGGACTCGATGGGAAGCGGGCGGAGTAGGGGCCTTCCATCGTGTGGTCCGAGAGACTGCTGATGATCGGGCGGCGGCAGCGACCGCCGGTGGGGTCCTTTCGTGTGCGGCACGGCACCGGGCCGTGGGTCAGCGGGACGGGACTGGTTCGGGCGGGTTCGGTGAGGTGGGCGGGAGCCATGTCACGACCTAGAGCCCCAGGTCGATGACGGCGGCGGTCAGGCGCTCGTCGGCGAGGGCGGACTGGTCGTTCCAGCGGCCGGCGTTCCAGATCTCGATGCGGTCGATGGCCCCGATGACCACGACCTCGCGCTCGAGAGCGGCGAACTCGCGCAGCCGTTGGGGGATGGTGACCCGCCCCTGGGAGTCGGTGCGGACCTCGGCGGCGTTGGCGGCGAAGGCGCGCAGCGCCTCCTGGGGCGCGTCGCCGCTGCGGATCTTGTCGGTGAGGCGACGGGCCATGTCCTCGAAACCGGTCTCGGTCCACAGCCCGAGGCAGCGGTCGTACTGGGAGAGGAAGCCCCGGTCGGCCAACTGGGCGCGGAAGGTCGACGGGAGGACCACTCGGCCCTTGTCATCGAGCGAATGCTCGAACGTCCCGACGAACATGCCTGCCACACCTCTCCACCGGCCCCCCTCGGAGCCCCACTGAGGGACCACTATGCCCCACTTCTCCCCACCATGCAAGGAGCCTGCCCCACTGGGTCCCATCCGGTCCCTCTCAGGGTCGACCGATCCTTGCGCCCGCTCTCGCCAGACCGTGCCCGGCGCCACTGCCGACATGGCCGGCGACGGCGATGCCCCCGAGTATGCTCGTGAATCCGTTCCTACTGCCGCTGGTACAGCCGGAGGTCCCCGATGCTTCGCCGACTCCTCACCGCCCTCGCCATCACCACTGCAGTGTTGGTCCCGTCGCTGGTTGGTGGTTCCGCCGGCGCTGCCGCGCCGGCCGGCGGATGGGCCGACATGACGTTCACCCCCGACGTCTCCTCGCCGCAGGACGGCTCGGGAACGATCTCGTTCGGTGTCGCAGGTATGCCCGACGCCACCTACACCGTCACGAAGCCCTTCGACGACTCGAGGAGCACGGGGATCGAGGACAACACCGACGAGTACGTGCCCGCCGGCTCCCCCTTCGGCGCGGTGTTCGGCGCCAGCGGCCCCTCCACCCGGAACAAGTTCCTCAAGACCCGGATTGACGCCAGTGCCGGGTCGATCGCCACCGTCACCGTGACGTTCGCGTCCCCCACCCCAACCGGTCTGCTCGGCTTCGGCGTCAGTGACGTCGATGTCGACCAGGTCCTCGTTGGGGGCACCCGCGCCGACTCGACGGCGCTGACCGGCGCCGAACTGGTCGGCGAGGCGTTCAACCTGTGTGACGCCTCCGACGCGTCGCCCATGTGCAGCGGCACCTCGGAACCGTTCGCCGTCCCGACCTGGGATCCGTCGACCCGCGTCGTGATGGGTTCGGGCGACGAAAGCGAGGGCGAGGCGGCGTGGTTCCGCCCCAGCGTCTCGGTGTCCACCCTCACGTTCGTCTTCTCGGGTCTGAGCGACTCCGGCTCACCATCGTTCCGCCTGTGGCTCACGGCGCTCGGCGCGCCCGTCACCGGCAGCGTGTCATTCGTCGACGGCGCATCCTCGACGCCGGTAAAGGTCGAGCTGCTCGCCCCCGACGGCTCGGTGCTCACCACCACGACCACGGCGGCGAACGGCACGTACTCGTTCGGCCTGGCGCTTGCGGTGGCCGGCTACAAGGTCCGACTCACCGTGCCCTCCGGCCTGACCCTGCGCGGAACCAATCCGGTCGACGTCGACCTGAGCGCCGGTTCGGCGGTGGTCGACTTCACCCTCGCCGGCTCGGCCGCCCCCAACTTCACCGGCTGACCCCGCTCGTTGCGGCCTAGGGTCTCCCTCCGTCGGATGGACGTCGGCTGGGGGCCGGATGCTGCTGGAGGGGAAGATCGCCATCGTGACCGGGGCGGCGGGCGGCACGGGTGCCGCCATCGCCCGGCGATTCGCCGATGAGGGGGCGACCGTCGTGGTCACCGATGTCCTGGTCGACGCCGGTCGCGCCACCGCCGAGCGCCTCGGACCGTCGACCTCGTTCGCCGAGCTCGACGTCACCGATCCGGACCAGTGGTCGAGCGTGGTCGACGGCGTCGTGGCCACCCACGGCCGCATCGACGTGCTGGTCAACAACGCAGGGATCCTCCACATCGGGGGGATCACCGCCACCACCATGGCCGACTTCCGACGCGTGTTCGACGTCAACGCCGCCGGGGCCTTCGCCGGCATCGCCGCCGTCGCTCCCCGCATGGCGGCCTCCGGCGGAGGATCGATCATCAACATCGCCTCCATCGACGCGTTGCAGGGCATGAACGGTCTCACCGCCTACACGGCCAGCAAGTGGGCCATGCGCGGACTCACCCACGCCGCCGCGGTGGAACTCGGTCGCGAGGGGATCCGCGTCAACACGGTCTGCCCGGCCGGGGGGAACCCCGGCATGTACGGACCGTGGGCGGCCGATCTGGCCACCCTCGGACCCGCCATCGGCGCCTACACCGGCAAGCGGGCCATCCCCCGCGAGGCCTCGACCGACGAGATCGCCCGGGTGGCCGTGTTCCTGGCCAGCGACCTGGCCGCCATGGTGACCGGCGCCGACATCCCCGTGGACGGGGGACACCTCGCCGGTGATCATCTCGAGGGTTTCGACCGCGTGCGACGAGGGAACTGACAAGGACTCTGACGAGGGAACCGAGGAGACCGACATGGAGTTCCGACACGATCTTCCCGACGGGCTGGTGGAGTGGGTCGCCGAGGTGGGCGGCGGCGAGATCACCCGTCTGCAGCGTCATGTGGCCCGCCGTGAGGCGTGGGTCGTCGACGTCACCCGCCCCGATGGTTCCGTGCTGCAAGGGTTCCTGCGACTGGAGCGCGCACCGGCCGGTCCCCGCTCGTCGACCTCGCTCGTGCGCGAGACGCGCATCATCCAGGCCTTGGGGCCGGCGGGTATCCCCGTGCCCGAGGTGTACGGGGTGAACGACGCGCTGCACTGCACGTTGTTCGAGCGAGTGCGGGGTCGGTCCGACATCGACAAGCTCGACGACGCGCGCCAGCAACGAGCGGTGATGGAGGACTTCATACGGGTGATCGCTCGGATGCACACCCTCGACCTCGAGGCGCTCGGCCTCGACGACGTGATGCCGTACTTCCCCACCACACCGCAGGAAGCCGCGCTCAACGACGTCGACCTCGCCCTCGAACAGTGGGCGGCGTTCCTCGACACCTACCGGGATCCGCTCATCACCTACGGCGTGCGCTGGCTGCGCCGCAACGCACCCACGTCGATGGCGCGTCTCTCGCTGGTGCAGGGCGACACCGGCCCCGTGAACTTCATGTTCGACGGTGACGAGGTGAGCGCCATCATCGATCTCGAGTGGGGCCACTACGGCGATCCGCTCGAGGACCTCGGCAACATCTGCGCTCGCGAGTTCTGGAACCCGAGCGGTGGACTCACCGGACTGTTCCACCTCTACGAGCAGGAATCGGGCATCCCGTACACGAAGTTCTCGGCGCAGTACTACCGGGTGCAACAGAACGTGCGGGGAATGATCCCCATCCATGCCATCACCGTCAACGCGCATCCGCGCGAGTCGTTGGCCTGGTTCCTCTGCTATCGGTACCTCGGCGATCGGGCCACGTGCGAGTCGCTGGCCGAGGCCGCCGGGGTGATCGTCGAACGACCCGAGATGCCCGAGGGCGAAGGGGCCAAGGACATCCTCGCCGACGCCGCCGTGTGGTCGCTGGAGAAGGACGTCGCGCCCCACCTCGCCGATGCCTTCGCCGCCTCGCGGGCCGGCGATGCATCGATCCTCATCCGCATCATGGATCGACGTCGCCGTTACGGCGCACTGATCGACGACATCGAATGCGACGAACTGACCCCGCTGCTCGGCCACCGCCCGGCCACACGGGCCGAGGGCATGGCCGCGCTGGTCGATCGCATCGAGGCCGACGACGTCGACGACGTCGCCGTCGTCACCTATCTCACCCGCCGCGCCTACCGCGACGAGTGGTTGTACGAGCCGGCCGTCTCCCTCTATCCAGCCCGGACCTGGTCACCCCTCGACGACTGAACTCACGGCTCAGGTCGACAACCGATCGAGGAACGCGTCCAACAGCGCATCCGGATCGTCGACCGTGCGCACGTCGATCGATGCGGCATCGGCACCGACCCGGGCCAGACCGGGCGCCAACAGCGCACCATGGCGCGCCGCATCCCACTCCATCGGGACCGAGCACTGGAACCGCGCCCCGGCGCGCGTGCGTCGTTGCGAGACCCCGACGACCTTCGCACCGTCGATGGTCACCTCGCCGGGTGCGAGACCGGCGAAGCACGCGACGGTGGCCAGTGGCGACGTCAGCATCGGTCCGACGTGGACGACTCCACCGCCGACACCCACGGCCCCGAGCGCGTCGACCCACACCCGACCGAGCCACTGCGCCGCTCGACCGACGTCGTCCTGCCACAGCCCGTCGTCGCGACCGATCTCGACGTCGACCCACAGTGCCGCTCCGGGATCGAGCAGCACCGCTCCCCCGCCGCTGCGCCGACGCACGACATCGACGCCCAGACGATCGGCCGCCACCGGATCCACATCGTCGGAGGACTGCGTCGAACCCAACACGAGCGCCGACGCGCCCACCTCGACGATCCGCACGCACCGGCGCACCTCCCCCGGGAGGTCCCGACCGTGCACCTCGGCCACCGACGCCTTCACCCGCTCGACGTCCCATGTGGCCACGACCGCAGGCTACCGATGCCACTACCGTCGCTCCATGGACTCCGACCGCACCGGGCCCCGCCCCGACCACATCACCGGGAAGTCGATCGTCGTGACCGGGGCTGGCGGCGGCTTCGGTCGGCTCGTGTGCGAACTGACCTCCGCCCGTGGCGCCCGGGTCGTCGCCGTCGACATCGACGAGCCGGCGGTGCGGCAACTGGCCGACGAACTCGTGGCGGCCGGCCAGCAGGCGATCGCGGTGGAATGCGACGTCACCGACGCCGCGGCCATGCGCGCCATGGCCCAGAGCGCGCTCGATGCCTTCGGAACCATCGACGTGCTCGTCAACAACGCGGGCATCATGCCGCTGGCGTTCTGGTCCGATCACGAGCGCGCCCTCGAGGCCTGGGACCGCTGCATCGACATCAACATGAAGGGCGTGCTCCATGGCATCGTCGCCGTGCACGACGCGATGATCGAACAGGGTCGCGGCCACATCGTGAACATCTCGTCGATCTACGGCAACGTGCCCGTGGTCGGCTCGGCGGTCTACACCGCGACCAAGGCGGCGGTGAACATCTTCTCCGAATCGTTGCGCGCCGAGTCACAGGGTCGCATCAAGGTGACCACGGTGAAGCCGACCGGTGTGGTCGGAACCAACCTCGGGGCGTCCATCGTCAACGGCGAGGCGATGATCGGTCTGCTCGGTCAGAACGCCGAGGCGTTCCGTGCTTCCGCAGCGGCAGTGTTCGCCGCCGAACCCGACGCCGCGCTCACCGATCCCGACGACATCCGCTACTGGACCATCTCGCCGGAGGAACTGGCGGAGCAGATCGTCTACGTCATCGACCAACCGTGGGGCGTGTCCATCAGCGACATCACCGTGCGGGCCTCGGGAGATCAGTACCTGTTCTGATCGGTGACGGAGGGCCACGCCCGACACCAGTGCAGATAGGTCACCAGGTCGTCCACCTCGGGCGCCCGGGTACCGTCGCCGCCGTAGGCGGTGATGATGCGGAAGCGCAGGTAGTCACGGTCGGGCACGGGCAGGAACGGCGGACGACGCCACCACCCGATCGGCGCCAACCGCCGCACCTGTCGCAGCGCCGTGAGCCACAGGCGAGGTCGGGCCAGCACGGCGAGCAGTGCCCGCACCATCCATGTCGTTCCGGGTCCGCGGCTCACGCGCCCGACACTATCGACGAGTCCCCGATCACTCCGCGCCATCCCACGGCCGCGGCACCGACCAACGGTCCGTCGGCGCCGAGTCCGCCCGGGCGGATCGCGCACCCGCGCGAGAACTCGAGTCGCGCCCGACGATCGAGTTCGGCCTGCGCGGCGGCGAAGAACGGCGCACCGAATCCGAGGGCCACCGATCCGGCGACGACGGCGAGCCGGAGGTCGAGCAGGTTGGCCACCGAGGCCACGGCCCGGCCCACGAGCATGCCGGTGCGCTCGACGACGTCCGACGGCGCGACGGCTGCCGGTCGGCCGGTGATGGCGGCGATGGCCGTGCCCGATGCCTCGGCCTCCAGACACCCGCGCGCACCGCACGCACACATTCGACCGTCGGGTTCGACACAGATGTGTCCGATGTGACCGGCGTTGCCGTCAGCCCCGTCGAGCAGATGCCCATCGAGCACGATCCCGCCCCCGACACCGGTGGACACCACCATGGCCAGGAAGTCGCGCTGCCCGCGCGCCGCCCCGACCCAACCCTCGCCCAGTGCGAGTGCCTTGGCATCGTTGTCGATGAACACGGGCAGGCCCGCATGTTCACGCAACCGATCACGCAACGGGAATCCACGCCACGCCGGGATGTTGAGCGGTGACACCGTTGCGCCACCGGCGGTCATCGGGCCCCCGGTGCCCACACCGCACACCGCAGGTTCGTGCCCGACGCAACGCCGCACGTCATCGATCAACGCAGCAAGGACGAGGAACAACTCGTCGCCATCGGATGTCTCCGGCGTATCGACCCGCTGACGACCGAGAACCGCGCCGGAGCGGTCCACCATTCCCACTTCGATCTTGGTGCCGCCGATGTCGACGGCGAGGGCGACTGCGTCGGCGGGACTCAGCCCTCTTCCTCGCGCTGCAGTCGGTCCTTGAGTCGAGACCGCGTCGAGCCCATCGCATCGCGCAGGCCGGCGACCTTGGACGACTGCGCCACCTGCTGGATCCCCACCTTGCCCAAGCGTCGGGCGTTGCGCTCGAAGGCGAGGGCCGAGATCAACATGACCAGGAATCCGCCGAAGGCGAGGAGGAACGACACGCCCAGCAACAGGACCATGGCCACCAGTCCGACCACGAATCCGAAGGCCGCCCACTTCAGCCCCCGGTACGCGGCCGTGTACACGGTGGTGTCGGCGATGTCGCGCGCCAGCCCGGGGTCGGACTGATAGAGCTGCTGCTCGATCTCGCTGAGGATGCGCTGTTCGTCCTCGGAAAGCGGCACAGTGACGACCTCTGGTTCGATGGGGCTCGCACAGTCTCCCACGCGTCACGGCCGATCACAACGGCACCGGCTCACCCGTCCGGTGCACCGGGCCCTTCGGGGGCCGACGGACCCCATTGCGCCGCTCCCCGACGTTTGGGCCGGGGTCCGCCCGGGACCATGGTGACCGCCGGTCCGATGGCCTCCGATCCGAAGCGATCGCGGATCTCGTCGACGGCATCGGCCACCTCGAGCCAACTGCCGCCGTCGCCCTCGTCGAGGGTGAGTTGGCGACCGGAGGGGGGCGACAACCCACTGACCGACAGACCGAGAAGGCGCACCCCGGGTGCGGGATCGACCTGCTCGAGCAGGCGTCGCCCCGTCCCGGACAGCGTGCGGGCGTCATCGACGGGTTCGGCCAGGGTCATCGAGCGGGTGATGGTGGCGAAGTCACCGAACCGCACCTTGAGATGCACCGTCCGACCGGCCAGTCCGGCGTCACGCAGCCGACCGGCCACCGCGTCGGCGAAGGCCACGAGCTCGCGCTCCAGGTCCGATCGGTCGAATCGGTCCCGGGCGAAGGTCTCCTCGTGTCCGATCGACTTGGTGCCCCTCGCCGGTTCCACCGAACGGTCGTCGTGACCGTTGGCCAGCGCATGGAGGTGTTCGGCGTGGGAGCGGCCGATGGCGGCGGCGATGTTCTCGACGGGGAGATCGGCGAGATCGGCGACGGTGAGCACGCCCATCCGCTGCAATTTCGCCAGCGTGGCCGGGCCCACCCCCCACAGCGCCCCGACGGGCAGTGGTCGCAGGAACGACAGGGTGTCGTCGGGTTCGACGACGCACACTCCGGATCCGAATGCCGGTCCGTCGACGGTGGCGCGCGGTTTGGCCGCCTCGGAGGCCAGCTTGGCCACGAACTTGGTGGCCGCCACCCCCACCGAACAGGTGAGGCCCTCCTCGTCGAGCACCCGGGTACGCAGTCGGGCGGCGATCACCAGCGGCGGACCCGCCACCGTGACGGCACCGGTCACATCGAGGAACGCCTCGTCGAGCGAGAGCGGTTCGACCAGCGGCGTGACATCCCGGAAGATCGCCATCACCCGTCCACTCACCTCGGCGTAGCGGTCATGTCGACCGTGCAGGAACACCGCGTCGGGACACAGCCGCCGGGCCCGGGCCGACGGCATGGCCGAGTGGATGCCGTAGGCGCGCGCCTCGTAGGAAGCCGCAGCCACGACGCCGCGGTCACCACTGCCGCCCACCACCACCGGTCGTCCGCGCAGCTCCGGGTGATCGAGAAGTTCCACCGACACGAAGAACGCGTCCATGTCGACGTGAAGGATGCTGGCCGCCGGGCTCACACCTTCGTGACCACCATGGAACCGCGCTGGTCACCGTCGATCCGGTAGGCGAATCGTCGCGGCTCCGCCCATCGATCGAGCATCCACGCCAGCACCGGTTCGGCGACCCAGGGCGGTCCGTCACCCAGACGCCGCCCGCACGTGTCGCGGTCGACCCATGCGGCGGCCTCCACGATCCCGTCGGGATCGTCGAAGCGGACGTGACCGTCCCAACCCGAGGCCAGCCACGCCTCGACCCGCAGGGTCCAACCCATGTCCGGGGCATGCGCCTCGATGTCGTAGACCTTGCGTTCCCAGCCGGTCACGACGAGACCGGTCTCCTCGTGCACCTCGCGGGACAGACCCTCGAGCACGGTCTCGCCCTCGTCGATCACCCCACCCGGAGGACTCCAGTCCACCGAACCGTCGCGTCGCCGGTTGCACACCAGCAGCAGTCCCTCGGGACCCTCGAGGAGGGCGCCGGCCACGAGCCAGTCGCGCATCAGTCCCGACGAGCCTGCATCGGCCGACGCAGGATGCGATCGCGGATGGCCCACCACGTCACGAGCAACAGGGCCTCGACCACGATGCGAGATGACATCTTCGATGTGCCGCGCTCCCGGTCGTTGAAGGTGATGGGCACCTCGACGATGCGTCCGCCGAGTCGGGCGACGTTGTAGGCCATCTCGATCTGGAAGCCGTAGCCGTCGGCCGTGATCCGTTCGAGATCGATGCGGGACAGGGTCGACGCCCGATAGCAGCGGAAGCCGGCGGTGGCATCACGCACCTGCAGGCGCAACACGATGGACGCGTAGCGGTTCCCGCCGCGCGACAGCCACTCGCGGTGCTTGGGCCAGTCCGGGATGTGACCGCCGGGTACGTACCGGGACCCGATGGCGAGGTCGGCTCCAGCCTCCACCGCGCTGATGAGCGACGGGAGCGCCGCCGGGTCGTGCTGCAGATCGGAGTCCATCTCGATGAGGGCGTCGTAGCCCTGTGCGATGCCGTAGGCGAAGCCGGCGCGATAGGCCGAACCGAGCCCGGCCTTCGCACCCCGACGCAGGAGGGTGACGTGACCGCCGTGCTCCGCGCTCCAGTGTTCGGCGATGTCGGCGGTGCCGTCAGGACTGCCGTCGTCCACCACCAGCACATCGGCGCCCGGCACCGCATCGGCGATCCGCTCCAGGACCTCCACGATGTTCTCGGCCTCGTTGTAGGTCGGCAGCACGATGAGCGGCTTCACGCCCGCAACACTACGGGCCGACGCGAGCGGCGGACGATCGCCCGACCCGTACCATGGGCGTCGTGACGGAATCGACCTCTCCCTCCCCCGGATCGGCCACCCCGACGACGGCACTGCCCTCGGTCGGCGCCCGCGTGCTCTCGGTGCTCGCCATCCTCATCGGCGGTATCGCCGGCGGCTTCATCGGTTACGGCTTCGTCGACCTGCAGGTCAGTGGCGACGCCACGGTGTGGGCCGGGCTCGGCGCCCTCGTCGGGGCCACTGCGGCGGCCGTCGGCACGGCCGTGGTCGTGGTGCTGACACTGCGGGCGATGGGTGAGTGGCGCACGATCCAGGCCCGCGAGGAGGCCCGGGCGGCGGCAGCCCAGACCGCCGGTGGCGCGCGGCGCGTACCGCGCGTCCGATGACCGACGAGCGGCTCGCCACCGAACTTCTCGACCTCGCCACCACGACGGCCGAGCGAGCGGCCGCCCTCATCGTCGAAGGACTGTCGCGGGCACGCACGATGGTCGACACGAAGACCACCGGCACCGACATGGTCACCGAGATGGACCGTGCCTCGGAGGAACTCATCCTGTCGTCCCTCCTCGAGGCCCGTCCGCACGATGCGGTACTGGGCGAGGAGGGCACCGACCGCACCGGCACCAGTGGTGTGCGCTGGATCATCGATCCCATCGACGGGACGACGAACTACCTCTACGGACATGCCGGGTTCGCCGTGTCCATCGCCGCCGAGGTGAACGGGGTGATCGAGGTCGGTGTGGTGCACGATCCGCTCCACGCCGAGGTGTTCACCGCTGTGCGCGGCCGTGGCGCGCAGCGCAATGGCGAACGGGTGCACGCCTCGTCCGAATCCGACCTGGCCCGCGCGCTGGTGGCCACCGGTTTCTCCTATGAGCCCGAACGCCGCCGCCGACAGGCCGCTGTGCTGCACGAGGTCCTGCCGATGGTCCGTGACCTACGGCGGATGGGGGCCGCGTCGGTCGATCTGTGTTCGGTGGCCTGCGGACGGGTCGATGCCTACTTCGAGCGAGGGCTGCAACCGTGGGACCACGCGGCGGGCGCGCTCATCGCCACCGAGGCCGGCGCCCTCGTCGGCGATCTCGACGGCGGACCTCCCGTGTTCGACTTCTGTCTGGCTGCGCCACCCGCCCTGTTCGAGCCCCTGCGAGCGA